>Ga0307470_10000313_pt1 | contig 28651 bp, 26 predicted proteins | sample atmos_gasesAM3C__FD_204565 | JGI IMG/M metagenome (GOLD analysis project Ga0307470, IMG submission 204565) | Hardwood forest soil microbial communities from Morgan-Monroe State Forest, Indiana, United States - atmos_gasesAM3C_05 | ecosystem: Environmental > Terrestrial > Soil > Temperate forest... | reverse complement strand
GCCGACGGCCAGCTCACCCCGGCCGACCCGGGCCACGAAGACGAGCCCGCCACGTTCACGACCCCGTCCAAGAAACCACCCAACGCCGGACTGACCATCGACCAGCAGACCTACAACGCCGTTCACGGCGCGCTGCGCCGCCTCGGCGAACGCGCCAGCTCCCTGCCCAAGACCACCTTCACGGCGCCGCGCCGCTACCGCGGCTGCCCCTGGCGCCCCGGCGACATCGCCGCCGCCCTGGTCCTGCCCCACCACGAACACGGCCACACCACATGACCAACAACCGTCGACCACACAACGCGACGAAAGGTTACACGGAAAGGCTCAGTCCCATGGCGCCGGTTCGCCGCTAGCTCCCGCAGGCCTGCCTCGCCCAGCCGTTCCCGCACCGGCACCAAGCCATCACCTCGGACGGTCGAGTACACCCCTGGTTCGTCCGTCTGATCGTTCTCCCCGATGCGCCGTAGGACATCTTGTACCTTTTTGACCATATCTGGGAGGTTCGAGTAACGGCTCAGAACCTCCACCAGAATAGGGACGTTAGGACCCGATCCCGAAAGGACTGCGGTCACAGCCGCCATGATGCCGTCGACGTGACCTTTGCCAGCAGACAACCGCAGGGCCCGGCGGGACGCCGTAGAATGGCACGGGTTCGGGGCATGCCCTGCGGGCATCTGTCCGCACAGCCACGTTGAGCACACGGGCGGGAGTTGTGAACATGGCCGACAACAACCGGGAGGTCGTCTACCGTGTCTACCGCCCGGGCGTTGCCGGTCCGGTCGTCGGGCTGCCGCTGCTTGCCATCGTGGCTGGCCTTGCCTATGGGGCCGCCAACGGGGTTTCCCTCGTCGTCGTAGCCGGGCCGGCCGCCGTGTTGATCGTGCTGCTCGCCTGGGGATACGCCCGAGGCCGCCTGTCCGCGACGATCACCGGCCCGGACCGTCTCACCCTACGGCGTCCCTTCGGATCCCGGACGCTGCAGTGGCCGGACATCCAAGCGATCGAGCTGGAAACCCAACCGGTGTGGACGGCCCAGGCAAGGCAACTGAGGAACGCCGCGGTGGCCTACGATCGCCAGGGCCGCAGGATCGCGCTTCCCGGTGTCGATGACACGCACGTGGCTTCGCTTGATGACGAAGTCCGCGCCCTGCGCGCACTGTGGCAGCGGCGCCGCGGCGAGGGCTGGGAGGCGGCACCTGGGGCCACCGCCGCGATGGACCAGGCGCGGCGCGGCGCCCACCGGCGCAGCGCCTGGCTGATGGGCTCGGTCGTGGCCATGGGCTTGCTGTTCTGCGCTCTCGTGATCGTCGTTGTCGTGCTTACCGGAGGCCCGGTCGCCGCGCTCGTGTTGATGGGCATCCTGCCCGTCGCGGCAGGGGGAGCCGCTTTCGTGGTAGCCCTCCACCGCCAGAAGAAGGCCGGACAGACCCCCTACCCGGGCGGCGGCGACGGGTCACCCACTGAGCCGTAGGACCATCGGCTCCGCCGCGGCCCACCTTCGGTGGAGCAGCAGCCCGGCATGTCGAAGCTGCGGGAGCTGTGCAAGGAGCGCGATTGGACCCAGCAGCCGGTGGAGCTAACGTGCGCGAGTTCCTGCCTAATCGGTTACCAAAGCGAAACGGCAAAGCAGCCGAAGTGCTGGCGGCGTGCTGAAACCCACCAAGGTCGCCGGGTCCAGCCCGTCGTCGGCGGTGGCAACGGCTGGTAAACGCACAGGTACGCCCAGAGTTCCTGCCCCACCAGTGGTGGGCTCTTCGACCGCAGCACCCACCTCGGGGGCGCTACGTTCGGTGGTCTTCAGCCGGTCGTGTTGGCTCTCGCCGAACGGCGGCACCGTCCTGGTCGACCAGCGCCGGCCGGACAAGCGAAACGTTATCCGCCGCCCGAGCCACGTCATTGTCTGCCGGCGTCCAGCATCCAGTCGGGCTCCTCTATGCACAATTTGTGGAGCCAGCGGGTACCGGGACCATCGGACTACTCGGCGAGGAAAAGGCAGAACGGGTGGCCGGCGGGATCGAGATAAATCCGCACGGACTCCTGCGGCTGGTAGTCCGCGAGAACCGCGCCGGCGGCGACTGCGCTCTGTCCCGCGAGATCAAGATCGTCGACCTCGATGTCGAGGTGCACCTGCATCTGCTGGTCACCCGGGCCAGCCGGCCAGACCGGTCGCTGGTAGCCCTCGTCCGCCTGGAACGACAGGCCCGCCCCACCGTCCGGCGGCACGAGCTTCACCCACTCCGGCTCATCCTGGCTCACCGTCCACCCCAACAGGCGACGGTAGAAGTCAGCCAGGGCACGCGCGTCGGGCGAGTCCAGCACGACTCCCGACAGAGTCATCCGGGGCGCCGGAGCCATGTCCCCTCCCTCGGCCGGCGAACGAGCTTCAACCTTACGGATCCGGCGTACGTCGTCCCAAACGGTCACACCCGACACCGAGGCGACGGAGATGGCCACCGTGTCCGGGCTAACCACGGTCCCCTGACGACGCCCCGGCCCGGCGACCGGGCCGCGCACCCACCAGGTCTTCAGCCTGGCCCGGCCGGCATCAGGAGTACTTGACCAAGGCGACCCTGTGGGCGGAGGCCAGGTCGCTCGCCGTCCACTCGCGGGTGCGAGCCACCGTACGCGGCTGTGCCGCGATCCGGAGGCAACGATACGGCGCAAGGTCTTGAGGATTCGCCCGAAGTGCGGCAGGTTGGGAGAGTTCGTTGCGCCGGTCGGCTCGAGGGGGCACGCTCATGCAGGCTTTCACACTGCCTGACTTCTACATGCCGTATCCCGCCAGGCTCAACCCGCACCTGGAGCGCTCCCGCGAGCACAGCGCGGCCTGGGCGCAGGAGATGGGCATGCTCGACGCGCCGAAGCCCGGCGGTGGCGTCGTGTGGGACGACGCGGCGCTGGCCAGGATGGACTACGCGCTGATGTGCGCCTACACCCACCCGGACTGCGACGGTCCCACCCTGGACCTGATCACCGACTGGTACGTCTGGGTGTTCTTCTTCGACGACCATTTCCTTGAGCATTTCAAGTACTCCCGCGACCTGCCAGGGGCGAAGGCCTACCTCGACCGCCTCGAGCTGTTCATGACCGCGGAGGGCGAGACGCCACCGGAGCCGACGAACCCGGCCGAGGCAGGGCTGAAAGACCTCTGGGAGCGCACGGTGCCGGCGATGTCGGACGAGTGGCGGCAACGCTTCATCACCAGCACCCACAACCTGATGGTGGAGTCGATGTGGGAGCTCGACAACATCAACCGTGGCCGGGTCGCCAACCCGATCGAGTACGTGCAGATGCGGCGGCGGGTCGGCGGGGCGCCGTGGTCAGCGAACCTCGTCGAGTTTGTCGTCGGCGCGGAGGTTCCCGACAGCCTTGCCCGGACGAGGCCGATGCAGGTTCTGTCGGACACGTTCGCGGATGGCGTACACCTGCGTAACGACCTGTTCTCCTACCAGCGTGAGGTCCAGGAGGAGGGGGAGAACGCCAACGCGGTGTTGGTGTTCGAACAATTCTTCGACTGTACGACGCAGGAGGCTGCCGAGCTGGTCAACGACCTGTTGACCTCCCGGCTGCAGCAGTTCGAGAACACGGCGCTGACCGAGGTCCCCGGCCTGCTCGCCGAGCACGCCGTGCCCGCCGACGACCAGCTCAGGGTGGCGGCCTACGTCAAGGGCCTCCAGGACTGGCAGTCCGGCGGGCACGAGTGGCATGCGAGATCCAGCCGTTACATGAACGAGGGCGCCGCCTCAGGGGCCGCCCCAGGCCCCGCCGCGGTGGTGCTCGGCGGCCCGACCGGCCTGGGCACCTCCGCCAGCAGGCTGGCGTTCTCCCCGGCAAGGCTGGGCCTACAGCGCAGGGCCCGGCAGCATACCTTCGTTCCATTCCAGCCGGTGGGGCATCTGCCGCTGCCGGATCTCTACATGCCCTACCCGTTCCGTACCAGCCCTCACCTGGACGCCGCACGAGGTCACGCGGTCGACTGGGTGCGGCAGATGGGCATGTTCGACTCGGTGCCCGGGGTGGAGCTCGGCGGGCTGTGGGACGAACGACGTTTCATCGGCTTCGACTTTCCACACTGCGCCGCGATGATCCACGCTGACGCGAGCCCCGAACAGCTCAACCTGTCCTCGGACTGGTTGGCCTGGGGGACCTACGGCGACGACTACTTCCCGCTAGTGTTCGGGCTGACCCGCAACCTTGTAGCGGCGAAGCTCTGCAACGACCGGCTGTCGGCCTTTATGCCATTGGACGCCGGGGTCACCCCGGAGCCGATGAACCCGATCGAGCGGGGGCTGGGAGACCTGTGGCGGCGCACCGCGGAGCCGATGACGGTGCCCGCCCGGCGGGTGTTCCGCAAGGCGGTGGAGGACATGACCTCGAGCTGGTTATGGGAGCTGGCCAACCAGGCCCAGAACCGCGTTCCCGACCCGATCGACTATGTCGAGATGCGCCGCCGGACGTTCGGCTCCAACATGACGATGAGCCTGGCCCGGCTCGCACGCCCAGACGTGGTGCCCGAAGAGATCTACCAGACCCGAGTCATGCATGAGCTGGACACCGCGGCGCACGACTACGCCTGTTTCACCAACGACCTGTTCTCCTACCAGAAGGAGATCGAGTTCGAGGGCGAGCTGCACAACATCGTCCTGGTCGTGGAGAACTTCCTGGACGTGGACCGGCTGAAGGCCAGGGACATCGTCGCCGACCTGATGGCGGCACGGATGCGGCAGTTCGAGCACATCGTCGCCAACGATATGCCGGTGCTGTTCGAGGAGCTCGCTCTCGACGAGCCGGTACGAAAAGCTCTCACCCGCTACGCCGACGACCTCAAGGAGTGGATGTCGGGAATCCTGGAATGGCACCGACGGTGCGCGCGGTACACCGAGGCCGAACTCCAGCGCAACCGGATTCAGGGTGTGTCGACGGGGTTCTCGTTACTGCCCACAGGTCTCGGTACCTCGGCGGCGCGGGTCGCCACATCGGTGGGAGCGAGACCGGCCGCCTCGTTGACCCAGTAGCCGGCGCTCGTCCTCGCCCCGTCACCGTGGACGGTGGGCTGCCTGGCCGGTCCCCTGTGGCCGGTCGGGGCGTTTGGCGGCCCGGCGGAGCTGGATGATGCGCCCATAGCCGGGGATGGCGACCAGCAGGACACCGCAGGCGGCGGCCAGCAGCAGCGCGGCTCCCAACGGCAGATGGCCATGGACGCCGAAGTAGGCGACGTCCACGGTGCGACCGTTCTCCAGGATGAACACCAGCAACAGCAGCAGGACGACGGCGGCCAGCGTGACGGTGATCCACAGGCCACCAAACCGGGTCCGTGGCACCGACCTGCGGGCTGCCGGGGGCATCTGCTCGTCGGGCATCTGCTCGCCGCGTGCGGCGTCCGGGTAGCTGGGCGGTGCGGCAGGCGGAACGACGGCGCCCGGCTCGAACGACGCGGCCTCGGCAGGCCCGTCCGGACCCGTTGGCTGGGTCGGTGGCCAAGAGGAGGGTCGACCCGGGGTAGTGGGGTCGGGCCGGGGGCCGGTCTCCGGAGGTCGTGGCTCGGTCATTGCCATCGCTTTCTCTCGGCTGGGGAACGCACTGGTGCGCGGGCCCTCAGCGCCTCAGTATGCCCCCCTCGGGTCTTCGTACACGCCCGGCGAGCGCACCACCCAAGCCCTGGCACAGGCACCCCAGGCACCCGAGGAGCCGCGCGTTGAGTTGCACGTATCGACCAGCAACATGTCGATGATCGATGTATAGTCCCAGTGTGGAGCTACGGACACCCAGCTATTTCGCGTTGGCCGCGCTGCTCGACGGGCCACTGCACGGGTACGCGATCGTCCGCCGGGCCGCCGAGCTGTCCGATGGAGCGGTGAAGCTGTCCACCGGCACGCTGTACGCGTTGCTGGAGCGGGCGGTCGGCGAGGGCCTCGTCGTGGCCGGCGAGCCGTACGTCGAAGGCGGGCGGCAACGCCGCGACTACGCCCTGACCGACGCCGGACGCGGTGCCCTGCATGCCGAGACCGAACGGCTCGCGCAGGCGGCTCGGACGGTCGCCCGGCGGCTTCGCGCGACCGCCCGCCTGGTGACGCCGTGAGTCGCGAGCGCCTGATCAACGCCGCGCTGCGGGCCTATCCGCGGTCGGTCCGGGACCACCACGGAAGCGAGATGCTCAGCACCGTGCTTGACTCCACCGCCGACGCCCCACGCCGGCTCCCGCGCGAGATTCTCGATCTCGTCCGAGTCGGCCTGCGCAGCCGCGCCACCGAGACCGCGCAGCCGGGCGTCCGGCGGGTGATCGCCGACGGCCTGTGCCGCGGTGCCACCTGGGTGATGACGCTCGACCTCAGCACCCTGCTGGCGCAGCGGATGCGTGGCATGCACGACCCGCTGCTCTCACCGGTGTCGATAGCCGGGCTCGCCGCCGTCCTCGCCGTCGCGCTGATCGGCTACGACCGGCTCGCCGGAGTGGGCGGACTGGTATGGACGGTCAGCCGCACCCCCGAGGTGTTCCACCACCACCCGTCGGTCGACGGGCTCCTTCCCACTGTGGTGCCGGTCATCTGCTTCGCCGTGCTGCTGCTTGCCCCGCGGCGGCGCGCGCCGATGCCGCACCGGCTCGGCTGGCTCGCCGTCCCGGCCGTCCTGGTCGCGGCGTTCGGCCCCGCACCGCTCGACGGTCCGCTGATCGCCGTCGCGATGCTGGTGGTGGCCCTCACCGGGCTCTGCGCCATCGCCCTGCTCCCCACCGACCCGCGGCTGGCCATCGCGGCCGCCGTCCCCGCCGCTTACCTCGGCCTGCAGATCGTCATGAAGCCCGACGCGCCGATCGTCCTGAAGACCCTGCTCCTCGCCCCCGTGCCCATCGTGCTTGCCATCACCATCGCGCGGTCCCGGCAGCTCCAGCAACCCACCGGCTGACGCCAACGATGCTCGCCGGACGACCCGCGCCGAGGTTGGTCCTGCTGTGCGGGTTGCCCGGCTCCGGCAAGACGACCCTGGCCCGAAAGCTGGCCGAAGAGATCCCCGCCGTACGGCTGTGCCCTGACGAATGGATGGCGGGTCTTGGCAGTGACCTGTACGACGAGGAGGCCCGGGAGCGGCTCGAAGCGCTGTTCTGGAAACTCGCCCAAGAGCTGCTGGGCCTGGGGCAGAGCGTGATCCTGGAGTCCGGGTTCTGGCTGCGTTCGGACCGGGACGAGAAGCGGCTCGGCGCGCAGGCGCTCGGCGCGGCTGTCGAGCTGCATTATCTCGACGTACCGATCGATGAGCTGTGCCGCCGGGTGGAGGCGCGCCATACGGACGGGGGCGCGGTGCTCATCACCCGCGAGCAGTTGACGGGCTGGACAGAGCTGTTTGAGGCTCCGGACCCCGCTGAGCTCGAGCTGTACGACGGTTGAGCGCGGGCCGATCGGGACACGTCCGCGGTGCCGATGGCGGGGGTAGCCTCGATTGTGCGTTGAGCCGAGGTATGGCCGGTAGAGGGCCATGGGCTGGTAGAGGGCCAGTGGCCAGTAGAGGCACAGTGGCCAGTAGAGGGGCAGTGGGTATGGAGCCGGTGTCGTTGGTTGTCGGTGCGCTGGCCGCGGGGGTCAGTGATACGGCGAAGGCCGCGGTGCAGGACGCGTACGAGGGGTTGAAGCGGCTGGTCAAGGCCCGGTTTTCGGGTCGGCCGGCGGTTGAGGTTGCGCTGGCAGGGCATGAGGCTGACCCGCAGACGTGGGAGAAGCCGTTGGCCAGGGCGCTGACGGACAGCGGCGCCGTCGCGGACGATGCGGTGATCGCCGCCGCGCAGGAGCTGATGCGGTTGGTCGACGAGGATGGCAGCCGGCCGGGGAGGTACCGGGTTGATGTGCGGGGTGCGCAGGGCGTGCAGGTTGGCGACCACAACCGGCAGGCGAACGTCTTCCAGGCCCCGCCCCCGGTGCCATGACCGCACCCGCGCCGCCAGGGGGCGGTGTCGCCGCGAAGGTCGACGCCCGAGGTGTTCAGGGTGGGCAGGTCGGCGACCGCAACGAGATGCACAACCATTTCTACGCCGGCCCTTCGGGCGTGAACTGGCCGGTGACGGTGGGTCGGCCGCCGTTGCGGGCGGATGCCTATCAGGAGCGGCCGGCGTTGCGGGACGCGCTTGCGGCGGCGTTGGCCGGGGGTGGTACGGCGGTGGTGACGCAGGTGGTCGCGGGGGATGGCGGCACCGGCAAGACCCAGTTGGCGGCTGCGGCGTTCGAGCGGGCCAGAGGGTCGGCTGATCTGTCGGTGTGGGTGACGGCGGCCACCCGGTCGGCGGTGCTGTCCGCCTACGCCGAGGCGTTCGCCGCCACTCATCCCACGGTCGGCCCGGGGACGCACAACCTTGCCTGGTGGCGGGGCGAGGCAGGGGATGCGGCCGGGGCCGTCACCGCGTTCGAGGTGCTGCTAGCCAACCGGGTTCGGATGCTTGGCCCGGACCACCCCCACACCCTGATCACCCGGGGCGACCTCGACCATTTGGCAACGCCGGGCACACGATCCAAGCCTCGACGAGTCGCCCTGACCGGTTACGCGGTGCAGGTTGTTGATCCATATGCCCGGGCGCGCGGCGGCAGGCGACCTCACCCTCGGTACGCGGACAAAAAGCGCAGCGAGAGCACACTTTCTGTCCACTCATTGCCACTGGCCGCAGCACCAAGGTGAGTACATCCGCACCCGCTGGCGTGCGGCAGCCCGACTAGCCGGTGCAAGCCAGCACCTGGAGGAGGCGGGTCGAGCGCGTCGATCGTCGGCTTCCAGAGGTTCAGCCAGTTGCGCCCGCTGCCGATGACAAAGCCGAGCTCCAGGAAGACCGGGCCGGCGGGCAGCTCCTGGGGCATCGGCTAACCGTCGTGGACCTGCTGCTTGTACGCAGGGGTCGAAGCAGACGCGGTGGGTGCGGACCCAGGCGCGGTAGCCAGGCCGGTCCGGGCGGCTACCTGGACGGCTGGCTCGACCCGGACGTAGGAGTCCTCGGCGTACTGCTTGGTGCGCCACACCGAGACGAAGACCCCGGGCGTGAGCTTGCTCAGGTAGCTCGCCAGTGGGTAGACGTAGTTGTCAAGGTCATGCTCGTCGAGCAACGGGACCTTGGGGTCCAGGCTGACGTCAAGACGCAAGGCGAGCGGCGCGCCGGGCTCGGCCGTGTCGACGGCGAGCAGGTCCGTCGCGTGCTTGAGAGCGGCAGTGAGCAGGATCTGGTCTGGGTGACCAGCGACCTCCCAGCATGCGAGCCGTGGCGCCAAGCAGTAGTGGTGGAGACTCCGGGCGTGCGAAGAACGTCGCGTGGCTCATGGGTGAGGCGACCCCAGACACCGGTGCACCTCGCCACGGTGGCGCGTGGGCTCAGGTCACGTCCACGCTCGCCAGCCTTCCGCCGTAAAGTCCGCCAAGTTCCCCTAAGGTCCGGTCATCGAGTGACGAAGAGTGCCGCGGAACTCGACGGAAGCGAACGAGCCGGTGTGGCGGCCCATTTCCTGCCGTGGCACAACGTGCCCGTGCTCGGCTGGCTCCTGCTACGCGGCCGCTGCGGCCACCGCATCAGCCTCCGCTACCCGCTGGTCGAGATCGCCACGGCGCTGTTGTTCGTCGCGGTGGCGGCTCGGTTCGGGCTCGCCGCGGTCTTGCCGGCGTATTTGTACCTCGCGGCCGTCGCAGTGGCGCTCGCCATGATCGACCTCGACGTTAGGCGCCGGCCGAACGGCATTGTCCTGCCGTCGTACGTCATTGGTGCGCTGCTGCTCCTGCCCGCCGCCGCGGTGACCGGGGACTGGTGGTCCGCCGGCCGCGGCCTGGTCGCGGTGGCGGCCCTGTGGGCGGGCTATCTCGCGCTTGCCCTGCTATATCCGAGCTATATCCGAGCGGGATGGGGTTCGGCGACGTGAAGCTGGCCGGGCTGCTCGGCCTCTTTCCCGGTTGGCTCGCTGGAGCTCGGTGTGGGTCGGCGTATTCACCGGCTTTCTGCTCGGCGGGCTGGCCGGCCTGCTGCTCGCCGCCCGGCGGGCGAACCGCAAGACCGCGATCCCGTTCGGCCCGTACATGTTGGCCGGCGTGCTGCTCGCGATGTTCCTCGCCGGTCCCGTCACGACCTGGTACGGGTAGCTTCTTATACTCACCGAACTGGCCCGGCACGACGTCCATCTCCCACCACCGCACGGCGTACAGGCGGCGATACTTGCGATGAAGAAGCTGCGGGCGACCGCGAAGTTCCGCTGGCGCGATGTCGCCCTGGCGTGACCAACCCGTAGGTCGCCGTCGGGAGATGACGGTGGTGAACCTCCGAAGCGGGAGCTGCGCAGGTCGCTGGCATCGACTGTTTCGTCGTCGACCCGCTTGGCCAGTCCGACAGTTAGGTGCGGCGAACCGCAAGGTCTGTGTGCCGGGATGCGGCACGCTCAGCGCTCCTGCCCACGCCCTCCTGCTCGCCCAGGGGACCGACCAGCCGGCCGGGTCCTCAGTGCACCATCGGCCCTCCGGGGACCTCCACGTTCCAAACCACGAACAGAATGTCGTCGGGTGGCCTGGTCCACGTGTACACAGCGCCAACCTCGAGGGCACCATCGACGGCCGGACTCTCGACGCTTCTGCTACCTGATCGCCTGGCCGTGCAAGAACGCCCCGACCCCACATACGTCCCGCTACCGTTGTTTCGGGGGAAGTTGACCCATACGTGGTCCTATGGCTACCTTGGCGACGGCGGATCCGCTGCCTGGCCGGGCGGGGCGTCGACGGGGACTTCGTAATCGGCCCATGCCTGAGGATGCCCGATGAGGACGTGCGGGGGTGTTCGTCCAGCCGTGTTCGGGGCTTCGGGCGCACGGGGGAGACGGTTCTGGGTCATGCTCATCGGCCTTGCCGCAGCCATGTTGGGCGTGGTGTCCATGCTGGGAGCGGGCGAGGCATCCGCCGCCCCTCGTCACAGCTCTGCCGCGCCGACGGTGTCGGACGACGGCGACGGGTCGGCCGCGATCGAGATCTGCCTCAACCTGTTCGCGCTGTTGGGCTATTCCCATCCCGACTGCGGCACGCCTACCCCGTGTCCCACGCCCACCCAGGAGCCCACGCCGACCGTGGCGCCCACCCCGACCATTCGGCCGGTCCAGCCCCCGCCGGTGCTCCCGGCCGCGGCACCGCCACCACCGCGCCGGTCGCCCAAACCCCCGCCGGTCGCCACAAGCGCTCCCGCCGCCGTACCGCCGCTTCCGCTGAGCGCCCCCCGGATGCCTACCCGGTCACCTCCGCTGAGCCGGGCGCTGGCGGTGCTGATCGTCGGTCCGGTACTGGCCGGCGGACTGATTGCGGCTCGCCGCCGTCGCCGACCGTAGTACGAGGCCGACCGCAGTGAGAGCCGACCAGAGCAAGAGACAGCCGACGCCACCCCCGACACGCACGATTGGTGACTGATCTAGCGATGACTTCCTGGCTTACCTCCCATCTGCCGACATGGGCGCTGGCCCTTTTCATCATCGGCGGGCTTACCCTGATCTCGGTGCTCGGCTGCCTCGTGGCGCGGCGCCGGTTCCCGGCGCTGACCGAGGGCATCTACAACGACCTGTCCGGCATTTTGGTCGGCGTCTTCGCGGCGATCTACGGCGTGCTGCTCGCGTTCGTGATCGTGATCCTCTGGGAGAACCGGGGGACGGCGTCCAACGCCGTCAACGACGAGGCCGCCGCGCTGAGCCAGGTCGTCCAGGACAGCCAGGGCCTGCCGAAGGCACCGGGGGACGCGGTCGCGCAGTCCGTCGGGGCGTACGTCCACGCCGTGGTCACCGACGAATGGCCGAAATTGGCCCATGGGATGCCGAGCGCCCAGGCGACCACGGCACTGGCCGGACTGCACGCGACCTTGCGCGCCGAGGGGAGCCACGTCGACTCCAGCAACATTTACTTCTCGGATGCGGTGACCAGCTTCAACCAGGCGTCAACCAGCCGGCGGGCCCGGCTGGCGGCGAGCGAGTCGGGGCTGCCACCGCTGTTCATGATCCTGATCGTGATCGGGGCCTTCGTCTTCGTTCCCCTCACGTACCTGTTCGGAATTCGCGCGGTGCGTGCTCAGCTTCTGTTCGTCGGCGTGTGCGCGGCGATGATCGCGGTTGGCCTGTTCCTGACGGTGGTGCTCAACCGGCCGTTCGCGGGCGCGGTGGGTCTTGATCCGGGTGCCTTCCAGCAGGGCACGCTGGCCCAGTTCTGGGGAGCCGGCTGACCGGGTCCGGCTGACTGCGGGTGAGAAGGACCGCGGTCGAAGGACCGGTGTCAGATCCAGGAGGCGAACCACATCACGGCGTGCCAGCGGTCGTAGGTGACGAGCTGGCCGACCAGCAGGGGGTGCAGCCAGGCAAGGTTCGCCGCGACCAGGCCGAGGTACCCGCAGACCGCGGCGGTGCCCCACAGCCGGCGGCTCTCGCTGGCCCGGGCGCTGCCCAGCACGTCGCCGAGCAGCAGCGTCACGCCGATGACCAGGAACGGCACCAGCGGCACCATGTAGAAGAGAAACATGGTCCGCTCCAGGTTCACCATCCAGGTGAGCCAGCCGGCCGCGAACGCCATCAGCACCGCGCCGGCCCGCCAGTCCCGCCGGGAGACCAGCAGCCACACCATCCAGACCAGGGCCGGCAGGAACAGCCACCACAGTGCCGGGGTGCCGATGGCGAGGATCTCCCGCACGCAGGTCTCGGCGCCGCAGCCGGTCGGGGCGTCGTTGCCGCTGGGGTAGTAGTAGGAGATCGCCCGCCCGTCGACCAGCCAGCTCCACGGCTCGGACTGGTAGAAGTGCGGGGTGCGCAGGTGGTTGTGGAAGTCCAGCATCTGCTGGTGGTACTGCAGCAGTGACCGCAGCACGCCGGGGATGACGGTGAACCGGCTCGGGTGGTCGTCGGCCCAGTGCCGGTTGTAGCCGTTCTCGGAGAGGAACCAGCCGGTCCAGGTGGCGAGGTAGGTCAGCGCCGGTACGACGCCGAGGGCGAGCGCCGCGCCGGGCAGGTCGCGTAGCGCAGTGGTGGCGCCGGGGTGGCGTACGCCGGCCGAGCGGCGGGCTGCCCGGTCCCACAGCACCGACAGCACGGCGAACCCGGCCAGGAAGTACACCGCGCTCCACTTGACGCCGCACGCCAGGCCAAGCAGCACCCCGCCGGCCAGCCGCCAGGGCCGCGCGCCCAGGCTCGGGCCGAAGGAGTAGACCCGGCTGGCCTCGGCGGCGGTCGCCAGCCTGGTACGCACCATGTCGCGGTCCAGCACCAGGCAGCCGAAGCCGGCGAGCACCAGCGTCTGCAGGAAGATGTCGAGCAGCGCGACCCGGCTCTGTACGACGGACAGCCCGTCGAGGGCGAGCAGCAGGCCGGCGACGCAGCCGAGCAGGGTGGAGCGGGTCAGCCGGCGCACGACCCGCACCAGGATCAGGACGGCGAGCGTGCCGGCGAGGGCTGACGGCAGCCGCCAGCCCAGCTCCTTGGCCCAGTGCAGCCGGTCGGTGAGGAGCCACTCGCCGAGCGCGATGAACCACTTCCCGAGCGGCGGGTGCACGATAAACATGTAGCCGGGGTTGTTCTCGTACCCGCCGTTGGTGAGCATCTCGCGGGCCTCGGTGGAGTAGTAGACCTCGTCGAAGACCACGCCGGGCGGGAACCCGATACCCCACACCCGGATCACGCCGGCGATCCCGGTCACCACGAGCGCGGCCAGCCAGGACAGCACCCGGTCGTCCGGCAGCCGCACCCGGAGCTGGGTGAGCGCCGGCAGCGGGAACCGGTAAGCCCGTGGGTCCGTCCGCCGCTGCCGGTCGTCCGGCTCGGCGCCCGGCAGCACAGTGACCTGCTCAGGCACCGTCAGGGACATGGTGGGGAGCTTAGCTCGCCTCCGTGACCGCCCCGGCGCACGCACCGCCGCCCCCCACGCGCCCCGCCGTCCCGCCGCGTACCGAACCATCTCCAACAGGTCACCACACGGGCGGCGCGGACAACGACAGGTCACCACAACGCCGAGAGGTGACCACATGGCAAGGCCGCCCTGGGCGCCGACTTGTCGGGAGAACTTCGCCATTTCCATGCCCGATTTGCTCGACTTATCCTTGACAAGTCGCGAGATCCCGAACGGGTTCTACGCTAGGTCGATGCCCTCGCGAGTCCCACCAGCCACCGGCCGCTCCGCCACCTCGTCCGCCACCTCGTCCGCCGCTGGGACGCTGATCCTGGCGGCGGCACCGATCGGCAACCCAGGCGACGCCAGTGCTCGGCTACGCGCCGCGCTGGCGGAGGTCACCGTGATCGCGGCGGAGGACACTCGCCGGCTGCGCCGGCTGGCGATCGATCTTGACGTTTCCGTTACGGCCCGGATCGTTTCGTACTACGACGCCAACGAGCGCGTCCGCACCCCGGAGCTGATCGACATGATGCGGAGTGGGACCGACGTACTCGTGATCACCGACGCCGGCATGCCGAGCGTGTCCGACCCTGGCTACCGGCTGGTTGCCGCCGCAGTGGCCGAAGGCATCGTTGTCACCGCGCTTCCCGGGCCGTCCGCCGTCACCACCGCGCTCGCCCTGTCCGGGCTGCCCAGTGACCGGTTCTGCTTCGAGGGCTTCCTGCCCCGGAAGGCCGGGGAACGCCGTACTGCCCTGGCCCGGCTGGCCGCCGAGCAACGGACGATGGTGTTCTTCGAGGCACCGCGCCGGCTGGCTGCGGCGTTGGCCGACCTGGCGACCGCGTTCGGGGCGGATCGGCCGGCCACCGTCTGCCGTGAGCTGACCAAGACCTACCAGGAGGTCCGCCGCGGCCCGCTGGCCGAGCACGCCGACTGGGCGGCGACCGGCGAGGTGCGTGGCGAGATCACTGTCGTGGTCGGCGGCGCGCCAGACCGCCCGGCCGAGGTCGCCGCCGATCCTGCCGCACTCGCCGCCGCGGTGGCCGACCGGGTGGCCGACGGCGAGGACCGCCGAGCCGCGATGGCCGCCGTGGCCAGGTCCGCCGGTGTCCCCCGCCGCACCGTCTACAACGCTGTGGTCACCTCTCGGCCTTGTGGTGACCTCTTGGGGTCTCGAGACAACGAGAGGTGACCACAACGCCGAGAGGTGACCACACGGGCGGCGGGAGACAACGAGAGGTGACCACAACGCCGAGAGGTGACCACAGCTCGAACGGAGCGGGCTAATGCGGGCGGGAAGCTGTCCGGTCGGGCACTAGGCTTGCCGCTATGTCCACGCGCAAGCACGTCCTGACCGCGGTCGCCTGGCCCTACGCCAGCGGTCCTCGGCACATCGGTCACGTCGCCGGCTTCGGCGTCCCTTCCGACGTGTTCGCGCGCTACCACCGGATGACCGGCAACAAGGTGCTCATGGTCAGCGGCACCGACGAGCACGGCACCCCGATCCTGGTGGCCGCCGACCGGGAGGGCCGCACGCCCCGGCAGACCGCCGACCGGTACAACCGGATCATCGCCGAGGACCTGCGCAACCTCGGGCTCAGCTACGACCTGTTCACCCGCACCACCACGCGCAACCACTACGCCGTCGTCCAGGAGATCTTCCGTGGCCTGCTGCGCAACGGCTACATCTTCCCCCGTACGACATTGGGCGCGATCTCGCCGTCCACCGGTCGCACCCTGCCGGACCGCTACATCGAGGGCACCTGCCCGATCTGCGGCTACGACGGCGCCCGCGGCGACCAGTGCGACAACTGCGGCAACCAGCTCGACCCGACCGACCTGATCAACCCCAGGAGCCGGATCAACGGCGAGATCCCGATGTTCGTCGAGGCCGAGCACTACTTCCTCGACCTGCCGGCCTTCACCGAGGCGCTGGCGGGCTGGCTCCAGTCGCGCACCAACTGGCGGCCGAACGTCGTCAAGTTCTCGCTCAACCTGCTGGACGACCTGAAGCCCCGGGCCATCACCCGTGACCTTGACTGGGGCGTGCCGGTGCCGCTGCTGGGCTGGCAGGACCGGCCAGACAAGAGGATCTACGTCTGGTTCGACGCGGTCGTCGGCTACCTGTCTGCCTCGATCGAGTGGGCCCGCCGCTCCGGCGACCCGGACGCGTGGCGCGCCTGGTGGCAGGACGAGCAGGCCGAGGCGTACTACTTCATGGGCAAGGACAACATCGTCTTCCATTCCGAGATCTGGCCGGCGATGCTGCTCGGCTACTCCGGGCGGGGTGACCGCGGCGGTGTGCCGGGCGGGTACGGCGTGCTGAACCTCCCCCACGAGGTGGTGTCGAGCGAGTACCTGACGATGGAGGCCCGCAAGTTCTCGTCGTCGCGTGGGGTCGGCATCCTGGTCACGGACTTCCTGAGGCGCTACGACCCGGACGCGCTGCGGTACTACCTCTCCGTGGCTGGCCCGGAGAACCAGGACACCGACTTTACCTGGGCCGAGTTCCTCCGTCGCAACAACGACGAGCTGGTCGCCGGCTGGGGAAACCTGGTCAACCGCTCGATCTCGATGGCCGCGAAGAACTTCGGCCAGGTTCCGCCGGCCGCCGCTCGCCTCGATGTGGACACCGCCGCGTTGGCCAGCGCCAGAGAGGCCTTTGGCTCGGTCGGCGAGCTGCTCGGCCGGTCCCGGTTCAAGGCGGCGATCACGGAGGCGATGCGGGTCGTGGCCGGGGCGAACAAGTACCTCTCCGACACGGCGCCATGGAAGCTGAAGGAGTCCGACCCGGAGCGGATGGGCACCATCCTCAACACCGCGCTGCAACTGGTCGACGACTGCAAGACCCTGCTCACGCCGTTCCTGCCGAGCTCAGCCCAGCGGGTGCACGAGCTGCTCGGCGGTACCGGCGTGTGGTCCGGGATGCCGGAGCTGCGCGAGGTCACCGAGGAGGGCGGGCCGCCGTACGGCGTCCTGACCGGCGACTACGAGACGCAGGCTCGCTGGGAGTCGCGGCCGCTGCCCGCCGGCCAGCCGCTGCGACCTCCGACGCCGATCTTCGCCAAGCTCGATCCGTCCATTGTGGACAGTGAGCTGGCCAGGCTGGGCAGCCCGGGGTGAACCGGTCCGCATCCCGCGAGGGCACGCCGCCGCCCCCGCCAGACCCGCTTGCCGTGCCCGCGCTGGACAGCCACTGCCACCTGGACCTGATGGACGTGCCGGTCGCGCAGGCGCTGGCCGAGGCGGTCGCCGTAGGCATCACCCGGGTGGTGCAGATCGGCATCGACGTGCCCACCTCGCGATGGTCCGTCCAGACCGCCGCCGAGCATGACGCCGTGCTGGCCGCCGTGGCGCTGCATCCCAACGAGGCGCCCCGGCTGGCCGCCGCCGGCGGGCTGGACGCCGCGCTGGCCGAGATCGACCGGCTGGCTGGCCTGCCTCAGGTGCGCGGCGTCGGGGAGACCGGGCTCGACTACCACCGCACCGGGCCGGACGGCGTGGCCGCGCAGCAGGCGTCGTTCCGCCGGCACATCGAGATCGCCAAGCGACACGGCCGCACGCTGGTGATCCATGACCGGGATGCGCACAGTGACGTGCTCGACATCCTCCAGGATGAAGGACCACCCGATCGTGTTATCTTCCATTGCTTCTCTGGTGACGCTGAGATGGTTAACGTCTGCGCGGACCGGGGATATGTCATCAGCTTCGCGGGCAACATCACGTTCAAGAACGCGCAGCCGCTGCGGGATGCTGCCGCAGCGGTGCCCCTCGGCCTGCTCCTGGTCGAGACCGACGCCCCATTCCTGACCCCCATGCCGTATCGCGGTCGGCCGAACGCGCCGTACCTTGTCCCGCTCACTCTGCGCTGCATCGCCGAGGTGAAACGCGTTGACCTGGACGACCTTTGTGCCACCGTCTCAGCCACCGGGGAGCGACTCTTCGGGCCAGGCTGACGCCCGCGCGCAGGTCCGGCCGCACCGCCGTTCGGCCCCATCGCGGGCTCGTCACTTGCTCCCCACGGGGGAGCACGAGCACCAGCGGTACCCCCCGTGGGGGTTGGCCAAACACGAACCGGACCCCTATCGTCTCCAGACTGATGGCTGGGATGGGCACGTCCCGGGCACCAGGTGGCTCGACGACGACGCGGACAGCACGATCGAGATCCACCCCCGCGGACTAGCCGAGCCCGGCTCGGACCGACGTCCCCTACCCGGGAGGCACTCGGTTGGGAGTTCCGTGGAGAGTCCGCATAGTGGCCATACCGGCCGGAAACTGACTCCGCTGAAGCTCGGTATCTACGGCTTCGTGCTGGTGGTCCTGCTCGGAGGTTCGCTTGCCTGGGCGGGGCTGCAGAAAGACATCACGGTTCGGGTCGATGGCGAGGCCCGCCATTTCGGCACCTACTCCGGCACGGTCGGCAGCCTGCTCGACGAGCAGGGGCTCACCGTCGGCGCGCATGACACGCTCGTGCCCGGCCGGGGGGCCGCACTCAGGGACGGCACGGAGATCGTGCTCCGGCGTGGCCGCCTGCTCGTCCTCTCCGTCGACGGGCACACCCGGCAGATGTGGGTGACCGCAACGTCGGTGGCCGAGGCGCTGGACCAGATCGGGTACCGGCAGGGCGGGCTCTTCCTGTCCGCCGACCGCTCGGCCCGGCTGCCGCTAGACGGGTTCACGCTGACCGTCCGTACGTCGAAGACCATCAACGTCGTGGTCGACGGCAGGTCCCACCGGTTCGCCACCCCGGCCGCGACCGTGAAGGAGGCGTTGGCTGGCGCCGGCATCCCCCTGGCGGCCAGCGACCGGATGTCCCTGGCCACCGGCACCTTGGTCAAGAACGGCATGACCATCGTGCTCGTCCGGGTCCGTTACCGGACCGTCACCCTGACGGCGCCGTTGCCGCCTCCGGTGGTCCGCAAGCCGGACGGCACCACCGTCAAGGGCAGGCAGGTCGTCGAGCGGCCCGGCCGGCCCGGCGTGCAGCGGGTCACCTACCTGATCGTCTACATCGCCGGCAAGGAGTCCGGCCGCACGGTCAAGGGCACCCGGGTCCTCGCTCCGGCGCAGCCGCGGGTGGTCCGGGTTGGCACCAAGGCCATGCCGACGCCACCCATCGGCAACGGGCTGAACTGGGACGCGCTGGCCATGTGCGAGTCCGGTGGCAACTGGCACATCAACACCGGCAACGGCTTCTACGGCGGCCTGCAGTTCGACTACGGCACCTGGCTCGGTGCCGGCGGCGGCAGCTACGCCGAGCGGGCCGACCTGGCCACCCGCGAGCAGCAGATCGCGATCGCGTCGAGGGTCTATACCGCCCGGGGCAGCTCGCCATGGCCCGCCTGCGGGTACCACCTGTACGGCTAAGTCACCTGTACGGCTAAGTCTGGGGGCCTGGGCCACCTGAGGCCTGGGTCACCGGTAGCTGGTGGCAGCCACCGCCGCGCCCTGCGCCGGTGGCTGCCACCAGCCCAGTGGAGCGGCGGCCCAGTGGAGCGGCGGCTCGGTAAGGTGACGGCTCGTGACTGACGGGTTGCTCGGGCCGGCCGAGGTGCGCGCGCTGGCTGCCCGGCTCGGCGTCCGGCCCACCAAGACCCTTGGCCAGCACTTCCTGCACGACCCGAACACCATCCGCCGGATCGTCCGGGCCGCCGGGCTCGCGCCGGCCAACACCGCGCCAGCCAACACCGCCATGGCCGACACCGTGCTCGAGATCGGGCCGGGCCTCGGCTCGCTCACCCTGGGCCTGCTGCCGGCCAGCGCACACGTGACCGCGGTCGAGGTCGACCCGGTCCTGGCCGCCGCGTTGCCATCCACTGTGGACAGCCGGCTGCCGGCGTACGCCGGCCGGCTGAGCATCCTGGCCGCCGACGCGCTGACGCTGACCGCCGTACCCGACCCGCAGCCGACCGCGCTGGTGGCCAACCTGCCGTACAACGTCGCGGTGCCGGTGGTGTTGCGGCTGCTGGCCAGGCTGCCGTCGTTGCGGCACGGCCTGATCATGGTGCAGGCCGAGGTGGCCGACCGGCTCACCGCACCACCCGGCTCGAAGGTGTACGGCGTGCCGTCGGTCAAGCTGGCCTGGTACGCCGCTGCCCGGCGGGTCGGGTCGGTGCCGCGGACGGTGTTCTGGCCGGTGCCGAACGTCGACTCCGGGCTGGTCGCGTTCGACTGCCGGGAGCCGCCCGCAGTCGGGAGTGGACAGTCCACAGTGGATCGTGCCGCGGTCTTTGCGGTGGTCGACGCGGCGTTCGCGCAGCGCCGCAAGACGCTGCGGGCGGCGCTGGCAGGCTGGGCCGGGTCGGCCGCGCGGGCCGAGGAGGTGCTGCGGGCGGCCGGGGTGGACCCGAGCGTGCGCGGCGAGGCGCTGGGCGTCGAGGCCTTCGCCCGGATCGCCGTTGCCGCCGTCCGGTGAGGGCCGAGCAGTAGAGTCGGCTCCGTCCCCCGCGACTCGAAGGAGCTGTCCGCTGTCCCTCGTCGGCGTGCCTGAGCCGGTCACTGTCCGGGCGCCTGCCAAGGTCAACCTGCACCTGGCCGTCGGCCCGATCCGGCCGGATGGATATCACGACCTGGTCACGGTCTTCCAGGCGCTGTCGCTCTACGACGAGGTCACCGCGACGCCGGCCCGCACCCTGACGCTGGCGATCTCCGGCGAGGGCGCCACCGAGCTGCCCGCTGACAAGACGAACCTGGCCTGGCAGGCCGCCTGCCTGCTCGCCGAGCGTGCCGGGGTCGCGCCGGCCGTCCACCTGGAGCTGGCCAAGGCCATCCCGGTGGCCGCCGGCCTGGCTGGTGGCTCGGCCGACGCGGCCGGTGCGCTGATCGCCTGCGACGCGCTGTGGGGAACCGGCCTCGGCCGGGCCGAGCTGCTGGAGCTGGCCGCCGGGCTCGGCAGCGACGTCGCGTTCGCGCTGGTCGGCGGCACCGCGCTGGGCACCGGGCGGGGCGAGCGGCTGACCTCGGTCCTGGCCACCGGCCGGTGGCACTGGGTGCTCGCCGTCGCGTCCGGGGGGCTGCCCACCCCAGCGGTCTACCGTGAGCTGGACCGGATGCGCGCGGCGGCCAACCCGGAGCCGGGCTCGCCGTACGGCGCACCGCCGGCCGGGTCGCCGGACGAGGTGATCAACGCGCTGCGGCTGCGGGACGTCGGCCGGCTCGGTGCGCTGCTGGCCAACGACCTGCAGCCGGCCGCGCTGGTACTGCGCCCCGACCTGCGCCATACCCTGCGGGCCGGCGCTGAGCTGGGCGCGCTCGGCTCGCTGGTGTCCGGCTCCGGGCCGACCTGCGCTTTCTTGGCCCGGTCCGAGGAGCACGCGGTCCGGCTGGCCGCCGCGCTGGCCGGTGCCGGTGTCTGCCGGACTGTGCGGGTCGCGTACGGCCCGGTGCCCGGCGCCCGGCTGGTGTACGACGCGTGACTGGCCGGCGATGACCACGGCCCGGCCGAACCTGGTCAACCTGGAGGCGGTGTCCAAGGCGTACGGGACCACCGTCGTCCTGGACGCGGTGTCGCTCGGCGTCGGGGCCGGCGAGCGGATCGGGCTGGTCGGACCGAACGGCGCCGGTAAGACGACGCTGCTGCGCCTGCTGGCCCGGCGCGAGCAGCCGGACACCGGCCGGGTCAGCCACACCTCCGGGCTGCGGATCGGCTACGTCGACCAGCGCGGCGACCTGCCGGGGAGCGCCGCCGGGCGGGGCGACACGGTGCGGGACGTCGTGCTGCGCGCCGGCACCGCCGAGCACGAGTGGGCCGGCGACGCCGCCGTCCGGGCCGTGCTAGCCGGGCTGGGGCTGACCGGGCCGGACCAGCCTGGCCAGGACCAGCCTGGGCTGGGCATGGACGCCCCGGTCGGGCCGCTGTCCGGTGGCGAGCGCCGCCGGGTCGGGCTGGCCGCCGCCCTGATCCACCCCACTGACCTGCTGATCCTGGACGAGCCCACCAACCACCTCGACGTCGAGGGTGTGGCGTGGCTGGCGGCGCACCTGCGGGCCCGCCGCGGCGCGCTGGTGGTGGTCACGCACGACCGGTGGTTTCTGGACGCGGTCTGCGACGGCACCTGGGAGCTGTCCCGCGGGCAGGTGCAGCGGTACGACGGCGGCTACGCGGCGTACGTGCTGGCCCGGGCCGAACGGGCCAAGCTGGCGGTCGGCGCGGAGGTCCGCCGGCAGAACCTGCTGCGCAAGGAGCTAGCCTGGCTGCGCCGCGGCCCCCCGGCCCGGACCAGCAAGCCGAAGTTCCGGATCGAGGCGGCAGCCGCGCTGGTCGCGGACGTCCCGCCGCCGCGGGACACCGTCGAGCTGCACCGGTTCGCCGCGTCCCGGCTCGGCAAGACGGTGTACGACGTCGAGGATGTGACCCTACGGGCGGGGGAGAAGACCCTGCTGGAGCGGGCCACCTGGCGGCTGGGGCCGGGCGACCGGGTCGGCCTGGTGGGCGTGAACGGGTCGGGCAAGACGACGTTCCTGCGGCTGCTGGCCGGGGAGGTGTCGCCCGCGGTCGGGCGGGTGGTGGTGGGTCGGACGGTGCGGGCGGCCTGCCTGTCTCAGGACGTCACCGAGCTGCCCCCTACGCTTCGGGTGCTGGAGGCGGTGTCCGAGGTCGGCCTAGTGGCCCGGCTCGGCACGGTCGAGCTGTCCGCCGCGCAGCTCGCCGAACGGTTCGGGTTTCCGCGCGGGCGGCAGTGGACCCCGGTGGCCGACCTGTCCGGCGGGGAGCGGCGCCGGCTGCAGCTCATGCGGCTGCTGATGGGCGAGCCGAACGTGCTCCTGCTCGATGAGCCGACCAACGACCTCGACGTCGACACGCTGACCTCCCTCGAGGACGTGCTGGACGGCTGGCCCGGCTCGCTGGTGGTGGTCAGCCACGACCGCTACCTGGTCGAGCGGGTCTGCGACACGGTGTACGCGCTGCTCGGCGACGGGAAGCTCTCCGCGCTGCCGGGCGGGGTGGAGGAGTACCTGGAACGGCGCCGGGCCGCGGTACGGGCCGAGGTCGCCGTACCGGCTGGGTCCGGCCCGTCGGGTGCCGCTGCGGTCCGGAACACCGCGGTCCGGAACAGTGCGGCCCAGAGCGGTGCGGTCCGGAGCGGTGCGGCCCAGAGCCGGACGGCGAAGAAGGAGCTGGCCAGGCTGGAGCGAGTGCTGGCCAGGCTGGAGGAGCGCGAGGCCGCCTTGCACCACCAGCTCGCCGAGCATGCCACCGACTACCAGCGGGTCACCGAGCTGGACGCCGACCTGCGCGCGGTCCGGGCCGAGCGGGAGGAGGCCGAGACCGCCTGGCTGGAGCTCTCCGACACCCTCTGACCTGCCAGGCGCCCGCCGTCCCCCGCACCGCCCGCCATCCCGATACGTTTCCATAACTTGTGCCGGGCCGGGCCGGGCGACGTGGTCAGCCGGCCCAGCCGAAGGAGCGGGTGACGGCCTTCTTCCATCGGGCGTGCTCCGCCTGCCGCCAGGCGTCGTCGCGCCGCGGGGTCCAGCGGGTGTCCTCGGCCCAGTTCGCGGCCAGCTCGTCCGTACCGCTCCAGAAACCGACCGCCAGCCCGGCCGCGTAGGCCGCGCCGAGCGCCGTGGTCTCGGTGACCTTCGGCCGGACCACCGGCACGCCGAGGATGTCGGCCTGGAACTGCATCAGCATGGCGTTGACCACCATGCCGCCGTCCACCCGCAGCTCGGTCAGCGGGACGCCGGAGTCGGCGTTCATCGCGTCCAGCACCTCGCGGGTCTGGAACGCGGTGGCCTCCAGCGTGGCGCGGGCGAGGTGGCCGCGGTTGGCGTACCGGGTCAGCCCGACGATCACCCCGCGCGCGTCGGACCGCCAGTACGGTGCGAACAGCCCGGAGAACGCCGGCACGATATAGACCCCACCGTTGTCCTCGACGGTGGCCGCCAGCGGCTCTACCTCCGCCGCTGCGGAGATCAGCCCGAGGTTGTCCCGCAGCCACTGCACCAGCGCGCCGGTGACCGCGACCGACCCCTCCAGCGCGTACACCGGCGCCGCGTCGCCGATCCGGTAGCAGACCGTGGTGAGCAGCCCGTTCGCGCTGGTCACCCGCTGCTCGCCGGTGTTCAGCAGCATGAAGTTGCCCGTGCCGTAGGTGTTCTTCGCCGTTCCGGGCACGAAGCAGACCTGGCCGAACGTCGCCGCCTGCTGGTCGCCGAGGATGCCGGCGATCGGTACGTCGGACAGGCCGCTGTCCGGCCGGCCCACGCCGTATGTCTCGGCGGAGGAGCGGATCTCCGGCAGCAGGGGCAGCGGGACACCCAGCTCGGCGGCGATCTCGGTGTCCCACGCCAGCGTGTCGAGGTCCATCAGCATGGTGCGGGAGGCGTTGGTCACGTCGGTGACGTGGACGCCGCCGTCCGGGCCGCCGGTGAGGTTCCAGGCCACCCAGGAGTCCATCGTGCCGAAGGCCAGCTCGCCGGCCTCGGCCCGGGCCCGGGCGCCGTCGACGTTGTCCAGGATCCAGCGGATCTTCGGGCCGGCGAAGTAGGTGGCCAGCGGCAGGCCGACCCGGGCGCGGTACCGGTCCGCGCCGTCGGGGTGCCCGCCGCCCAGCTCGGCGCAGATCTTGTCGGTACGGGTGTCCTGCCACACGATCGCGTTGCCGACCGGTGCGCCCGTGGCCCGGTCCCACAGCAGCGTGGTCTCCCGCTGGTTAGTGATCCCGCAGGCGACGATGTCGGCAGGGCCAAGGCCGGCCTTGGCCAGCGCGGCGGCGGTCACCTCGTGGACGTTGGCCCAGATCTCAACGGCGTCGTGCTCGACCCAGCCGGCCCGCGGGAAGATCTGCCGGTGCTCCACCTGGTGGGCCGAGACGATCCGGCCACCGTGGTCGAAGATGATGCACCGGCTGCTCGTGGTGCCCTGGTCGATCGCCGCGATGTACTGCGCCACACGGCGGAGCCTAGCTGGAACGTGCGTCGCGGGACGCGCGGCGCGGCGGTCGGCCTGGCAGGTGAGCTGGTTACCTTGCGTGATCAGCGGTCAAGAGTCAGCCTGGGCTTGTGGTCGAGGTGGGACAGGCCGTTCCAGGCCAGGTTGACCAGGTGCGCGGCGACCTCGTCCCGCTTGGGCTTGCGCTCGTCCAGCCACCACTGGCCGGTCAGCGCCACCATGCCGACCAGCGCCTGGGAGTACATCCCGGCCAGCTTGGTGTCGTACTCGCGCTCCTTGAACTGGTTGACCAGGATGTACTCGACCTGGCTGGCGATGTCGCCGATCAGGCTGGAGAAGGTGCCCGTCGTGCTGGCCACCGGTGAGTCGCGGATCAGGATCCGGAAGCCGTCGGTCTCGTCCTCGATGTAGGAGAGGAAGGCCAGCGCGGCCTGCTCCAGCAGCTCGCGGGGGTGGCCGGCGGTCAGTGCGCCGGTCACCCGCTCCAGCAGCCGCTGCATCTCCCGGTCGACCACGACGGCGTACAGGCCCTCCTTGCCGCCGAAGTGCTCGTACACGACCGGCTTGCTGACCGATGCCCGCGCGGCGATCTCCTCGATCGAGGTGGCCTCGAACCCCCGCTCGGCGAACAACGACCGGCCCACGTCGAGTAACTGCTGTCGGCGTTCCTTGCCGGTCATCCGCACCCGGGTCTTGCCATTCTTGCCGTGCGGGTCATCCCTCACGAGCCCATCGTGCCAGCTATCCGGATCATGTGGCTGGGTGGAGGCGTTTGGCATCGAACCGCTCGCGCACCGGCCAGCGGACGTCGTACGCCCAGCCGAACCTCTCGAAGAGCTGGATCAGCCGCGCGGAGACGTCGAGCTGGCCCCTGTCGACGCCGTGCCGGGCGCAGGTGGGGTCGGCGTGGTGGGCGTTGTGCCAGCTCTCGCCGAAGCTCACGAGCGCCATCGGCCAGAAGTTCGACGACCTGTCCCGAGACTCGTACGGCCGCTCGCCGACCACGTGGCAGACCGAGTTCACCGACCAGGTCACATGGTGCAGCACGCTGATCCGCACCAGGCTGGCCCAGAAGAACGCGGTGAGCGCGCCGGTCCACGACATCGACCACAGCCCACCGATCAGGGCCGGGCCGAACATGGTCACGCCGAGCCAGACCGGGAAGAGGTGGTCGATCCGGCGGAGGTCCGGGTCCGCCAGCAGGTCCGGGGTGAAGCGCTCCTGGTTGGTCAGGTCCCGGTCGAACAGCCAGCCCACGTGCGCGTGGTACATGCCCTTGGTCAGCGCCCGGACGCCGGTGCCGTAGCGCCACGGCGAGTGTGGGTCGCCCTCCTTGTCGCTGAACTGGTGGTGCCGCCGGTGGTCGGCGACCCAGCGGATCACCGGGCCCTGCACCGCGAGGCTGCCGGCGATCGCTAGTGCGATCTTCAGCGGCCGGGTGGCCTTGAACCCCCCGTGGGTGAAGTAGCGGTGGAAGCCCACGGTGACGCCGAGACCGGAGATCAGGTAGAAGGCGAGCGCGAGGATCACGTCCCGCCAGCTCAGCCCCCAGCCCCACGCCAGCGGGACGGCGGCGATCAGGGCCAGGAACGGGGTGATCACGAAGAAGTACAGAACGGCCTGCTCGTACCCGGGCCGGGTGCCCGAGGTGATCGGCTTTGGAGCTGGCGTGCCCTCGTTGCGGGCAGATGCCTCGACAACTGCACTCATGGGACTCCTCTGTGTCGGGGTCATAGTCGCGGCGACCTTTGGGCCTAGGGCCTACGCTACCGTAACCTACGGTGTCGTAACCTACGCAAGGTCCGCCGTCCAAGATTCGTGTCGCCGCGGTCAGATCCGTAGGCTGGGAGGCGCACCGTGGCCGGCCCGCGCCGGTGTGGGCGGTGGGGGATGGGGTAATCGGCAGCCCGCAGGCCTTTGGAGCCTTGCAGTCTCGGTTCGAGTCCGAGTCCCCCAGCCACGACCCGCTTGTTCACACCGAGGCCTCAAAAGAGACACTCTGGGACGTTTAGTTGGTTCCATGTTCGTTTGCGTACGTCGTTGCGAACGCCTAAGACGGCCGTGGCCACCCCGACCGTCACCTCTACTGCCCGTCCGCCGTCCGTCTGGTTCGATCTGGCCGCCCAGGATGTATCATCCAGCCTGCACCATCTCGTCGGTCAGCTCAGTGTTGAGTTCGAACGCGCGACAGCGACGTATGACTCTCTGGTGTGGGAAGCGCAGCTCGCGGGGTTCTAGAACAGCGTCGCCTCGTCCGCCAGCAAGTCACCAATGGACAGCTTGGCGGCCTCTAGGTTGAGCGTGAGCGTCACCGCCGCGTGATCGGTCAGCCGCTGCTCCCGCGGCTCGTGCAGGTAGTCGCAGCTCTTGACCTGTGCGCCTAGTTCGCTGCCGACGTGGAAGTAGTCGTAGCGGTAGCCGTCGCCTGTCCGGCCGATCCACGAGTGTGCTTGTGTGCCTGGCGCACAGCGCTCGTGTGTGTCCACGAAGCCGTGCTGCTCCAGCGCTTCGAGCAGCCCGAACTCGAAGGGCAGAAAGCCCGGATGTAGCGGCCGGTGGTTCCGCGCGATGACGTTGTAGTCGCCGCCGATCACCAGCCGCCTGCGCAGCTCTGCCGGCATGGCGTCCAGTCCGGCCAGCAGCGACGTGATGAACGCCTGCTTCTTCTCGGTCTTGTCGAGTGAGCGGTCCCGGGACGGCACGTAGACGCTGAGCACGGCGATGCGGGGTTCGGTGTCGAGCACGGCGCCGGCGAGGCGGCCCGGCAGGCTGATATTCGCGAAATGTTGGAACGGCTCGGCGTGCAGCTTGACGCGGCTGACCAGGGCGGTGCCGCGGTCGCCGTTGACGTCCGGGGTGTGCACGACCGCGTAGCCGACGCTGCGGAACTGGGTGAGCAGGTAGTCGGTGCCTGGCCCGGCGCTGGTCTCGGTCAGCAGGAACACGTCTTCGGAGCGCTTGGCGAGCCAGGTCAGCAGGCTCTCTGCCCGCTCGCGTGCGGCTGCTCCGATGTTGACCGTCAGGAACGACAGCATGTGTCTCTCACTTCGGCTCAGGTGTCCAGGACGTCAAGAATGGTGTCCACGACGGCTTCGGGTGCCTGGCCCCGGCAGTCAACGGTGGCCTGGTGCCAGTCGTGCTTGGCGAGGAAGGTGAACGCCTGCGCGTACAGCTCCAGCTCACGCTGTGGTGAGCCGGTCATCTCCAGCCGTGACAGGCCGGCCCGCGATGCCAACCGCTGCTGGATGATGTCTGGCTCGTCGACGAGGTAGAGCGAGATGGTGGGTGGCAGGACGAACCGGTTGTACAGCCAGATCTCGTCCAGCGTGAGCCCGTCGATGCGCTGCAACACGAGCGAGGACTGGACGTAGCGGTCGGAGATGACCCAGCGACCGGCGTCGAGCTGCGGGATGATCTCGGTCTCGACATGGGCGTAGCGGTCCGCCGCCAGGGCCAAGGCCAGCGCCCGGCCGGTCATAGTGGTCTTGGCCTTGCGCAGCAGCCGGCCGAGCGGGGTGTCAGACGGCTCGGTGGTCAGGTGTACGTCGCCGGGCTGTTGTTCTTGCAGGCGTTCGACGAGCAGTCTCGCCACCGTGGTCTTACCGACGCCGTTCGGCCCCTCGACGGCGACGAAGCGGCCGCTCACGCTGGCCGTCGGCCGATCTGGAGTAGCGGCTGCTCGTCCGGCACCGGGCACTGCTCGGTGTCCACGGCGCCAATGTAGCGGCCATCAGCCACCACGGCGGCCGGGCACCCCTTGCCGCAGCGGCTGTTCATGTCACAGATCCAGCACGTGCCGTTGGCCCCGACTGTTGACCGACATTCCGCATGACGACGGCGTTGCTGTGTAGCGGCGTTGTGGTTGGTGACGATCACGGGTGCTGCTTGTGGGTGGCGTCGTGTTGGTGT
>Ga0307470_10000312_pt1 | contig 28680 bp, 26 predicted proteins | sample atmos_gasesAM3C__FD_204565 | JGI IMG/M metagenome (GOLD analysis project Ga0307470, IMG submission 204565) | Hardwood forest soil microbial communities from Morgan-Monroe State Forest, Indiana, United States - atmos_gasesAM3C_05 | ecosystem: Environmental > Terrestrial > Soil > Temperate forest... | reverse complement strand
GGGATCGAGCTGCGCCCGGCGAAGGAAGGAGCCGACCCGCCGGACCAGCTCGCGGGTCGCGACCTCGCGCCGTGCCGCCTCGCAGAAGAGCCGGAGAGCCGCCAGGGCCTCCCGGTGAACCCCCTGGGCCTTGAAAATCCAAAGCATCTCCGCGGCGACCGCCGCCACCTCAGCCGCGCGGTCGAGCTCCAAGAGGACGAGCGAGAGGTCGAGGCTCACAAGCGCGCAGTCGTAGGGCAGCTCGCGCTCGCGGAACTCGCGCCGCACCTGGCCGAAGGCGGCGAGGGCCTCAGCGGCGTTGCCGAGCCCGGCTTCGATCCTGCCGTGAAGCCATGTGCAACGGGCGAGGTCGAGCGGTTCGCCCATCCGCTCGGCGAGCGCACGGACCGCGGGCAGCCGCGGCCGGGCTTCCTCCGCCCGCCCGAGGTCGCAGAGATCGACGAGGAGGTTGAAGCGGACGCCGAACGCAAGGCGCGGCTCCCGGCGGACATCGATGAGTGGCTCCGCCTCGAGGAGGGCCGCCGTCGACGCCTCGGGGTCGCCGAGCGTCTCGAAAATCCGGGCCTTCGAGAGGAGAATCTGCCCCCGGAGCTCCCCCTGGTCGAGGTCGAGGGCCTCGTCGATCCTCTGGAGAGCCTCGGCGAAGCGCCGCTGGGCGCGCCGGAGGTTGGCCTCGATCCAGGGCAACCACGCCGAGTTGAGAAGCTCGGGGTCCCCGGGCGCCCCGCTCTCCCAGAGGGTACGGCCGCGCGTGAGCGCCCGCTCGGCCGCCGGCAGGTCGTTGCAGGCGCGCTCGGCATTGGCGAGGAAGTGGAGGGCAAAGCCCTCGAGGCGCCGGCGCCAGGCGAGCTCTCCCGGCACGAGCTGGGCGATGCGGACGGCGAGCTCCGCCCAGTCCCGCGCCTCCTGCGGGTGGTTCGGCGCCCGAGCGACGCTCTCGAGCGCGGCGGCTTCCGCGAGCGCCCAGTTGCGAAAGCGGGGAGCTTCCTCGACGAGCAGCCGCCTCTCGGCCGCCGAACGCTTCTTGATCCGCGCGAGCTGCCGCTCGGCGAGCTGCCGGTCGACCAAGGCCTCGCCCTCGACGGTCAGAAGGGTGAGCAGGGAGCGGACGGTCTCGGTGAGCTGCCGGCCGGCCCGCTGGGCGACGGTGTCGATCCGGCGCCGGGTCGCGCTCCGCGAGCCCGGTGGCGCCGCGGCGGCCTGGAGGGCAGCGCGGTTGTCGGCCAGGCAGGCGAGGGTCTCGTCGATCCTCTCCGGCAGCAGGCCCAGGGCGGCGACCAGATGCTCCAGCCGCTCGCGGGTGGGCGTCTTGCGGCCCTTCTCGTAGTCGTTGAGGAGGGTTGCCGAAACGCCGGCGGCATCCGCGAGCTCTGCCTGGCTCCACCCCTGGCCGGTGCGCAGGAACACGAGAACGACGCTGGAGTCCGGTAGCGCGGTCTTCGGCATGGCGTGTCCCTAAGATGCGGTTGCGTCCGAGAAAGAATGTGCGCGTGGTCCCGTTTGCGTGACATCGGAAAGAGCGGGACCAAGATACATTGAAGGCGCTTCACCGCAAAACATATCACTTCGCTACAACTGCTGAAACATTCACCTGCCGTTCGGACGGTGATGGTGCCTCCGTAGGCTCCTCCAACCGTGCGAGACCGCGAACACCCGGACGCTGACCTCCTCTGCCGCTTCCTCGCCGGCGAGGCTTCGCCGGCGGAAACCCGCGCCGTGGTGCGGCACCTGATCCGCGGTTGCGCGGTCTGTGCCACGGAGCTCCGGAAGACCGTGGAGCGGCCGCGTATACGCCGGCGTCTTCAACCCGTTGTCGTCAAGGCGACCGGGTGATCCGGGCATGGGAAGAGAGGCGGCGGTGAAGCGTGCGACCGGCAGGTCGCGGCACCAGGCCGCGGACCCCTGGAACCTGGCCGAGCTCAGCGCCGTCGTCGAGGACCTCGAGTCGGCCTACAACCGGCTCAAGGTGTTCGCGGCGAGCCTCGAGGGAGCACCGGCCGCGGTCGACCCGCGCCGGGCGCGCCGGCGGCTGGCGGCCACGCGCAGGAAGATCCTGAGCTTCGTCGGCGAGCTGTTCGCCGTCCAGCTGCGCCTCCAATGGGTCGGCGAGGCGATGTGCCAGCCGAGCCCGCCGAACGCAGCGTCTACCGCCGAAGAAGATCTCGACGGGATGGAGCAGCTGCTCGCGAGGATCCAGTGCGTCCTCACCGACCGGTTGGCGCCAGGGATCGCCGATCTTCTGAGTGCGGCCCGAGACCCGGCCCGAGGCAGAGGGGAGAACGAATGAGGCGGGCGGGTGAGCGGGCGCCTGCCCGCGACGAAGGCGGACGCGCCTCGTGCACCTAGAAACGGAGGACCTCCTCCGGCTCCTGGTCGTGGAGCCCGAGGAGACGCTGCGCCATCTGCTCGGCTGCGCCCCCTGCCGCCGGCGGGCCGCCGAGCTCGCGGCCCTCGACGAGACGCAGGAGGAGCCTGCTCTGGAGCTGGCCCGCGCGGACGATGCCGCTCTCGTGGCCGGCGGGTTCCGGTCGCTCTGGACGCGGATCGGCGAGGTCGAGGCCCAAGCCGCGGCCGAGGTCGAGCGGGACCGCGCCGCCGCTGGCGCCCTGCGCGACGAGCTGCTGTCCATGCCCATAGAGCGGCGGGAGCAGGCGATCCAGGACGAGCCGCGCCTGCACTCCCTGGAGCTCGCCCGGCTCCTCACCGCGGAGGGCGAGGAGGCCGCCGCGGCCGATCCGCCGCGCGCCGAAGCGCTCGCCCAGCTGGCGCTCGCGATCGGCGACTGGCTCTCCGCCCGCCGCTTCGGCGACGCGGCGGTCGGCGAGGCGCGTGTCGAGGCCTGGTGCCTGCTGGGAGACGCGCGCCGGCGCACCGGCAAGGACCCGGACCTCGCCTTCCGGGCCGCTGCCCGCCACCTGGCCGCCGTGCCGCTCGACGGCCGGGCGAGAGCGCGGCTCTGCCAGGGTCTCGCTCTCCTCCGCCGGGACCAGGAGCGGACCGACGAGGCGCTGGCGCTCCTCGCGCGGGCGGCCGAGCTCTACGAGCAGAGCGACGACCGGCCAGGGCTCGGCGCGGCGCTCTGCGCCGAGGGATGGCTCCGCCTCGACGAGGGCGATGCCGAGGGGGCACGGCTCGCTTTCGACCGCGGCCTCGACGCTCTCGGGCCGACGGCGAGCCTGAGCGCGCTCCTCGACGTCCATCACGGCCTCGCGATGGCCAATGCCGAGCTGAACGAGGCGACCGACGCTCACGAAGCGGTCGCCACCGGCCGCGCCCTCTACGACCTGCTGCCGAGCGAGCGCGAGCGCCTGCTCGCCCTGGCGCGCGAGGCCGAGGTGGCCGAGGTGAGCGGTCGCGACCGCGAGGCCGAGCAAATCCGCCTCGAGGCGGTCGCGCGGCTCCGCGCCATCGGCGCGCCCTACGACGCCGTGCTCATAACTCTCGAGCTCGCGCGCGCCTACCTCGAAGCGGAGCGGCCGGAGGACGTCGAGCGGCTGCGCGCAGAGCTCGCCCCGCTCTTGACCTCGGAGGCGCTCCATCCCCACGCGAGAATCGCAATCGCCGGCGCCTTCGCGGCGCGGCGCGCGGGGACGTTTGCGCGAGTCGCCGACTTCGTTGCGCGCTCGCGCCATAATCCGGAGCCGGCGTTTCGGTCCTGTCGCGAGGCGCTCGCCGTGCTCACCTGGGACCTGTTGGACGCGGATCTGCGGCGCGAGGTCTGCCAGGAGACCGGCGTCACCTCGGAGGTCGCCGAGCTACCTGCGGTGGAGATCGAGATCTCTCTTCAGGAGACGATCGCCTCGATCTACCAGGAGCTCACGGGGGTCGAGATCCTCTTCGCGGCTGCGCCATGCTGACGGAGCGTCTCCTCCGTCAGGCTGACCCGTCGCGGTAGGGCTATTCATCCTCGATGAGCGACGAGTCCGGAGAAGCGTCCCGCGATCCTGGAAAGCGGGCTCGGCACCCCTCAGCGGCTTGCCGCTATGCCGAGCGCCGGCACGGTGTCTCGTATCGCTGAGCCTCCGGCGGCTGCACGGTGACAGAGAGTGCGGCGCCGCGTGAACTGCTCGAGTCCCGGGCAGCGGGTCCGCGGGCCGATTGGACCATGCTGAGCTAACGCGAGTCCACGTCACGAGGTCTGCGTTGACCGCCGCACTCCGCCGAGTTGCCGTACCTGTGTCAGGAACCCGGTCAGGAGCGGCGCACGATCGTCCCTCCTCCAGATGCAGGAGACCGGGAGCGGCAGTCGTAGGTCGTCGACGTTCCGCAGCATCACCTCCTTCGGGCAACGCCAGCGCGTTGCATCGGTCACGAACGCGACGCCCAGACCGCACGAGACGAGGCTCAACATCGTGGCCTGATCGACCGCCTCCTGCACGATGCGCGGGTTGGTGAGGCCGCCGCGCGAGCACGCCTGGAGGAGCCGATCGTAATTCGCGGGATGCTGGCGCCGCGGAAACCACACAAAGTCGGTGTCGACGAGGTCGCGCAGACGGAGCTCCTTCAACTTCGATAAAGGGTGCCGTCGGGGCATCGCGAGCACGACCTGATGTGAGTCGACGACGGCCTCTGCGATCTGCTGATCGCCTGTCGGCACGTAGACGAAGCCCGCGTCCAGCCGGCCCGAGCGAACAGCCTCGACCTGATCTAACGAGATCAGCGAGCTGAGCTGCAGATCCGCACCCGGGTGGGCGCGGCGGAATTCCCGTAGAGAGTCGGGAACGACGCCATGCCACGACGCGCTCTCGGTGAAGCCCACCCGCAACGTGCCGATGATGCCGCGCGCCGCACGCTCGGCCCGGATCGCCGCTTCGTTCACGTCCTGGAGAATCCGCCGGCAGTCCTCCAGGAATACCTGCCCGGCGGCGCTCAAGCGGACGCCGCGAGGCAGGCGGTCGAACAGTTGTACCCCCAACTCACGCTCCAGATCGTGAATCTGACTGGACAGCGCGGGTTGGGCCACCCGCAGTCGTTGTGCTGCACGGCCGTAGTGCTCTTCCTCACCGACTGCAACGAAATAGCGCAGGTGCCTCAGCTCCATATCGATCGTCTCCGGTTATTGCTTCGATAACAACGCTGTGTTGGACACGTCGGGCAACGGAGAAATAGCTTGCGAGAGCGCGAGAGCAACCGGCAGGAGGTCGTGCAGCGCATGAGTTTACGCAGAACGCTCCAGGCAGTCTCGCTGGCTCTGATCGCATGCGGACCATGGGCCGGTTCGAGGTCGCTCGGCTCGGCGCGAGAGGCCGTCCTTCGCGCGTCTGCCGCTCCAAGCTTCGCGGTCGGTCTCGCTGCCTGGCAACAGGTCTACTCGGTGCTGACCTCTCCCCGCTGCATCAACTGCCACACGGCGACGAACTACCCGCAGCAAGGCGACGATCGGCATCGTCATATCGCCAACGTGCTGCGCGGGCCCCAAGGAAGTGGCGTCCCCGCGCTGCAATGCGTGACCTGTCATCAGGAATCCAACGCCGACAGCACCGGCGTCCCGGGAGCGCGTGGCTGGCATCTGGCGCCGTTGTCGATGCGGTGGCAGGACGCGGCCGAGAAGATCCTGTCCAGCGCCGAGGTCTGCCGTGCGATCACCGACCGCGCAAAGAACCACGGTCTCGATGGCGCTGGTCTCGTGAAGCACCACAAAGAAGAGCCGCTCGTTCGCTGGGCCTTCCAGCCCGGCCACCGGATCGATGGCACCCCGCGGACGTTGCCGCCGCTCACGCATGACGAATTCGTGGCTGCGACGCGCACCTGGGTCGAGGCAGGAATGCCTTGTCCCAAGTGACGCTGACCCGAAGAGCTCCATGGCGACCTACAAGCTCACCGTGAACGGCCAGCCCAAGGAAGTGACGGTCGATCCCTCCACCCCCTTGCTCTGGGTCCTGCGCGAAGAGCTGAAGATGACGGGCACCAAGTACGGCTGCGGCATCGCCGCCTGCGGCGCCTGCACGGTGCATCTCGGCGGCGTCGCTACGCGCTCCTGCGTCGTGCCCGTGTCTCTGGTCGCCGCTCGTCCGATCCTCACCATCGAGGCGATGGCCGAGGACCCCGTCGGGCGCGCCGTACAGGACGCTTGGGTTGAGCACGACGTCGTGCAGTGCGGGTATTGCCAGAGCGGCCAGATCATGAGCGCGATCGCGTTGCTCAAGGCTATACCCAAACCGAACGCCGCCGACATCGAGGAGTCGCTGGGCGGCAACCTCTGCCGCTGCGGAACCTACGTCCGTATCCGTGCGGCGATCAAGGCCGCTTCGGAGAGCCTCGTCGAGCTGGTAAGGCGATGAGCGGCGCGACGAGTGCAGGCAGGCTCCTGCTCGACCGGCGAACGTTCGTGCGTGTCTCCGCGACGCTTGCCGGGGGCCTGATGGTTTCGCTCCACCTCGATCTCCCACTATCGGCGCGAGAGCTCACTCCCGCGGATTCCGCATCGAAGGTCCTCCCGCCGAACGCCTTCGTCGCGATTCGCGCCGACGGCAAGATCGTGATCCAGGTGAATCGACTGGAGTTCGGTCAGGGTATCCAGACCGCCCTGCCGATGATCCTCGCCGAGGAGATGGACGCCGACTGGTCGCAGGTCATCGCCGAGCTGGCGCCGGCCGCGGACGTCTACAAGGACCCGCTCTATGGCTTTCAGATGGTGGGGAGCTCCACCTCCATTGCGCATTCCTTCCAGCAGTATCGCGAGCTGGGCGCCCGGACGCGCGCCATCTTGGTGGGCGCGGCCGCCCAGCGCTGGAACGTTTCCCCTGCGCAGTGCCGCACCGAGGCCAGCGTCGTTTATGGCCCCGGCCGCCGAACCGTCCGTTACGCCGAGCTGGCGGACGCGGCGGCCAAGCAAGCGGTGCCCAACGCCGTGTCGCTCAAGGATCCTTCGGCATTCCGTCTCCTCGGTCGCAGGGTGCGGCGGCTCGACAGTCGTTCCAAGTGCGACGGATCGCTCCGCTTCGGCCTCGACCTCGATCTCCCCGGGATGAAGACCGCAGTGGTGGCGCGCCCGCCCGTGTTCGGGGGGCGCGTCAAGAGCTTCGATGACCAGGAGGCGCGCCGCCTCCCCGGCGTCCGTGACGTGTTCGAGATTCGACTCATGAGAGGCACGGGGATCGCGGTCATCGCCGACCGGTTCTGGACCGCGAAGCAGGCGCGCGACCGCGTCGCGATCGACTGGGACCTTGCGGCCGTGGAACGCCCCGACACCGCACGGCTCCTGGCGAAGTACCGGGACCTGGCGCGCACGCCCGGCAAGGTCGCGGCGAGCCATGGCGACGAGAAGAAGATCGACTCGTTCGCCGCTTCCCACCGGATCGTCGCGGAGTACGACTTCCCCTACCTCGCGCACACGCCCATGGAGCCGTTGAACACGACGGTGCGCTTCGACGGCGACGGTGCCGAGGCTTGGGCCGGATCGCAATTCCAGACGAACGATCAGGCCGCCATCGCTGAAGTACTCGGTCTGAAGCCGGACCAAGTCACTTTCCACACCATGATGGCCGGTGGTGGCTTCGGACGCCGTGCCACCCCTGACAGCCACGTTGCACGGGAAGCCGCCACCATCGCCAAGCGCTTTCGCGGCACACCGGTCAAGCTGGTCTGGTCCAGGGAAGACGACGTCCAAGGCGGCTACTACCGCCCGATGCACGTGCATCGGGTCGAGATCGGGGTCGGTGCGGACGGACTGCCGCTCGCGTGGCGGCACGTGATCGTTGGCCAATCGATCACCGCGGGAACGCCGTTCGAGCCACTCATCGTGAAGGACGGCGTTGACAGCACCGCCGTCGAAGGCACGGTCGACACGCGCTACGACATTCCCAACTTCCACGTCTCGGCGCACCACCCGACCGTGAACGTGCCCGTGCTCTGGTGGCGTTCGGTGGGACATGCGCACAGCGCCTTCGTGATGGAGACGCTCGTCGACGAGCTGGCGACGCGAGCCAAGGCCGACCCGATCGCCTACCGCCGCAAGCTCCTGAAGCCGGACGCCAAGCGGCTGCGCGCGGCGCTCGATCTCATGGACGAGAAGAGCGCCACGTGGCGCACCGCGTTGCCGGCGGGGCACGCTGCCGGCATCGCGTGTCACGAGGGTTTCGGCACCGCGGTCGCCTGCGCGGTGGATGTCTCTATCACGAACGGGAGGCCGCGCATCCACCGGGTGACCGTGGCGGTCGAGCTCGGGCTCGCCGTCAATCCCCTTGGTGTGGAGAGCCAGTTCCAGGCCGGAGTCGCGTTTGGGCTCACGCAGCTCATGGCCAAGGGAGCGATCACGCTGGTGGACGGAAGGGTGCAGCAGCGGAACTTCGACGGCTACACGCCGCCCTACATAGTGGATGCACCTCTCGCGGTTGACGTGCACATCGTGCCGAGTGGCGGCACACCTTCCGGGTGCGGCGAGCCGCCCGTCCCGGTGATCTCACCGGCGGTGGTGAACGCGTTGACCAGGCTGACCGGCCACCGCTATCGCAGCCTGCCGCTCGTCACCGTGTAGCTGCCCCAAGAGCAAGGAGATCCATTCATGAGCAAGCACGTGGCCATCAGCCCCGAGGAAGCCGCCGATCGCCTCGCCATCCGCGAGCTCGTCGAAGCGTATGCGCACTGTGCCGACCGGCGCGATGCCGCAGGCCAGATGGCTCTCTTCACCGCGGACACCCACTTCGTGGTCTATATGAACGCCAAGGACCAGAGTCCGTCGCAAGAGCTCCACTCCCGCGAGGCGCTCGCGCCCGTGTTCGCCGCGCTCAACCAATACGCCGCGACGACCCACTTCGTGGGGCAGAGCACCGTCTTCACGCTCACCGCCGATCGGGCCACCGGCGAAGCGTACTGTCTCGCGCACCACGTCACCGCCGACGGCAGCAAGCGGCGCCTGATGCTCGCCGCGCTCCGTTACTACGACACGTTGGTGAAGCAGGACGGCTCGTGGCTATTCGCAGAGCGCCTGCTCTACGTCGACTGGATGGAGGAGCGTTCCCTGACATGATGGGCGAGCGCGCGGGTGACGGCAGCGCACGTTTCCCGCGCGCGAGGCGGCGATCGATGAACGTTCCGACGGCGGGCCAGGCTCGACTCGTGATCGTGGGCGCGACCGGGATGGTCGGCGGCCATGCGCTGCGCTACGCGCTCGGGCATCCCGCCGTGGCGCAGGTGACGGCCATCGGGCGCCGGAAGGTCGGCATCTCGCATCCAAAGCTCGTGGAGGTCCTCCATGAGGACTTTGCCGACTGCTCGCCGCTCGGCGAGACGCTCGCCGGCCAGGACGCGGCGATCTTCTGCCTGGGTGCCTACACCGGCGCGGTCACCGACGCCGAGCTCCGCCGAGCCACCGTCGACTACACCATCGAGTTCGCGCGGGCGCTGCGAGGCAGCAGCCCCGCCGCGGCCTTCTCGTTCTTGAGCGGCAGTGGCGCCGACCCTACGGGACGGAGTCGGATGGCCTTCGCCCGCTACAAGGGCGAGGCCGAGACAGCGCTGCTCGCCGCCGGGTTCTCGCGCCTCTACATCTTCCGGCCCGCCTACATCTATCCGGTCGAGCCGCGCCGCGAGCCGACGTTCGGCTATCGCGTCCTGCGCGCGATCTACCCGCTGTTTCGGCGACTGTTGCCCAACCAGGTCATTCGGGCCGACGATCTAGCGCGGGCCATGGTGAACGTGGTCCTGGGCGATGCGGAGGGCGACCACGCCCTAGTGCTCGAGAACCGCGACATCCGGGCCCTGGTCGATTCGTCGCGCTCTGCGCCCGGTTGATCAGGCACCCGCGCACACGAGATCATCGATGTGCCCGGTTCGCTCCGTCGTTGACCATCACTCTCGCGCGATGGGAGGACGCGACCCGGACGAGGCGTATCGTGTCGCGACCCCGCTCGAGGCGCTCTTCGACCTGACGTTCGCGACGAGCTTTGGCCTGGCAGCGGAGCAGCTCGCTTCGGCCCTGGCCAGCGGCCGTTACGCCGCCGCGCTGTTCGGCTTCACCTTCGCCAGCCTTGCCGTCTGCTGGGCCTGGGCGAGCTTCTCGTGGTTCTCCTCGGCCTACGACACCGACGACTGGATCTTCCGCGTCCTCACCATGGTGCAGATGGTCGGCGTGCTGGTGCTGGCCATCGGCCTACCACGGCTGTTCGCGTCGCTCGCGCGTGGCGATCGGCTCGACAACTCCGTTATGGTGCTCGGCTACGTGATCATGCGCGTGGCGCTCGTGCTGCTGTGGCTGCGCGCGGCGCGTGACGACGCCGCACGGCGCCGCAGTTGCCGGATCCATGCCGCCGTCATCTCGATCGCTCAAGTGGGGTGGGTTGCGCTGATCCTCACGCGCCTATCCGTCTCGTTCGCCGTTGCAGTTGGCGGCATTCTCGTACTCATCGAGATCTGCGGTCCTCTGCTCGCCGAGCGCCGGACCGGCGGCACGCTGTGGCATACGCATCACATCGTGGAGCGCCACGGTCTCTTCGTTCTCATCGCGCTCGGCGAGGGCGTTGTGGGCGCGGCCGCCGCGCTCTCGGCCGTCGTCGACCAGCAGGGTTGGACGCTGGACGCGTCGCTGGTGGGAATCGCCGGCACGGGGCTCGTCTTCGGCATGTGGTGGCTCTACGACCTCCTGCCGTCGGCGCCGATGCTCCGCGCGCACCGCGATCGCGCCGCCGTCTGGGGCTACGGCCAGATGATGATCGTCGTCTCCACGGTCGCCACCGGAGCGGGCCTGCGAGTCGCCGCCGAATCCATCGCGAGCCACTCTCGCCTCAGCTCCTTCGATGCCGTGCTGAGCGCCGCCGTTCCGGTGGCGGGTTACCTGGGCTTGGTCTATTCGCTGTATTGGTTTCTGGTGCGACGGATTCATCGCTTCCACGCCTGGCTGCTCTTCGTGAGCGGTGGGGTCGTCACCCTTGCCGTCCTCGCAGCGCTGGGTGGCCTAGACGTAGCCCGATGTCTCGTCGTCCTGGCGCTCGCACCTGCTGTCACCGTCGTTGGGTACGAGCTCGGATACCGGCACCACGCGGACGCCCTCGCCGGTGGAGGCGCGTAGCCCGGAAGGTCTCAAACGCGGGCTTGCCTGCGCAGGGCCTGGGGGGGCAGCCCGTAGGCGCGGAGGAACGCGCGCCGCATGTGATCGCGGCTCGTGAAGCCGCATTCGAGGGCGACGCCGTCGATCGAGTCGTGCCCTTGCTCCAGCATCACTCTGGCGGCTTCGACGCGCAGACTCTCGATGGCCTTGGCGGGAGAGCGGCCGGTCGCTGTCTGGAATGCGCGAGTGAATTGGCGTGGGCTGAGGTGCACGACCTCGGCCAACCGCTCGACGGACAGCGACGCACGGAGGTTTTGCCTCGCGTACATCAACACGTTCTGGATTCGGTCGGACTTCGGGTCCATCTCCAGCAAGACCGAGTGTTGCGACTGCCCGCCGGCGCGACGATGGTAGAGGACGAGCTTCTTGGCGACGAGGCGCGCCAGCTCGACCCCTAGGTCCTCTTCGATCATGGCGAGCGCCAGATCGATACCGGCGCTAGCCCCCGCAGATGTCCAGATCGGGCCGTCGACGATGAAGAGGCGATCCTCATCCACCTTCACGTTCGGGTAGCGCTCTCGAAGGTCCCGAGCCGCGCACCAGTGTGTGGTCGCTCTACGACCGTCGAGGAGACCAGCTTCGCCGAGGATGAATGCCCCGGTGCAGATGGAAGCAACGCGGCGCGACCTCTTCGCCGCTTTGCGCACGAAGGCGAGAACGCCACGGCTCGCGGCGACGATATCCATGGTGCCGGTGACGATCACCGTGTCGAAGATCGAGCTGCCGAATCGCTTCGTCTCGATGGCCAGGCCGAGGGAGCTCGGGAGCGGTCCACCGGCCTCCGACAGAACACGGATCTCGTAGAAGGGCCTTTCGACGCTCGAGTTCGCAAACTCGAACGCGGCAAGCGCCGCAAGGCTCATGACCGGAAACCCGGGGCTCAAGACAAAGCCAAGGCGTTGCATGCTGGGGCCCATTATGTCCTAAAACGACGCTTCCTCGACATTGCGGTCACTGCCCACGGTGACTACGCTGCCGTTCGGAGCTACTGCGGCCCTCCAGAGGGAGCCCTCCGCCACGCTCCTTCACCAATGACGCGATCAATCACGATCACTTCTTCGGGGAGAAACGCCACATGGTCCGAAAGCTCACTCATCACCTTCCATGGTCAACGCTCGTCCGAGTGACCACGGTCGGACTGACCCTCGTGTGGGCAGCGATCGGCTTCACAGATGCCCGCGTGGCCAGCCGACGATCGACCGCTGCGCCCCTATCCTATCGAGTGCTGGTACTGGACCCAATCCCATTCGCGGACACTGAGAAGACCCCCGAGGGTGACGCGCGAATGTTCCAGCCCATCGCGGTCACCCTGATCACGGGCGAGAGGGAGGCCGTGCTGGTCGATCCGCCCATGACCAGCGAGCAAACCGAAGCCGTCGCCAAATGGGTCGAGCAGAGCGGCAAGCGTTTGAGGGCGATCGTCAGCACCCACGGCCACGGGGATCACTGGTTCGGCACGGCCATGTTGCTGAAGCGTTTCCCCGACGCGAAGGCCTACGCCACCGCGGGAACGATCGAGGTCATGCGCTTTCACGGCAACCCAGAGTTTCGGGCGACGACCTGGGACAAGGCCTTCCCGGGGCAAATCCCAGCTTCGCCGGTCCTTTCCACGCCGGCCCCCGGCAACGTCTTCGAGCTCGAGGGTAACGAAGTCCGTTTCGTCGAGGTCGGGCATAGCGATACGGACAAATCGAGCGTCATTCACGTCCCTTCGATTGGCTTGGTAGTCGCGGGCGACGTGGTCTACAACGGTTATCACCAGTATTTGGCCGAGTCCGGCAATGGCGGCCTCAGGGCATGGATGGCCGCGCTGGACATCGTCGCGAGCCTGAAGCCGACTCATGTCGTTGCCAGCCACAAGGACAAGGACCTCCCGGACGATCCAAAGGTGATCCAGGAAACGCGACGGTACTTGGAGGACGTCGAGCGGGTCGCCGCCAGCAGTCACAACGCCCGCGAGTTCTACGACGCCATGATCAAGCTCTACCCCGACCGCAAGAACCGGAGCGCGCTCTGGTTCTGGGGCGCCAAGGAGCTATTCAAGCGCTAAAGCTAGCTTGGAGCGAGATCGGCGGCGCCTACCGATACCAACGTATGATAGACACGGGCTCTGAAGCGATCCACTCTGAGGGGGCAATGCCAAGCTTGGCGATCGCGGACCTGGGGTTCGCCGCGGCCCTCCTGGCCGGTGAGAGGCGGCTTCTCGAGCTGGTCGCGGCCGGCGAGCCGCTGCCGGTTGTCCTCGACGCGTTGTGCACGATCGCGGAGGCCACTGGCAGTGGCGTGCACTGCTCGATCCTCCTCGTCGACGAGAACAAGTTTCATTTCGGCGCCGGCCGGACGATGCCGCATGGATTCGCCCGCGGCGTCGAGGACGTGCCGGTCGTGCCGGACGTAGGCCCATGCGGCATGGCGGCATCGCACAAGACGCAGGTCCTCGTCGCCGATCTCGCCGTCGATCCGCAATGGGAATGCCTTCCGTGGCGAACCGCGGTGCTTGAATTCGGCCTACGTAGCGCCTGGTCGACGCCGATCCTGTCGCGATCAGGAGACGTCCTGGGTACGTTCGCGATGTGGAACGAGCAACCGGGGGCTCCGACCGCCGCCGACCTGACGATCATCGAGCAGTTCACCCACATCGCTAGCATCGCGATCGAGCGCTCGCGGCGCGAAGCAGCCTTGCAGCGTAGCGAGGCGGCGCTCGACGAGGTGAGGACCGAGCTCGCACGCGTGGCGCGGATGACGGCATTCGGCGCGCTGACCGCGTCGATCGCTCACGAGGTGAACCAGCCGCTCGCCGGTATCGTCACCAACGCGAGCACGTCGCTGCGGATGCTCGCCGAGGACCCTCCCAACGTGGAAGGCGCTCGTGAGACCGCGCGCCGTACCATCCGTGACGCCAACCGTGCTTCGGAGGTCATCGCGCGCCTCCGTGCCCTGTTCTCCAAAGGCGCTGCCTCCCCGGAGCGCGTCGACCTCAATGAGGCCACCCAGGAGGTGATCGCCCTCACGGCGGCTGAGCTGCAGCGGGAGCGCATCGCCATGCGCTGCGAGCTCGCTTCCGAGCTGCCGGTCATCGCTGGCGACCGCGTGCAGCTCCAGCAAGTCGTGCTGAATCTCCTGCTCAATGCGAAAGAGGCTCTGGTCGATATCGAGGAGCGTCCGCGCGAGATCACGGTTCAGACGCGTTGCGAGGTCGACGGCGTGGTCTTGACGGTGACGGATTCCGGTGTGGGCATCGACGGACAAGACGCGAAGCGTGTCTTCGACGCGTTCTACACCACGAAGAAGCAAGGAATGGGAATCGGCCTCTCGGTCAGCCGGTCGATCATCGAGAGTCACCACGGTCGATTGTGGGCCGCGCGCAACGACGGCCCGGGAGCGACGTTCGCATTCGCCCTTCCTATCGCGAGCCACTGATCTCGGTCGTCGACGACGACGAGTCCGTTCGCGAATCGCTACCGGACCTGCTGCGGCAGCTCGGATTCGCGGCGGAGTCGTTTGCCTCGGCCGAGGAGTTCCTGAAGTCGGAGGCGAGCGGTAGCACGCGGTGTTTGATCCTCGACCTCGCAATGCCCGGCATGTCCGGGATCGAGCTCCAGAGGGAGCTGCGCGCCCGGCGGCAAACGATCCCCATCGTCTTCATCACGGCCCATGCAGATGCGACGACGCGCCCCGACCTGTTGCGCGAGGGGGCGGTCGAGTGCCTTGCCAAGCCCTTCAGCGATACCGCGCTGCTCGCCGCGGTCGAATTGGCCTTGCGAGGGATGCGGACATGAGCGCGCCTGCCGGCGTCGTCTTCGTGCTCGACGACGACATATCGGTTCGCGAGTCGCTCGAGCTGTTGATCCGCGCCGCCGGGTGGGAGCCGAGGCTCTTCGCGACGGCGGCGGAGTTCCTGGCCGAGTTACCACCCGCCTTGCCGAGCTGCCTCGTCCTCGACATGGCGCTGCCGGACCTCGACGGCCTCGACGTGCAGAAGCGCATCGCCGGCCGCCAGGACATGCCGGTGATCGTCATCACCGGCTACGGCAGCGTGGCGATGACGGTGGAAGCGATGAAGGCAGGAGCCGCTGAATTCTTGACCAAGCCGTTCCCGGACGGCGTGCTGCTCGACGCCATCGCGAGCGCACTCGAGAAGAGTCGGCATGCCCTCGAGCTCCAGGCCGCGGACCAGGAGCTCCGGCGCTGCTACCGCTCGCTGACGCGGCGCGAGCGCGAGGTCATGGGGCTCGTGGTCTCGGGTCTCCTCAATAAGCAGGTTGGCGCGGAGCTCGGGACGAGCGAGATCACGGTCAAGGCCCATCGCGGCAGGGTCATGCGGAAGATGGGCGCCAGCTCGTTTGCGGAGCTCGTGCGGATGGCAGATCGCCTCGGTCTCACCCCGGTGCGCCCCGGTGACACCAAGGTATCGATCGATACCTTGGTGTAATTGACCGCCCGCTTCCGCCTCCATAGCCTGCTCCGAGCACCGCGCGTTCTGCGCGAGCGCAGCCGAAAGGAGCTCCATGCAAACCAAGCCGAGCATCGTCTTCTGCCACGGAATCTGGGCCGATGGTTCGAGCTTTGGCAAGGTGATCCCTCCGCTTCAGAAGGAAGGGCACCAGGTGATGGCCGCTCAGTACGGTCTCGACACGCCCGAAGGCGATGTCGCCGCCCGTGATACGGACCTTGGGGAGGGTCAGCAGCCCCGTCATTCTCGTCGGGCACTCCTACGGGGGCAGCGTCATCACGGCCGCCGGAACCGACGACCGCGTCGGCGGGCTCGTCTACATCGCCGCGCTGGCCCCCGACGAGGGCGAGACCTCCCAGAGCCAACAGGACAAGTTCCCTGTCACGGACGTGTTCAAGTATGTCGAGGTCGCGGACGGGCGTGTCTGGATGAAGCGCAATGGCGTGTCGTGCTTCGCAGGAGATCTCTCGCAGCAAGAACAGCAACTGGTCTGGGCGACCCACTATGCGCCGGCTGCCGACCTGTTCAGCCGGAACGCGCCCGGCATCGCCTGGAAGTCGAAGCCGAGCTGGTACGTCGTCGCCAACAAAGACCGCACCGTGCAACCCGATCTCCAGCGTTTCCTCGCCCAACGGATGAAGGCGACGACCCACGCGGTCGACAGCAGCCACGTGGCGATGCTCTCCCAGCCTGGCGTGGTGATCGACGTCATTCGTGCGGCGGCGAAGGCCGTCGCGGAGTCGTTCGCCGTCGCTTGAGGAGCGTCGCGGCTCCGTCGGAGCGCCTAAGGCCGAATTCACCGTGGAGATTGCGATGTCCTCGATGCTGTATGCCTCCCCGCCGCCTTCTGGTCGGCCATCTTGGGCAGAGCTTCGAGGACGGTAGCAATCTCCATGTCATTGAGCCCGAAGTAGAAGCGGCGTAGGGCGGGCTCGGCGGAGCCCTTCTTCTTGACCGTGGGCGAGCGGTAGCGTACGAAGAACGTCTTGGCCCCATCGCGCGTGAGCCGGATACCGGCTGACGGGGTGCCAGTGTGATAGACCTCCTCCTGCGGTTTCTTGGTCCGAAGAGCAGGGATGACCGCCTCTGTGAGGCGCCTTTCCATAGGGTCCCGGTCCTTTCTCAGTCACCGTTTCGTGCCGAGCTGTAGGGAACATAGAGGGAACCCGGAGTCAACTCAGAGAACAGGTGAGGCGGCCACAGACACCATGACCACCGTAAGCATCAGAAAATGATGGTCTTATAGAGTTTTGCGAGAGCGATTGAGCGCGCCTGAGATCACCTGGAATCCCCTTCCCTCCCTCCTGGAGGGTGGGAAGGGGATCGAGTGGTTGAGGGGGTGATCTCAATGTTCGGCTACGAGTTCTACATCGACCCCTCGCGCTGCATCGGCTGTCTCGCCTGCGTCAACGCCTGCGCCGAGTGCGACACTCACCGCGGCGTGCCGCTGATCACGGTGGATTTCCTCGACCGCGCCGCGGGCATCGCCACCGTGCCGGCGATCTGCATGCACTGCGACGATCCGACCTGCGCCGAGGTCTGCCCCGCGGACGCGATCAAGAAGGGCGAGGACGGCGTCGTGCAGTCGGCGCTCAAGCCGCGCTGCGTCGCCTGCTCGAACTGCGTCCTCGCCTGCCCGTTCGGCATCCCCAAGATGATGAGCCGCCTCGAGCTGATGATGAAGTGCGACATGTGCTACGACCGCACCTCGGCCGGCAAGCGCCCGATGTGCGCCACCGTCTGCCCGAGCCAGGCGCTCGCCTACGTCACCCCCGAGACCATCGCCCGCGAGCGGCGCGAGCAGCCGACGAACGTCTTCCAGTTCGGCCGCGAGACGGTGACGACCAAGGTCTTCATGATGGTGCCGGCGGGGACGCTTGGAGTCGACGTCGCCATGGCCGGCGACCTCGACGTGGCCGGCGACGTCTGGGAGCCGGAGACGGAGACGGGATCGTGAGCGCGCGCGAGCCCGAGGACCTCCCCCCGCTCTGGCGCGAGGAGTTCCCCCTCCACGCGGCGGACGAGCGCTACGTCGACCGCCGCCAGTTCGCCAAGTTCCTGGTGCTGACCAGCCTGGGGATGCTGGTGGGCAACCTCTGGATCCTCGCCAAGGGGTGGTGGACGGGGCGGCCGGTCTATCCGCTGCGCCCGGTGGCCCGGACGGGCGAGGTCGCGGTCGGCGGCACCCGGCTCTTCCGCTATCCGGGCGCGGAGGACCCCTGCATCCTGATCCGCACCGGCGAGGACGTCTTCGTCGCCTACAGCCAGAAGTGCACCCACCTCTCCTGCGCCGTCTACTACGCCCACTCGAGCCACCGGCTGGAGTGCCCCTGTCATGAAGGCTACTTCGCGGTAACCGACGGCCGCGTCCTCCAGGGGCCGCCACAGCGGCCGCTGCCACGGATCGTCCTCGTCCGGCGCGGCGACCTGCTGGTGGCGGCCGGCGTCGAGGTGGGGGAGCGCGCCTGATGCGCGGCCCGCGCTTCCCCCCCGAGCGGCGGGGCCTGACGGTGATCGACGGCGCGCTCGCCCTGATCGCCATCCTCCTGATCGTCCAGATGTGGCTGCTGACCGCGACCCTCGAGTCCTACCTCGCCGGCGAGACCGGCGCGGCGCTCCCCGCCGCCCTCGTCTCCGCCGCTCTCTTTGCCGTCTGCGGCGGCCTCTACCGCTTCATCGTCCGGGTCGACCGCGAGGTGCGGCGGGAGTAGGGGGAGGCGCGGCCTCGCTGTAGTCCGCCTGGTGCCACAGCGAGAGGGAACGGTGATCGAGCCGCCGGCCGGCGCCATGGAGGGGCAGGAGACAGCCGACGATCACGACGATCGCCTGGATTGCGCGAACCCGCGGGCGCGAAGCGGACCGGTCCATTCCTTGAGCCTCTGTCGCCCGTAAGATAGGCAACTCCATGCGCGTGACCAGCCCATCGTCCCCCGCCGCGGCGCCGCTGCGCGTCCTCGTCCTCTACGGCACGCGGCCGGAGGCGATCAAGATGGCCCCCGTGGTGCGGGCGCTGCGGCGGCGGCCGGAGAGCTTCGAGGCACTGGTCTGCGCCGCCGCGCAGCACCGCGAGATGCTCGACCAGGTGGAGGAGCTGTTCGCGCTGCGCCCCGAGCACGACCTCGACCTGATGCGGCCCGGGCAGACTCTCAACGGGCTCGCCGCGCGGGCGCTCGCCGCCCTCGACCCGCTGCTCGCGGCGCTGCGTCCCGCCTGGCTCCTGGTGCAGGGCGACACCACCACGGCGGCGTTCGCCAGCCTGGCCGCGTTCCATCTCGGCGTGCGGGTGGGGCACGTGGAGGCGGGATTGCGCACCGGCGACCTCGCGGCGCCGTTCCCCGAGGAGGCCAACCGGCGCCTCGTCGACACGCTGGCGGACGCGCTCTTCGCGCCGACCCCGCACGCCGAGCGGGAGCTGCTGGCGAGCGGCTGCGATCCGGCGCGGATCTTCGTCACCGGCAACACCGGGATCGACGCGCTGCAGTGGATCTGCGAGCGGCTGCCCGCGGAGCCCACGGAGTCCGCTGAGTCCGCTACCCCGGCCGCCGGCGAGGTGCTGGTCACGGTGCACCGCCGGGAGAGCTTCGGCGCGCCGCTGCGCGGCATCTTCCAAGCCCTCCGCGAGCTCGCCGGCCGCTTCCCCGAGGTGCGCTGGATCTTCCCGGTGCACCGCAACCCGAACGTCGCCGGCCCCGCCGGGGAGCTGCTCCAGGGCCTGCCGAACCTCGAGCTCTGCGACCCGCTCGACTACGGCGAGCTGGTGCGGCGGCTGCGCCGGGCGAGGTTGGCGCTGACCGACAGCGGCGGCATCCAGGAGGAGGCGCCGAGCTTCGGCACGCCGGTCCTGGTGCTGCGCGAGCGGACCGAGAGGCCGGAGGGGATCGCGGCGGGTGTCGCGAAGCTGGTGGGGACGGAGCCGGCGAACATCGTCGCCGAGGTCTCGCGCCTGCTCACCGATCCCGCCGCGCACCGGCGGATGGCCGGCGGGGTCAACCCCTACGGCGACGGCCGCGCGGCGGAGCGGATCGCGGCGGTCCTCACCGGCGAGCCGTTCACGGCCTTCGTCCCCGCGGTGTAGCGCCGCCGTCTCGCGGACTCAGCGAAAGCAACGCCACGCCGCCGCGGGCTGAGAGAGCCGCTGACCGGTGTCGAGCCCGCCGGTGGAGTCGGTTCGATTCGCGCATAGCCGCAGCTCCTGGGGACTTCACTTCAGCGGACACGTTTTCGAGCCACTCGACCTTCCCGGGCGTCAACAATTCGACGCCAAGATACGCTTTGTAGTCGACGATCAAGCGAAAGACAGATCACATCGAAGACAACAGACGGCATTTTTCTCCACACCCGGACGCTCGTCGAAGACAGGTTGATGCCGGTAGTTGACACACGGGAGGTTCTGCCGGAATATACCCGCCGTCGATCCGAGGCAATGGAGCCTTGGGTCGTCGAAAGGAGACGCTTTATGCATCACGATGGCGAAGTGTGGGGAAACCCGCCGGATGGCGGAATCCTGGTGACCAACCCAGAAGAGGGGCTCAAGGCGGAGCGGGTGCAGCTCGCGCTCCGCGCCCTTCCGGGGTGGGCGCCGACGTCGGACGGCGAGGGAATCTCCCGCGCCTTCCAGTTCCAGGGCTCCGGCTCGACGCTCCTCTTCGCGGCGCTGGTCGGCGCCATGGGGTGGGAGGTCGGCCGCGTCCCGGTGATCACCGTGCTCGGCCAGACGGTCGTCTGTCAGCTCTTCGTCGCCGAAGACGGCGGCGTGGCGGACGAGGACGTCGCGCTGGCGCGGCGGATCAGCCTGTTGGAGGAGTGAGAAGACGGGCGAGGCCTGGGCTCTCTGTTAGGCGACAGTGTCCCAGACCCGCGCCCCCGCGAAAACCAAGGAGTGAACCCCGGCTCCCGGCGGATTTCCAAGATATCACGCCGGTGGCCACACGCCCTCGCGAGAGGGAAAGGAACGAGAATCATGGCCAACCGTACCTTCAAGGAGCGCCTCGGCGACTGGCAGGTGCTCTTCGACAACCTGGCGCCGCAGCTCACCGACATGCCGCTGCTGGCGGCGGACCACACCGCCCTCGGGGCTCTCCTCGCCCAGGCGCGGGACCTCGAGAACCGGCAGGAGGCGGCGCGGGCGCAGCAGCGCCGGCAGATGCTGAAGCAGGCCGGCGACACCAGCGGCCGTCTGTCGCTGGGCTTGAAGAGCATCCTGGGCGCGCAGAACGAGAAGCTGATCGAGTTCGGGGTCAAGCCGCGGCCGCGCAAGCTGCGCCGCAAGAAGACCGCCGCGACACCCCCGCCGACCGGCGCGGGCTCGGGCACGGGAGCACCGGCGACGCAGCCGCAGACGGCGCAGTCCGCGCCGCCCTCCGGTCCGCCCGCCAAGGCTCCAGCATAGCGTCCCGCGGCTCTTCTTCTCTGTAGTCCTCGGGCGCCGGGGTTTCCCCGGCGCCCCTTTTTATCTCGGGCCGTGGCCGCGCGGGAGCGGGTCCGCGGCCGCCGGTCCCGCGCCCGAGCCGCCGCATCGCGTCTCGCGCTCCACGCCTCTCGCTCTCTCCCGCCGAGATCTCGCCCCTTCCCGCCGCGGAGTCGATCCCGCGTCGCTCCATCTCGACCCCGCGCGCCGGCATCTCGTTCCCCGCCGGCCCGAAGTCGAGACGAAGCGGCGAGAGCTCGAGAGGACGCGACGAGATCTCGACTTGAAGTGCCGAAGGGTCGAGATGGAGCGCCGGAGGGTCGAGATGGAGCGGCGACATCCCGAGTCGGAGCCGCGACACCTCGAGCTCGGGCCGCGAAGGGTCGAGATATAACTGCGCCGGCTGCCGATGATCCGGCGGAGGCTCGAGATGATGGCGCGACATCCCGAGATGATGCTTCCGCCTTGGCCCCAAGATTGCTGAGAATCGTATTGTTAGCAGAGGCGAACCCGAGAGAGAGGAGGGGGCATGAGCAACGCAGCGAGGGGGACGTTCGCGGTCAAGAACTGGGACGAGAAGCCCTACGAGGAGATCGAGGGAGGGGGCAAGCTCACCCGCGCCTCGGTGACGCAGTCGTTCGCCGGGGACCTCGAGGGCGAGGGGAAGGTCGAGTACCTGATGGCGCACCGCGCCGACAAGACGGCCGACTTCGTCGGGCTGCTCCGCGCCGTCGGCAGCCTCGGCGGCCGCGCGGGGAGCTTCGTCGTGGAGGTCATCGGGACCTTCGACGGCAAGGTCGCCAAGGGCGCCTGGACGGTGGTGAAGGGCTCGGCGACCGGGGACTTGAGCGGCCTCCGCGGGAAGGGCGGCTTCGAGGTGCCACTCGGGCCGAACGGCACCTACACGCTCGACTACGAGCTCGAGTGAATCCGCCTGTTCGGGCGGGGCGTCAGGCCGGTGGACCGACGATCCGGAGGTCTTGGAAGTACCGGCGGAAGAAGCCTCGATCCCTCGTGAGGAGGGCATCGGCTTGGAGCTGGGCATGGGCTCCGATCAGGAAATCCGCCACGAGTCGTTTGCGGTCTTCGTCGTGTTTCGAGCTCCTCCGCCGATGCACTTGCCAGAGCTCACCGGCGAGCTCTGCGGCGGCTGGCGTCACGGAGTCGAAAGAGACTCCCAGCGTGGCGAGATCCTCGAGGAAGGGCTCGCGGCTGGGAAAGTGGGCGCGAACCTCGGCCCAGACGATGTCGCAGACGGCGAGGTCTCCTGTGTCGTAGGCGATCCGGAGCGCTTCTCGCGAAGCCTCCCCGAACTGTGGGTCCGCCCCGAATACATCGAGGAGCACCGAGGAATCGATCGCCGTCCTCATCCCTTCTCGTCGGGGTTTCCCGGTCCGGGACCGCGCATCTCGTCGAGCAGGGCGTCGACCGGCCGCTCCAGGTGGAGGCGACCGAAGAGACGGTCCACCGGGTGCTCGCCGGAGGTACCCTTGCGGAGGAGGACCCCACCTTCCCTCAGCTCGAAGGAAACGACCGTGCCGGGGCGAAGGCCGAGCTCATCGCGGATCTCGGCGGGCACGGTAATCTGACCCTTGGAGGAGATGGTGCCCGTCATGGTCAAAGCGTAAGGGCCTTTACTCTCCGGGTCAAGGAAACGCAGTCACGGTCACCCGCTCGCAGAACGAAGCGATCCCCCTACCTACGCTGTAGATTCCATCCTGTGAGTGATCTCGCCAATGCCAGTCCACGGCGGCACCGGAGCGGAGAGGCCGTCCGCCTCTCCTATACCGGCCTGGCGCGACGCTACGACCAGCGCTGGGAGCGGTACGTCGAGGCGTCCGTCGCCGAGACGCTGCGGCGCCTGGAGCTGGGTGCGGGGCGATCGGTGCTCGACGTCGGCTGCGGTACGGGCGCCCTCTTGCGCGCGATCCAGCGGATCGATCCCTCGGCGCAAGTCCGGGGCATCGACCTGACCCCGGCCATGCTGAGGGTCGCCGCCGGGAAGCTCCGCCCCGGAACGGGGCTCGCCGCGGCCGATGCCGCGGCGCTCCCGTTCGCGGCCGCCAGCTTCGATCTCGTCCTCTCCACGAGCTCGCTCCACTTCTGGGCCGATCCGGTGGCCGGGCTGCGCGAGATGGCGCGCGTCGCGCGCCCGGCCGGTCGCATCGTGATCACCGATTGGTGCGACGACTACCTCGCCTGCTGGATCTGCGACCGGGTGCTGCGGCTCGCCGATCGGGCGTATCGGCGAGCGTACGGGCAGCGCGAGTGCCGGCGTTTCCTGGCCGCGGCCGGCCTTCGCCTCGAGCGCATCGACCGCTACAAGATCAACTGGCTGTGGGGGCTGATGACGGCCCGCGCGAGCGGCGCGGCGATCAGCAGTCGTCGCAGCAGCCCTCGCCCTGCCAGGCCTCCCATCCCTCCTTGACGACGAACCAGACGATCCCGACCGAGGTCGCGGCGTCGACCCACCACGCCCCGGTCAAGCGCTGCACGAGCAACCCCGCGACGACGACGACGGACAGGTAGCCGCAGGTGATGCTCTCGACGGCGTCGGCGCGGAGCGCCCGGCTGCCGAGGGCCCCGGCGACCGCGAGCTTGCGCCGGGAGAGGACGCCCATCGCCGGGATCGCGGCCAGGCTCACCGCGAGGCCCGGCCAGGAGAACTCCGCGCCCTGCCGGGTCCAGAGACTCCAGCCGGCCGCGGCCACGACGTAGGCGGCGAGGGCGAAGAGGAGGGCGCCGCCGATCCGGCTGGCGGCGCGCTCGGCGTCCTCGGCCATCGCCTGCCCGCGGCGCAGCTCGACCGTGAGGCGCCACAGCAGGACCCCGGCCGAGGCCAGCTCGATCAGGCTGTCGACGCCGAAGGCGGTCAGCGTGACCGAGTGGGCGCGGAGGCCGGCTGCCAGGGCAACCGCGGCCTCGATCGCCATCCAGAGCACCGTCGCGTGCTCGAGGCGGAAGGCCCGGCGGATGAGATCCGCTCGCTCGCCGCCGGGTGGTAGTGATGCTGCGCGGTTCCGCTCGCTCACCGATGTTGCCTCCTCTCCTTCCTATCCTGGCGCCCCTTGACAGACGGAGACGTGAAACATACCCTCGCCATCGCTTTCTTAGTACAAGCTGGAGAAGGGAGGGGATCTGCGAGCCCGGTCGGTGCTGCTGTCGGCCGCCGTCGTCGTCGCCGTGAGCGCCTCGGCGCTCGCGGGCGAGGCTGCGCCGCGCGAGATCGGCGAGCTCGAGCTGACGCTCGGCGGCCTCTCCGCCGCGGTCACCCCAGCCAACCCGGTCATCCCCAAGAACCTCGCCGGCGGGGTGCAGATCGTCGTCCGCTCGGGCGGGGCGACGCTCACCGCCGCCCAGGTGGCGCAGTTCCTCGGCGGGCCGTTCACGGTCCAGGGCGTCTACGCCGGGCCCGGCCTGCCGCAGGCGGTCGACGTGCCGGTGGCCGGCGCGCCGGCCGCCGATCCCCTCGTCCTCGTCCTCCCCGCGGTCACCGAGAGCGGCGACTACACGCTCTCCAACCTGCGCTTCGTGGTGGGCGGCCGGTCGGTCCTCGACGTCAACCCCGGCACGGTGCCGGTCAAGGTGATCGACCAGGTGCTGGTCACCTCGGTCCAGACCCGCGCCCTGACCCTCGACGAGATCCAGGCGAAGGGGATCGTCTTGGACAGCAGCGACGTCCTCGGCTTCGACTTCACCGTCGGCCTCCAGCTCTCCTCGCAGGTGGTGAGCATCACCTTCCCGGTGGTCTTCGATCGCCAGGGCGTGGCCATCCCGCAGCCCATCGCGCCGCCGCCGGCCCCGCCGCGGCTCGACGTGCCGGTCCCCGAGCTCCCCACCATCGTGCCGCTCCTCCTGCAGCGCGACGACGGCGGCGGCGAGCTGCCGCAGGTGCGGCTCCCCGGCGGCGGGATGGGGACCGTCCGCATCCCCAGCATCCTCGTCATCCCGGGCAACGTCGGCTTCCTGAAACAGTTCTTCTCCGCCCAGCTCTACGTGGCGAACGGCGCCCCCGGCGGCTCGAACCTGGTCGTCCACGACGTCACCGGCACGGTCGTGCTGCCCCCCGGCGCCGACCAGGTCGCCGGCACCGCCGACGACCCGCTCTCCCTCCCCAACACGGTCAAGGGGCCGCAGCCCGCGACCCTCCCCGTGCTCGGCCTCGGGCCGGACGGCAAGCCCAGCGTCGACGCCTTGAACCCCGGCGAGACCGGCCAGGCCGAGTTCTTGATCCGCGGCGAGAAGGAGGGCTTCCACACCGTCGACTTCAACATCCACGCCACCCTGGACGGCCTGGTCACCGGGCCGGTCGGCATCTCGGGCACGGCGAGCGGCGGGGTGCTGGTCCGGAACCCCTACTTCGACATGGCGTTCACCGTGCCGGGCGTGGTCCGCAAGGGCGAGCCGTTCAAGGTCTTCGCCACCGTCACCAACATCAGCCAGGCCCTCGCCAACGACCTGACCGTCGCCCTCGACCAGGCGGCGACCTCCGGCGCCACGATCACCGGCGACCCCAGCCAGAGCACCCCGACGCTCAAGCCCGGCGACGCCAAGACCTTCGTCTTCCAGTTCACCAGCCAGCGGACGGGGAAGGTGGTCGCGAGCTACCTCCACTTCGACACCCAGGACGGGACGACCGGGGCGCTCCACTTCGCGCTCGGCGTCGACTCGCGCGGCGTGCCGCTGTCGCCCGACACCCTCTCCCTGCCGGCGGCGGTCGACAACCTGCCGAGCGACGTCGTCGAGGCCGCCATGCGCGTGCTCGGGCAGGGGTGGAGCGTCGCCAATGCGCCCGCCGGCACGCTGCCGGCCGGGGTGATCCGCACCAGCAAGACGGTGGTCACCCAGAAGGCCCTGGCCCTCGCCGAGGCGGGCCTGCGCCAGGGGCTCGGCCAGCCGGCGGCCGATGCCCTGCGCGACCTCGCGACCGATTTCTGGGGCGGCTCGCCGCTCGACCCGGGCTTCGACCAGCTCCTGCGCCAGAGCGACGCCGGGCACGACCTCGCGACGGTCTTGGGCGCCCACCTCGCGGCGCCGGCGCAGCAGGGCGGCGGCGCGCTCGCCTACGAGCGCCAGGTCTCGCAGGTCGAGGCCTCGGGGGCGGACTTCCTCGCCCTCGCGGTGGCGAGCGGCGGGTCGGCGGCGCCGGTCGACGTCTCGCTCGCCGACGCCAACGGCGACGTCCTCGCAAGCACCGCGCCGGGCGGGGAGATCCCCGGCGGCGTGCTGCTGCCCCTCGGCGGTAGCCCCGGCTCCGGCGGCTCCGCACCGCTCCTCGGGCTGGTGACGGCGCCGGACGCGCCGCCCTACACCCTCACCCTGACCGGCAGGAGCGCCGGGAGCGTCGACCTCTCCGTCACCCTGCCGCGGGGGGACGGCACCTTCCTGCGCGGCCAGGTGAGCGGGGTGGCGGTGGCGCCGGGCAGCCGCCTCCAGCTCGTGCTCGACGAGGATCTCGAGCTCGCCGTCGACAGCGACGGCGACGGGACGGACGACACCACCCAGCCGCTGCCGCACGAGACCCTCCAGGCGAGCGGACCGCGGTTGATCTCGGCCAACGTCATCGGCCCCGAGACGCTCTCCCAGGCCGGCCCGTTCGGCTTGAACGTCGCCCTGCTCTTCGACCGCCCGGTGGACGCCGGGACGGCGGCGGACTTGAGCCGCTACCGGATCCCCGGCAACGCCGTCCAGGCCGCCGGCCCGCAGCTCTCGGGGCGCCTGGTCTTCGCCAACCTCGCCCAGCCCGAGGGGCCGTACGTGCCGGCGACTCTCGCGGTCTCCGGCATCGCCGACCGCCGCGGCGTCGCCGGGCCGGCGGCCGACGTCGGCCTCGGCTCGCGCCTGCAGGATCCCGGCGCCGTCGTCACCGGCCGCATCTTCAACGCCGACGGGACGCCGGTCTCCTCGGCGGCCGTCACCTACGCCAACTTCCCCTACGACCCCAACTGCTCGGACCCCGAGCGCAGCGCGGTCGGCCTGGCGAGCGTCCCCGTCGCCGCGGACGGGCGCTACCAGTTCCGCTACGTGCGGCAGGACAACTGCGGCGCGCCGTTCTCGATCTCGACGACCGATCCGGCGACCGGCGCCCTGCGCCAGGTGAGCTCCTACGTCCGCTCGGCTGGCCAGCAGCTGGTGCTCGACATCGCCCTCTTCGGCCGCGGCGCGGTCGCCGGGACGGTGCGCGACCTCGCCGGCCAGCCCGTCCCCGGCGCCCAGGTGATCGCGGTCTCCGGCACCGACCCGCAGATCGGCGGCAAGGCGGACACCGACGGCGACGGGCGCTACCTGATCAACGGCATCACCGTCGGCCCGGTCAACGTCTCGGCCGCCAAGGGGGCGAGCCTGGGCCACTCGGCGGGCCGCATCGACCGCGCCGGCACCACGGCGACGGTCGACGTGACGCTCGACGGCGGCAGCGTCCGCGTCCACGGCGTGGTGCGGAAGGTCGAGAACGGGGCCGCCGGGAGCGTCCCCGGCGCCGTCGTCGTCTATTACTGGAAGGACGCCTTCGGCAACCGCACGGCGGTCGGCGCCACCACCACCGCCGCCGACGGCTCCTATGCCCTGGCGAGCCTGCCGACCGGCCCCTACGACCTGGTCGCCGCCCTCAACACCCGCGACCAGGCGCGCGTCTCGGGGGTCGCCGCGGCGGGCGACGACCTCGCCGTCGACCTCGCGATCAGCATCGCGACCAACTTCGGCACGGTCAACGGCACCGTCACCCTGCCGGACGGCAGCCCGGCCGGCGGCGCCATCGTGTCGCTCGGCCAGAACGGCGTGCTGACCAACGCCGACGGCACCTTCTCTCTCCCCGGCGTCCCCGTCCTGCCGTCGGTCGCGCAGACCCTCCGCGCCGAGACCCGCGACGGCCTGCGCAGCGGCCAGGCGACGGTCATCGTCGGCTCGCCCAACCAGGTGGTCGACGGCGTCGCGATCGCCCTCTCCGGCCTCGGCACGGCGCAGTTCACCGTCCTCGACCCCGCCGGCCACCCGGCGGCCGGGCAGGAGGTGCGCATCCTGAGCAGCCTCTGCGCCGACGCCTGCGGCTGCCAGGCGGCGACCACCGACGCCAACGGGCAGGCGCAGTTCCCCGGCCTCGCGCTGGGCACCCTGACCGGCCGGGCGATCAAGGTGAGCGGCAGCTTCGTCGACCTGGCGATCGGCAACGCCACCATCGCCGCCGACGGCACGACCGGCTTCGGCGTCCTCCAGTTCGCCGGCAGCGGCACGGTGACCGGCCTGGTCCTCGGCCCCGACGGCCAGCCCGTCCTGGGGGCCGACGTCTCCCTCTACTCGAACGTCTTCGACGCCGACAACTGCATCCTGGGGACGAGCCTGTCGCAGCGCGTGCAGACCGACGCTCTGGGCAAGTTCACCTTCCGCAACGTCAACGTCGGCCGGGTGAGCGTCAGCGCCTCGCAGGCCTTCTTCCCCGGCGCGGCGGGGGCGCAGGGGGTGCTGCAGAGGAACGGCGACACGGTGAGCTTCACCCTGCGGCTGGTCAATACCATCGCCGGCGTCCTCTCCGGCACCGTCACCCTGCCGGACGGGACGACGCCCTCGGGCTCGGGGGTCCACGTCACCGCCAACGGGCCGCTCCCCGACGTCACCGTCGACACCGACGCCGCCGGCGCCTACCGCTTCGCCAAGATCTTCCCCGAGGGGCTCTACACGCTCACCGCGAGCGATCCGGTGACCGGCGGCGTCGTGCGCACCCAGGTCTACCTGCGCGCGGCGCAGGACGCCTCGGTCGGCCTGCGCTTGAAGGGCACCGGC
>Ga0307470_10000311_pt1 | contig 28892 bp, 26 predicted proteins | sample atmos_gasesAM3C__FD_204565 | JGI IMG/M metagenome (GOLD analysis project Ga0307470, IMG submission 204565) | Hardwood forest soil microbial communities from Morgan-Monroe State Forest, Indiana, United States - atmos_gasesAM3C_05 | ecosystem: Environmental > Terrestrial > Soil > Temperate forest... | reverse complement strand
GGGGAGAAGGTGCCGGAGGCGGATGAGGGGGGCATATACGCGACATGAACGATCTTGCGCCACTGGGCCGGCCGCTTGGGAGACGCGAGTCGCGCGCACGACTGACGCACGCGTGAAACGCCCCCTCATCCGCCTGTCGGCACCTTCTCCCCCCGCAAGAAACCGCGGGGGAGAAGGGCTCTCGACGGGGTAGAGAGTGCCGACGATTCCCGTGAGAGTGTGTGAAATGCCGGTTCCAGTTACCCCAAACGATCAAGGACGACGACGCCCGCCCGGCGATCCTGGCCTGTTCCCGCTGGCCGGTGTACTCGGACGATCCCTCCGCGGTTGGCCGCTCGATGCGGAGCCGCGGCTTGGAAGTGGCCGGGCCGGTGCAGGTCTCCGATTGCCGGCAGAAACCGGAGCCGCGCCCCTTCGTTCCGCTTTCTCTTTCGACCGCGCGCGGTCGGCGGACTTTCGGGCCCGGATCGCGGCGATCCGTTCCTGGATCGGGATCTCCAGCTTTTCGGCAGGCTTCTGTGAATAGTCGAAATCGGGGACGGTGATCCGCGGGAGGCGCTTGCCGATGGCGCGCTCGATGGCGCGGAGATCGTTCTCCTCCTCCGGCGCGACGAAGGTGATGGCGTCTCCGGTCAGCTCGGCGCGGGCGGTGCGGCCGACGCGGTGGATGTAGTCCTCCGGCATCCCGGGCACGTCGAAATTCACCACGTGCGAGAGCGCCTCGACGTCGATGCCGCGCGCGGCGATGTCGGTGGCCACAAGAATCTGGTAGCGTCCGTTCTTGAATCCCGCAAGGGCGTCGGTACGCTGGGCCTGGCTGCGGTTGCCGTGGATCCGGGCCACGCGGACCTTATGCCGTTCCAACTGTTCGAACACGCGATTGGCGCGATGCTTCGTGCGCGTGAAGACGATGGCGTTCTGGATCTCGCGCCGTTTCAGGAGCGACTCGAGAAGAGGCAGCTTCAGATCCTGCGAGACCGGAAACACCGACTGGGTGATCCCGGTAGCCGGCGCCGACTTTCGCTCGATCGAGATCGTGGCCGGATTCCTGAGCATCTCTCGCGACAGCTCGACGATCGGCTGCGGCAGCGTGGCCGAGAAGAAGAGCGTCTGCAGTTTCGGCGGCAGGTGCCGCAACACGCGGCGGATGTCGGGGAGAAATCCCATGTCCAGCATCCGGTCGGCCTCGTCGAGCACGAGGACCTCGAGTCCTTCGAGCCTGGCGTAACCGTACTGAAAGTGATCGAGCAGACGCCCGGGCGTGGCCACGATCACGTCGACGCCGTTGCGGAAGGCGTGCTCCTGCGGCCCCATGCCGACGCCGCCGTAAATCGCGGCGCCTGAGAGCGGCGTGTGTACGGCCAGCTCGCGCAGGTGCTCGTCGATCTGCGCGGCCAGCTCGCGCGTCGGGGTGAGGATCAGAGCGCGGGTCGTGCCGCGCTTCTTTCCGATCAGGCGGTTGAGGATTGGCAACAGGAATGCCGCGCTCTTGCCGCTGCCGGTCATGGCGCAAGCCAGGACGTCTCTGCCTGCGACGGCCGGCGGGATGGCGTCGATCTGGATTGGTGTCGGCCGTTTGAAACCGAGCTCTTTGACTCCGCGCAGCAGATCGGCGTGGAGTCCGAAATTGGAAAAGGGCATATCGATTGGTCTTCTTTCTGATTGTGAATACGCGCGATGGTGCCGTAGCGCCGGTTGCCGGAGGAACGCTGACGGTCACGCGATTGAGCCGACAGCGTTCATCAATCCGAGAAAGGCCAGCCGCTCACGGTATCGGAGGCCGGCAACCTCAGGACTGAACTGTGAGTGGATGGTATCACGCGCGTGCTTTCCGATTTGCGTCCGGTAGTCAGCGTCCTCGAATACGCGCCGCATGAGATGCGCGGCGTGATCGATGTCCGGCTCCGCCCAATGCTGACCGGCTTGATAGCTTTGGTATGTCCGATCGAGGGTGACGATCTCGTAATCGACCGGGCATGAGTTCCTGCTGTTCATGAAGTCCATGTTGCCGGACCAGCCCGTGGCCACGACCGGTTTGCCGAGGTACATGGCCTCGGCGAGGATGAGCCCGAAGCCTTCCGCGCGATGGAGCGAGACGATGCCGTCGCACGCCGCAAGCAGTCCGTTGACGTGAGCACGCGAGAGCATCCGATCGGTCAGGTAGACGTTCGGAATCCCTCGGAGCCGCTCCTTCAGTTCCGCGTACTCCTCGGGATGATTGGCTGCATGGCCGGCCTTGATGAGCAACGCCGGCGCCGCCTCGTGAGGAAAGGCGCGGCGGAACGCCTCGACAGCACCGAGAGGGTTCTTCCGATGCATGACGCTGTCGAAGTCGAACATGCAGAGAAATGTGAATCGCCCCGGCGGCACGCCGAGCTCCTCGGGCGAGCACGGCTCGATGTTCGTGACCTCGATGCCGTGAGGCATGTGCACCACGGGAATGGTCACCTTCGCGCTGATGGCTCGCTGAATGAATGCGCTGGGCGCCCAGATTTCGTCCAACGGTGCCGCGGACGAGGCCAACGCATCCGGCAGTTCGGGCAGTTCCCAGTGCCAGCAGCCAATGTTGTATGCGCTCGCATGGAAAAGCTCGGGGATGTCGTTGTAAACAGCCGGCAACTGATCCGCGTTCACGTGATAGACGCTCGCGCGATAAACCGGCTGCTGCAACAATCCATCAAGACTGCCAACATCGAGGAGATCGTTTGAAAGACCTGCAGCTTCACAAGCCCTCTGGCACAGTCGCGCGGATTCGCCGACGCCGGTGTCATGGGTCACGTTTCCAACGACGTTGAGGCCCGGCGGAAGGGAGTCCTCGGCGAGATACGCGCCGGGCCCTGGCTCCCGGCGCCCCAGCAGGAACTCCCGCATCGAGGTGCGCAGCGTCTTGGGAATCAGTAGTACGAGCGGTCGGGCACGGGAGAGCGTCTGGTAAGCCCGCGCCGCCAGTCTCGCCATCCGAGGACTGCGTGATGGGTCGCGGAGTCCTCGGAAGATCTCCGGGTGTGTAAAAGGATCGTATCCGCACCTGGATTGAAGAGCGCTCGAATTGCGATACATGACTCGGGCGCGGTCGGGCAACCGCGTACCGTCGGCGAAGACGCCGTAGGCATAAGGTGCGTTCCTGAACGACGCGTATCCTGCTGCGCGGAGCGCGACGCAGTAGTCATCGAAGAGTTTGCGCGCCTCGCCGGCGTCAGCGAGTTTCTGCTTGTAGTTGTGTCGCGACACCACTTCAGGAGAAGCGGGATCGAATCCGCTGAAGTGAAAGAACCTGAGCGGCTGGCCGTTGACGGTGGCACTGTCGCCGTCCGCGATGACGGTGCGCTGCCCGAGGTTCCAGTAGGCGACGTTGTATCCATCGTGGCGGAGAATCCGTACGCCGGGGAAAAGGCCGGGCGTGAGGTCGATCCATTTCTGGTCGACGAAGAGGCCCCACACGGGATCGACGACGCATTGAAACTCGAGCTTCTCCTGCCACCACTCGAGAAACCGGGAGAGCTGCGGCTGTCGCGTCACCGCCAGGAACCCGAGGTTGTAAGTGCCGGCCTGCAGGATCGTCCGCTCGCACGGATGCTCGTCCCCTTCGATGAAACCTGTCAGGTGCGGTGTCAGCGTCAGGAACGTCTCCGGCGGGGCCTCGTCAATCTCGGCGAGGGGACTGTAGATGACGATGTCCGGGTCGATGTAGATGACGCGATCGTAGCCGCGCGCGAAGAGGTGCTCGATCATCCACGGCTTCACCGCCGTGTTCAGCTCCAGGATCGAATAGCGAAAACAGAACCGACGCGGATTCGGCAGCGGCAACGTCTCCAGCCGCACCGAGGTAAACGACTCCTCGTCCCGATCGACGTCCGATGGATCGCCGACGAGCAGAACAAAACGGTCCCAATCGGGATGGTGTCGCTTCGCCGAGGCCATGAGGACCCTCGCGAAGTGCCGGTAGTTGGGAGAGATGATCGAGAAGACCGCGGTGTGCATGAGGGAGTACGGGGGCGCCCGGAAAGGGAGAGTACCTTAAACGTCTGGCGGGCGGGAAAGGCAGGGTCCCGCCCTCAAAAGTACGGCAGCCTTCTCGCGAACTGGACACTAGGGTCGTTGGTCTTGTTGTCCGTGGCGGCGCCGTAGAGGATGGCGTTGCCCGACTCGACGTGGATCACGATGGTCTCGCCGCCTAACAGCGTCGCTCCGCCGAGGAAGGCAGAGGCACTGACTTGCTCGAACCATGTGGCTGGGTAGCTCTTGATGAAATCCGCTTTCGTGAAACCCGCTGTAGCCGTGCTGGCACCTACGGTCAGGACCGCGCCGCGCCCGAGGGTACGAATGCCGATGTTCAGCCGCTGCTGGGTGAGATCGGGCGGCACCAGGAGAATCGCGTAGTCGCCCGCCTGCAGGCCGCCGGCGAAATCGGCGGCTTCCTCGGTGAGACCGGAGGTTCCTTGCGCCCCGGCGTCGTTGAACACGCGCGAGACCACGAGCGGAGGCGGACCGGAGGACGAGACGACGTCGAGACTCCCCAGGCCGCTCTGGCCCATGGTCGCCGGGAGATCGGCGTACGATTTCGTCTCACCCGGCTGAAGAGAATAGGTCAGTGACGGATCGCTCGCGTTTCCCGTTGCACCGGCGCGATGGAAGATGAAGTTGCCGCTGATCGGAGAGCTGCCGGGATTGTGAATCTGCACCGCCGTCTTGAAGAAAGACCCCTGTCCTCCCTGCGTGGAGCCTACGACGGTCACGTAGACCGTGTCCCCGGTCGCGCCGCCGGCCAAGGCCGTGCTCCTGGCGATTTGAACGCTGGGATCGTTGGTAATGTTGTCCGTCGGAGCGCCGTAAGCGATGATCGAGCCCGAGGTCACGACGAACTCAATGCTTTCGTTGCCCACCAGCGAAACCCCGGGCAGGAAATCGGCGGAGCCCCTCTGCTCGAAATAGTTCGGCTGATACGATTTTGTCAGAGTCTGGATCACCGTGCCCGCGCTGTTGCGCACATTCACAGTGAGCGCAGCTCCCTGCGAGAGCGTCCGGATGCCGATGTTGAAACGCTGCGTGACGAGGCTCGGCGGCGTAAGCAGCACGGCATGATCGCCCGGCGCAAGCGCGGCCGCCGGCTTGATGGCCTCCTCGGTGAATCCCGAGGTCCCGGCCGCGCCGGCATCATTGAATACACGCGTCGAAAACTCGGGCGTCTCGCCGGTCGCCGGGATGACGTCGATGCTGCCCAGCCCCGACTGGCTGAAGGCCGGGAGCAGATCCGCGTACGACTTCGAGTTCCGCGAGACGAGGGAGTAGCTGATGGATGGGTCCGAGGCCGACCCGGATGTACCCGCCGGATGGAAGATGATCTTGCCCGAGATCGGGGAGGTGGTCCGATTGTGAATCTGCAGAGCCGTCTTGAAGCTCGAGCCCGAGGCGCCCTGGACCGAGCCCACGACGGGGATGATTTGAGCCGGGTCGGATGTGGGGCTCGTGGTCGACCCGAAGAAGCCCAACGTCCCCAGGCTGCTGACAGGCACGCTGACCGTCTGCTGCGTGACATCGACGCGGCTCCCGGGCAGGAGTTGCCAAAGACCACCCACGATCTGATACGCCTTCAGCGTACCTTCGAAGACGCCGGAAGGGAGCGTCGACGGATCGTACTTGACGGTTACCTGAACAGGATGTTGGAGCACGATCGGCCCTGGCGTGAAGTTGTAGATGGTGGCGAACTCAAGGTTCGGGAAATTGGGGGCGGAGTAGACCTCATCAACGTGAAAACCGGCGTTGGCAGGTACTGCTCCGGCGGGGACCTGAAGCGACATCCAGCCGTCCATCAGGGAGAGCCGCCCTCCGCCGGAAGGCAGGCTCCCGTCGTCGGCGACCTGGTTCGGGTAGAGCTTCGCGGTCAGGAAGGCGTCCGAGGTGTCGCTTCCAAGGACGTTGCTGAGGATCTTGCGAAACGTGTAGATCGAGGTCACATTCGATCCGGGCGCGATGGTGCCCTGTCCGGCCAGTGAGGCCGCGGCCATCTGCTGCATTGCCGCGGGCAGCTTGGCGTAGGTGAACCCGTTCAATTGGCAAAGGGCCCAGAGAAGCTTGCCTCCGCTCACCAGATCGAGGCTCATCGTGCACGCGTCGGTGATCGGCGGCGTGCCGCCTTCGCCGGTTACATAGAACGACGCCGCTTTGGCCATGTCCTCATACGACGCAAAATGGCGGCCGAAAAAGATCGTATGTGTGTATTCGTGGACTGTCAGCAGATGATAGGCAACCGTGCTGACGAACTGGGGTTGGAAAGGCTCGAAGAAGTCGTCGCGGTTCGCATACCAGAAGCACCCGAATGAGCCTGTTCGCCCGCTGGTCGCCGTGTACACACCGGCGTCGCCCGTAAGACCCGTCGCGAAGTTCCCACACCAGGTGTCATTGGCGATGTGCGCGTCGAACGGCTGATTGCTGGCGATGGAGTCCACTCCCATCAACTGGATGAGCTGATCCTTCGCCTGTTTGAACCCTGAGTAAAAGGCATACAGCGTGTTCGGATCGACCGGGCAGGGCTCCGGACAGACGACGCGGAACGTCTCGCCGGGATTCTGATAAGCGCGGTACTGGACGGTCGGAGTGGTGTGGCCGTTCTGGTCGCCCGAAAGCGAGAAGACCGTCGACGGGACCGAAGGAAACGTCGTGGTCTCGGGGCGTATACGGAGCGACTGTGCCAGCGCCCCTGCAGCAAGGAACAGACAGACGAATCCACCAACCCAGCGCGTTCTCATCATGACTCCTTGCCGATGCCTACTGCGTGCTGCCGTCGACCATCCGCCGGATACGGAGGGGATTCGACTCTTTCAATTCGTCGGGAAGGATCGCCTCGGGGGCGTTCTGCCAGGCCACCGGACGCGTGAAACGCTCGATGGCGCGCGTCCCCACCGAGGTCGAGCGGCCATCGGAGGTGGCTGGATAGGGACCGCCGTGAACCATAGCCGGCACGACTTCCACACCGGTCGGATAACCGTTGAAGACGATCCGGCCTGCCTTCGTCTCCAGGATCTCCAGCAGATCGCGATACTCGTCGATCTCGCCGCCGGCGGCGTGTATGGTCACCGTCAACTGACCTTCCAGCGCGCGGGCGACCTCGAGCAGGCGCTCGTGCGAGTCGCACTCGACCATCAGAGTCGAGGGGCCGAAGACCTCGTGCATCAACTCGCGATGCGCCAGGAAGTTCCCGGCGTCGGTGGTGAAAAGCGCCGCCCCACCTTCTGCGTCGACGAATGCGCGCCGCGTGGCGATCGATGCAAAGGAGGCCACGCCGGCGCGATAAGCGTCGCGGATCGCGGGAGTCAGCATCGTCGCCCCGGGCGTTGCAGCGATCCGCGTCTCCAGGTCGCTCACGAAGTTCTCGTCATGCGTGGTCAGCACCAGGCCAGGGTTCGTGCAGAACTGTCCGACACCGAGCGTGACCGAGGCGTGCAGGCCGGCGGCGATCTCCGCGCCGCGCTCCGCCAGCGCCCGCGGGAGGATGAAGACCGGATTGATGCTGCCCATCTCCGCGAACACCGGAATCGGCTCAGGGCGTGCCGCGGCGATGTCCATCAGCGCGCGCCCCCCGCGCAGCGATCCGGTGAAACCGGCAGCCTTGATCAGTGGATGCTTCACCAGGGCGACGCCGGTTTCGTAGCCTTCATCGAACAGCAGGGCGAACACTCCCTCGGGCACGACCTCCGCGATGGCCTCGCCGGCCAGCGCGGACGTCCGCGGATGCGCCGGATGCGCTTTCACGATCACCGGGCATCCCGCTGCCAGCGCCGAGGCGGTATCGCCGCCGGCGACGGAAAAGGCCAGCGGGAAATTGCTCGCGCCAAAGACCGCCACCGGACCGAGCGGGCGCAGCATCGACCGGACGTCGATCTTGCCGTGATCGATGCGCGCGTCCAGCCACGATCCTTCCTCGACCAGCGCGGCGAACATCCTCAATTGATTGCACGTGCGCGCCAGCTCTCCCTGCAACCGCGGCAAACCGAGCGCGGATTCTGAACGTGCGCACTCCACAATCGCTTCGCCATTCGCTTCGAGACGGGCGGCGATGGCACGAAGCAACTCCCCTTTTCTGCGGCCGCTCAACCGGCCATAGCTCGCGAAGGCGCCGGCCGCCGCGCGCGCGGCGCGATCGACGTCGTTCATGCGGGCGGCCTTGCGCCGAGTGCCGCGCGAATGATGCGCAAGGCCTCGTCGCGTTCCTGGCCGGCCAGCGTCAGCCGCGGCGGGCGGACGCGCTCGCTCCCCATTCCTACTTCCTGCTGCACCAGCTTGATGAGCTGCACGAATTTCGGGACGGTGTCCAGCCGCAGCAGCGGAAGAAACCAGTGATAGAGAGCGGAGACGTCGTCACCGCGCAGCGCGCCATCGAACACGGCGACCGATTCGCGCGGGAGCGCGTTGACGAGTCCTGCGATCCAGCCGGTGGCCCCGGCGGCGATTCCCTCGACGATCAGATCATCGACGCCCACCAGGATCGCCAGCCGGTCGCCGATCAACGATCGGATCGCCGTCACGCGGCGGATGTCGGCCGACGACTCCTTGACCGCGTGCAGGTTCTCGTGCTCGCCGGCCAGCTCCGCCACCTGCTCCGGCAGAAAGTCGGTGCGGTAGGCGATCGGATTGTTGTAGAGCATGCACGAGAGGTCGGTGGCGCGAAGGATTGCCGCGATGTGCGCCTTCATCTCGCGCCAGTCGGTGGAATAGACGTACGGCGGCAGCACCATCAAACCGCTGCAGCCGGCACGTTGCGCGTCTTTCGCCAGCCGCACCGCCGCATCGGTGCTCAGCGCGGAGATCGCGGCGACGACAGGCACGCGTAGCGCCTGCACGCACGTCTTCAGAATGGCGATCTTCTCGTCGGGCTCGAGCGTCGCTCCTTCGCCGAGCGAGCCGAGGGCCACGACACCGGTGCAGCCAGCATCGACCATCCATGAGGCGTGCCGCGCAAGGAAGTCGTGATCGACGCTGAAGTCTTCACGGAATGGGGTGGTGATCGCGGGAATGATGCCTTGCCATTTCATGCGTATCGATCCGGTGAAAGTAATGTCATGGGAATGGACGGGGCAACGCCGGAGAGCACCTCGCTCATCAATTTGCCGGTGATGGGCCCGAGACTGAGGCCCATCATGGCATGTCCGGCGGCCACGGAGAGATTGGCGAACGAGGCGAAGCGGCCGATGTACGGCAACCCGTCAGGGGAACAGGGACGCAGGCCGGCCCACGGCTGGACTTGCTCAAAGTCATCGGCCGCGAACTCGGGCAGATACTTCGCCACCGATTTGATGATTCCGCGCACTCGCGCTGGGTTGATCGACAGGTCTGTTCCTGTGATCTCCATCGTTCCTCCGAATCGCAGCGCCGATCCCATCGGCGTCACCGCGACGCGTGCCTCGGAAAGGATCATCGCGTGTACCGGCAACTTCCGCGGCCGCGGGAGTGTGAGGCTGTATCCCTTCCCCGCCTGCATCGGCAATCGCAAATTCAATTGTCTGGCGATTGCCGCGGTCCACGCGCCGCCGCAGATCACAAATTCATCCGCCTCCACCGCGCCGCGCGCGGTCATCACGGCGTCAATGCGGCCTGCGCCGGCGCGCCAGCCGGTCACGCCTGTGTTCCACGCCAGCTCGACACCGCGCTGGCGCAGGCGTTCGATCAGCGCGCTCATGAATCGCTCCGGCGTCAGGTAGGCGTCCATCGGGAAGTAGATTCCGCCCGCGGCGCGCATCGACAGCCCCGGCTCCATCGCCGCCAGTTGCTTTGCGTCGAGCGTCTCCACCGGAAGACCGAGCGCACGACCCGTCGCCGCCGTGGCCGTCTCGTGCTCCAGCCCCTCCTCGGTGCTGCAGATCATGATGATGCCCTTGGGAGTCAGGCCGAACGGGTCTTCCCACTCGCGCGCGAGCTGCTCGAAACAGCCGCGGCCAGCCAGGTTCAGTTGCAGCAGCAACGGCGCGGACGCGTTCACATGCCCGGCCGTGGCCGCCTGCCGGAATCTCCAGGCCCATTCCATCAGCCGCCGGTCGAGTCGCGGCTTCATGTAGAACGGACTCTCGGGATTCCACATCCACTTCAACGCCAGCCGAATCGCTCCCGGCGCGGCCAGCGGCACGAAGTGACTCGGCGTGATCATCCCGGCGTTTCCGTACGAGCATCCGCGCTCTTCCTCTGAGGCGCGATCGAACACGGTCACGCGATGGCCGCGCTCCGCGGCGTAGTACGCGGTGCACAGTCCGATCACGCCGCCGCCGGCGATGACGATGCGTTTACTCATGGTTGCCGGATCGTTAGCCAGTCTATCCCGAGAGTAGCGAGGGATCTCCGGTGGGTCAGCGCGCCATGAGACTCCTCGCGGTTGCACCGTAGATGCTTCGCTTCGCTCAGCATAGACTTAGAGGGAGGCACCCCTCACCGTATTCCCCAGCAATACGGATCGCGCTCATCGAGAATCAGCGTCGCCTCGGCGTTGACGTACGCCGACCCGCGGATGACCGGCTGAATCGCCCCATCCACTATGTTCACCTGTCCCTCGAAACGGCTGCCGATGATGCTCTCCTGCCGCCATGGCTTCCCTTCCGGAAGTTTGCCGTCGTCGTAGAGACAGGCCATCTTCGCGCTCGTGCCGGTCCCGCACGGCGAGCGGTCGTACGCCTTCCCCGGGCAGAGCACGAAGTTCCTGCTGTCGGCATCCCCTCGGCCAGGTGGCCCGAAAAGCTCGACGTGATCGATCACAGCGCCGTCGCGGCCGGTGATTCCCTTCGCTTCAAGACTCTGCCGGATGGCCCAGGTCACCTCGGTGAGGCGCTCGACATTCTCCAGCTCGAGCGTCTCCTGATGCTCATTGACGAGAAAGAACCAGTTGCCGCCCCATGCCACATCGCCGCGAAAACGGCCATAGCCATCGACATCCACCACGACATCCTTCGCCAGCCGGTACGACGGAACGTTCCGCACTGACACGTCACCCGGCTCGTGCAACTCCGCGGTGACAACGCCGGCCGGCGTATCGATCCGATGCAGGCCGTGAGTCAATCGGCCGAGGTGCGCGAGCGTGACCACGACACCGATCGTCCCATGCCCGCACATCCCGAGAGTGCCAACGTTGTTGAAGAAGATGACCCCCGCCGCGCACGACGGATCGTCCGGCGGAACGAGCAGCGCGCCGACGAAGACGTCCGACCCTCGCGGCTCGTTGACCACCGCCGAGCGATACCGATTGAACGCCTGCTCCTGGAATCGCGCCCGCCGCTCGGCCAGCGATCCCCCGCCGAGGTCCGGCCCCCCCTCGATGACGACACGAGTCGGCTCACCCTCGGTGTGGGAATCGATCACCCGGATCCGCTGCATGGGGGCGGAGTATATGTTCAGGAAATGGAGGGGGAACATGCGGTCTGTCGCGCGTACTGCCGAGGTTTTTCGTGTACACCATGTGGTCTGTCGTGCATACCGCCGAGGTTTTTCCGTTTCACCATGTGGTCTGTCGTGCATACCGCCGAGGTTTTTCCGTTTCACCATGTGGTCTGTCGTGCGTACCGCCGAGGTTTTTCCGGTACACCATGTGGTCTGTCGTCCGTACCGCCGAGGTTTTTCGGGATCACCATGTGGTCTGTCGTGTGTACCGCCGAGGTTTTTCGGGAACACCATGTGGTCTGTCGCGCTACCCATGAGGTGTAACAGCGCAGACCACGAGGTGAAACGCGGCAACCCACGAAGTAAACGGCCCAGACCACGAGGTGAAACGTGGCAACCCACGAGGTAAACGGCCCAGACCACGAGGTGAAACGCGGTGACCCACGAGGTAAACGGCCCAGACCACGAGGTGAAACGTGGCAACCCACGAGGTAAACGGCCCAGACCACGAGGTGAAACGCGGCAACCCGCGCGTGTACAGCGCAAACCTCGGGGTGTACAGCGCGTTCCGGGCGGATTCCACCGTACACCGCCAGGGGCGCACCGCTCACCCCGCCGGCCCTCATCGCAGCCGAGGAAGGCACTTCGACCCCAAGTGCGCTACTCTTGCCTGCGCGGCACGGAGCCGCGGAAACGCAACCGTTGTTCGGCGCTGGTTTCCCAGCGCGGGAGTGATGCATGCGTCCATTCCGAGTGAGTGTGTCCTTTGCTTGCTGGTTGATCGTCGCCGTGGCCGCGCACGCGCAAGTCTCGGACCGTTCCCTTCCCGCATCTCTTCGGGGGACCTGGACCACGCAACCTGCCTCGTTCGGCGAGCGCCAGGTGACGCTCAAGCTCCCAGATCGCTGGTCGCTTCAGGATGATGGAATTGCCGTTTCCGACGCGGAGAAGGCGTCCGAGTGCCGCATCGCCTTCCTCACACTTCCCGACAAGTTCGAGCAAGGGCTTGCGGGTGAGCTCGCGGAAGACCAGAAGGCTTCGCGCTACGCGATGCACTCGGAGTTGTTCCATGCCGGTGGCGTGGGGGGTGTGAGAGTTGTTTCCGTTCACTATACGGATGATGCGGGGCGGCTGGTCCAGAAGAGCTATTTCGAGCTGCCCTCGGACGAAGGCGGCACACTCGTGGAGTGGATTCTCAAGGCACAACCCACCGGCGATGGCCACGAATGTGCGCAACGATTCGACGTTGTTACGAAATCCCTTCGGCTTACCCCGAAGGCAGTGACTGGTGACGTGGCGCCGCTCAACTAGCCGGCATTTCTCACGATCTGCTCGCTTGCCACTTCTTTTCGTACAGGGTGCCGACGATTCAATGAGAGTGTGAGAAATGCGTTAGCGGTTCACCCTCTTTTCACACTCGCTGAGTCTCAACTTAGACTCTCCACCAGCCCTTCAATGGCGTACGGCCCTGCGGCGGCCCCGATCGATCGTGAACTGGGAACGCATCCTGACGACCGCGTAGGGATTCCACGTGGCCATGGTGTAGTAGATCTTGAGCGTGTCGCCCGTGACCCTGGTGAAACGCTCGATCAGGAACGGCGCATAGACGACACCCGCCGTCGCGTACGGATCGTTGCCGCCTATGGTTGGGCCGTTGAGGCCATCGCCCGGAGGGTCGGGAACAATCGCTGGATTGTGGATGAACACCCCGAACCCATTGTCGCGCTTGTCGTTGAAGATGAGCTGCGGGGTTGCCCACGGACCCCAGGGCTGTGACGCATACGTGAAGTAGATCCCCTTTGTCGATGGGCTCTGACGACCTCCATCGTAAGTCATGAGCCAGAGGTTGAGATCGCCGGAGTAGACCACCGAAACGTTGCCTACCGTCGGATGATCGTTCGGCCAGGCAGGACCACCGGTTGGATTGTCCTGCACCACCGGAACCGCGCCCGATTCCGAGCCGGTCCAGGTTGGTTGGCCATTGACGACACCGGAAAAGTATTGGGTCCCCGCACCGCTGGCGAATGCGCTTGCCGGCGTCATCGAGAGATAAACATCGGACGCCCGAAAACTTCCCGCGCCGAACATGAAAACGTTGGCGCCTGATGCGTGGAGCGACGTAAAGATGAAGTGCCCACTGGGCATGCTCGATATGGTGCGTCCCGTTGTGAAAGTCTTCGTCGTCTCGTCGAAGTGCGCCAGCACCGAATAGGCGTTCTGATGAGGGTCGGCCAGGTTCTCGTCCGCACCGGTATTGCACAACAGATAAATGCCGTCGCTCAAGCTGATACCGGCGTTGGGCACATCGTCAGCACCCATTGCAACGCCGGGTGGCTCGACAAAGAGGAGTGAACCATCGGCATTAGTGAAGAAGTTGAGCAAGAGCCCGCCCTCGGGGTCGGTGCTGGTGCTCGAGGCGATCGGATCGTGGGCCTGGAACTTCACGGCATTGCCGCTGATCGTGTCACCGAAGACAAAGATCACCTTGCCGTTGTCCTCGAACGAAGAGCTGATGTCGGTGCCCAGAATGTTGAACCGGGTAACGGTCTGGCTGGCCGTGGGCTGACAAGTGCCGTTCCTGGCCTTGACCTCCCAGTCACAGTCACCGATCACCTGCTCCACCTTGACCGAGGAGCCGGGAACCCAGGTCAGCGAGACCTGAGCGTTTGCGTTTTGGGAGACCGCCGCAAGCAGCGCCGCCGCTACCAACACCACATACGTGAAGACCTTGTTTCCCATGGTCTCGCTCCGTCCGGGTCCGTGCCAGATATCGTAGCAGAGGGCAGGAGACTCACTCCGCCGATCGCGAGCTCGGTAGAGGTTTTTCATCTGACACCAAACTTTTCACGCTGTCTGACGCAACCGACATCTCGTCTCTCGATCAGCTCCTGAGCCGCTGAAGCTGCAGCGCCCGCGCGACGATCGGCTTGGCCCATTCCGGCGTCTTTTTCAGTCCACGGATCGAAGGAAACTTGATCGCACCGCGCCGCCAATGGAGCAGTAATACTGGCGGCGGAATCGTTCCCGCCTCCGGATTGCCTTCCTCGCTGTTGTCGAACACCTTCAGTTCCGTCAGACGAGGCATCAACGTGATGATGTTCCGCCGCGCCGCGTCCCATCTCTCCCGTATCTTCGCCTCGGGTATGTCGTGCCCACCTGCTACGACGCGTGTACGTACACGTGCGAGATGCAGTTCCGGATTCGACAAACCAACGAACCAGACCCGAACGTCCATGCCGGCGTCAGCGGCTTCCTCGATCAGACGAGGAATCGTATTGCCCCCCAACGTCGATTCGAAAGCGAAGCTCTGCCGGTCCCGGATTGCCGATTCGAGTCTCTGTTTTCCTTCCTGCCAGGCAAGCGAGTTCGCTTCCGCGACCGCACAGCCGAGCTCGGCCTGAATCCGGCGAGCCGCTTCGTCGGGATTGAAGTAGTCCAAGCCCTCCGCGCGTAGCCACGCGCCGGTAACAGAGCTCTTCCCCGCACCGTTGATGCCAGCCAGCACGATGATGACCGCCCGTGCGTGCGCCTCCGCAGCCATCAGCGTTTACGGCGCGAGGAGTTCGCTGCTGTGGCGATCGCCTCAGGAGTCGCAGCGAAAGCCTGACGCAGCTTTCGCGCGCTGTCCGCAGTGCGGAGAACTGCCAACTCCCGGTCGAATTCCGAGCGGAGCCTTGTTAACGGATCATTGGCGCTCGCTTCGGCCTTTAACTTCGCATACTGATCAATCGAGACGACCACAACCTCAGCGCGGTTATGATTCGTGACGATGACTTCTCCGTAGGTGTTCGCTTCCTGGACGATGTCGCGCCAGCGATCCTTGACGTCCGAAGCGGACCGCCTGCTGTGTTTGCCGGCAAGCTGTGCGAGTTGTTCAACGGTGAGTTGAGACATCGGTCCCCCTTACCCGGTTCGAGGTTGTAGCCGAATCGTCCATATTTCACATTATGGACTATTTGGGCCGGCATCGCCAGAAACTTGCGTCAGGATCGCCGCAGAAGATCGGCGGTTCGAAGCTGGTGGAACTGCCTTGAGAGGTCCAGCCGACACCACTATCATCACCTCGATGATGCATCGCGCCGTCACAGCCGTCATCGCGCTGCTGCTCGCCATCACCGCACACGCGCAGACGATCGTCTGGGACAAGTACGATCCGATGGCCGTGCGGACCGGCCGCACCACCGATGTGGCCATCGAGGTGCTGACCAGCGGCGCGGTCTCAGGCCTGCGGCTCGACTACGCGAACGGCGGGTCGCTCAACCTTGCTCAATCAACGCCCGGCCACTGGGCTGCTTCCGTTCCCGCGGCCAAGGTGCTCGACGGCTACACGGCCGATAACGTCAACCACAACTTCGTCGGCTTCATCCGCCTGCTGGCATCGGACGGATCGACACTCGTCTCCTACAACAGCTTCATCCAGGTGCTGGACGACCGCGTTCCCTCCGTCACCATTCGCGACCTCGGCGGCAACGCGCGGGCGACAACACGCATCCTCAATCTCTATCGCCCCACGATCGACATCAACCAGGTCGATGCCGCTGCGCGAGAGTTCTACGGCTACTACCACGATGACTACGACTTCCTGCAGATCGTCTACGTGGAGCCGTCCTACCCGGCCAACCGCTACCACTTCGCCGTGCGCAACGACGTCGACGGCATCGGAGAGACGAAGTTCAATTCGACTTCGCTGTATGGAAGTACCGGGAAGCTGCAGGGGATCACCGTCTTCCCGGTCGATTTCTTTTTCGACCCGGGCGAGACGTCTTTCTCGCACGAGCTGGGACATCAATGGGTGCTCTTCCTGAAGAACAGCGTGCTGCTGCCGGGACCGCACTGGCCGCTGTCGACCATGGCCCACGGAGTCATGGGATTCAACATCCCCGGAAGCTCGGTCGGCGGTGACTTCCCCTACGACGTGACTGCCGTGACCTCCACGACCGCGCGGCTCACCGACGCGCCGGTGACGAAGGAGTTCAGCGACTTCGACCTCTACCTCATGGGTCTGCTCCCTCCCTCGGCCGTCGCGCCGGGGATCATCGTGCAGGGAAACCCGTGCAACGGCTGCACCCTGCCGAGCAGCACGATCACCATCAATGACGTCATCAATGTCAACGGCGCGCGCGTGCCCGCTGCTGCCGCGTCGCAGAAATTCTTCGACGTGGCCGTCGTGGTGATCTCGCGCGACCGGCTGCTGACCGACGACGAGATGGCAGTGCTGGAATACTTCGCCGCACGCGGAGAGGCCACCACCGCCCTCCCCTACACCTCAGGCTTCTCCCGAGGAACAACGAAACCGTTCTTCGTCGCCACGCGGGGGCTGGGTCACGTCAACCTGCGGCTCGATCACCCGCCGCGGCGACGCGCGGCACGGCACTGAGCCGGCACGGTAAATAAACGTCCTGATTGTGTAACGGAATGCCTCCCTGCATCACTACCTTCCATACGGATCAGCCGGCCTAGTAGCTTCGCTTCAGCAAACGAGACGCGCTGCATTCTCACACGGTGACTCGCAGGAGTGCGCAAACGCTCGTCCCGGCTTACCCGAGGAAGACGACGCATCAAAGCGCCGCGAAGGGAAATCGTCAATGGACAAGCGGGTAGCCGATGTCCTTCTCGTGATCGAGCGCGAATGGCGGCACGACCATCGCGTGGAAGAGCTGGCGACGTCCGTGAACCTCTGCGCGTCGCGGCTCGAGCACCTCTTCAAATCGATGTTGAATCGTTCGATCCGGGAAGTGATCCATACGCGGCGTCTCGACGAGGCGGCCAAGCTGATCGCCACGACATACGAGCGGATCTCGGAGATCGTCTACTTCGTCGGCTTCCGGGACGTCCCGAACTTCAACCACGCCTTCCGCCGCCGGTTCGGCATGAGCCCGCGCGAGTACCGCCTGGCCGCTCATAACACAGCCGTTGCGATGGCGCGGGAAGCAGATCCCACCAGCTTTCAGCAGAGAGCACCAAGTCAAAACGACTGACACCAAGAGGTTCCCATTGCTCATCCCGTCCGCGGAGTCCACATTCATAACAATCGTAACTTTCGTCCAACAGCACGCGCCAGACGGGCACATGACTCACCCGGCGCACTAGCCAAACGAGGAGCGAAGATGCCAGTCTCACCGAGCTATCCCGGGATCTACATCGAGGAGTTGCCGAGCACGAGCCACACGATCGCCGCCGCGCCGACGTCGATCGCTGTCTTCGTCGGGTACACACATCCGTTCAAGACCAATCAGTTCGACAAGGCGGTGGAGCTCTTCAGCTTTACCGACTACGAGCGCGAGTTTGGCGGGCTCTATAACGGAGCGCTGCTGGACGATAACGTCGCCCAGGCCGTCAACCAGTTTTTCATCAACGGCGGCGGGCAGGCGTACGTGGTGGGGTTGAAGGCGCAGATTACCCCTGAGAGCCGTTCATCCGGCGGGATCACGTTCACCGCACTCGAACCGACCGACATCACGCCGATCGAGGTCGCCATCAGTACCGCGGATGGACTCGTTGGCAATCTCACGGTCACTTATGGCAATCGGCCGCCCGAAATCTATCGCAGCGTAAGCGTAGACATGACTCACGGCGCAACGCCGAACGACTTCATTATTACGCGGATGAGCGGATCGGCGTACGTAACCACTGAGATTGATCTCAGGCTCAAAGATGCGACGGGAACGATGTCACCGGCCATAGCCTCTACGACACTCGGTGGCGTGACATTCCATCGCAAACCACTAGCGACCAACCCAATCACGATCACGATCACAAATGCAACCGGTGACGGCCAAGAAGCGGACATCAAGATAAACGATGCTCCGACCACCGGCTCTGCGATCAGCGAAACGTATACGTCAGTCAGCCTGGACCCGTCTAACAACAATCCCCATTACATCGTCACTGCTCTGCAGGGATCGGCGCTCGTCAGCTTAGGTGCCAGCGACGTTGTGGCCGCCCCGAGCCTGACCGCTACCACGTTAAGGCTGCAGCCACTGAGCCCTCCCGCGGTGGCGGCGTTCAACCCTATTCCGTTCAATGCCGTCTTTGACACGGACAAAGACCTCGACAAACTGCCGATCTTCAACATCCTCGTGTTGCCCGGAGTGTCCGACAACGGCGTGCTGAGCACGGCACTCGCGTTTGCCGAGCGGAAACGAGCCTTCATGATCATCGACCCGCCCTCCGACAGAGTCGCCGGCCAGGATGCAGCCCTCGGTATCAATGAATACATGACCGGACCCACTTCGCCCAAGAGCCCCAACGGCGCGCTCTACTTCCCCTATCTCAAGACCTCCGATCCCCTCAGCGGCAGTCCCATCTCCCTTCCCCCCAGCGGCTACGTCGCAGGCATCTTCGCCCGGACCGACAACAACCGCGGCGTCTGGAAAGCGCCGGCGGGACTGGAGACGACGGTCCTCAATACCACGGGCGTCGTCGACGACGGGCGGATGAACGACATGCGCCAGGGAGTGCTGAACCTGGCCGGCATCAACTGCCTGCGGACGTTCCCCGCGGTAGGCACGGTGGTCTTTGGCTCGCGGACTCTCGTATCAGCCAACGTCGCCTACGAGCAGTGGAAATACGTACCGGTACGCCGTATGGCGCTGTTCATCGAGCAGACGCTCTACAGCAATCTCACCTGGGCGGTGTTCGAGCCGAACGACGAGCCGCTCTGGATCGCCCTGCGCACCTCGGTCGAGAACTTCATGCTCTCGCTCTTCAGCAACGGCGCATTTCAAGGGAGTAAGCCGAGCGAGGCCTTCCTCGTTCGCTGCGATAAATCCACCACCACCCAAACCGACATCAACAACGGCGTCGTCAACATCATCGTCGCCTTCGCGCCGCTCAAACCCGCCGAGTTCGTGATCGTCAAGATCGCGCAGCTCGCCGGCCAGGTGCAATAGGAGAACGTCATGGGCAAGCCGTTCAACGTCAACATCAATCGTTTCGATCCTTACAAGGCCTATCGCTTCCTGGTCTACTTCGGGACATCGACCGCGCCGGTGGCCGGCGTCAGCAAGGTCACCGGCCTCAAACGCAGCTCTGACCCCATCGAATACAAGGAAGGCGGCAACGCCATCATCCGCAAGGGCCTCGGGCGTACGAAGTACGACGCGATCACCCTCGAGCGGGGCGTCACGCATGACCAGGACTTCGAAAACTGGGCGAACGCCGCGCAGGTGCTCGACAAGGGTTCTCCGTCCACGTCGCTGAAGGGCCTTCGCCAGGAGATCCGCATCGACCTCCTCAACGAAGCCGGGCAGCCGGTGCACCGCTATCTGGTGCATCGCTGCTGGGTCTCGGAGTACCAGGCCCTGGCCGACATGGATGCTGGCTCGAACGCCGTGATGATCGAGCACATCAAGCTGGAGAACGAGGGTTGGGAGCACGACCTGTCGCTCGCCGAGCCGACCGAGATCTGACATGGTCACTCTTCCCGTCAGCGGATTGGACGTGACGCTCCGGCGTCCGGCCGGCGAGGAAGATGTCCTCATCTGGGAGTCCCCTCGACGGGACATGACGCTGGTACTGGATCTCCTGGCGGCGCTGGCGCGCACGGGCGACACCAAGGTGCGTTGGGAGGCGATGACGGTCACCGACGTCGAGGCCCTGCTTCTGGAACTGCGGCGACTGCTGTTCGGCGATCTGGTGCGCGGACAGGCTCGGTGTGAGTCGGCCGATTGCCGCGCGCGGGTCGACGTGACATTCCGGATCAGCGATTATCTGGCACACCACGCGCCGCGCGGGACGCGCGATGCCGAGCCCGCCGGCGACCCCGGCTGGTATGCGCTGCGGAACGCGCCGGTCGCGTTCCGGCTGCCGCTGGCCGGCGATCAGGTGGCGATCGCCGGCAGACCGAACGCGGAACGGGCGTTGGTCGCGCGTTGCATCCGCCCTCCCGAGTTGCCGGCGCGTCTGCTCCGGCGTGTCGAACGCGTCATGCAGGCGCTGGCACCATCGCTTGGCGACGTGGTGGAAGGGATCTGTCCCGAATGCGGCGCGTCGATCGCGGTCTACTTCGATCCACAGGACTTCACACTCCGCGAGCTGCGCGATCAGGCCTCGTTCGTCTTTCAGGAGATCCACCTGCTGGCCAGCCGCTACCACTGGAGCGAGGAGCGAATCATGCGCCTGCCAGGAGCACGGCGGGCTCAATACGTGGAGATGATCCGCGGCGAAGAGGCGGGGGCGTGATGGCACGCTCCGCATACCTGCAGCACATGGCCGGCGGCCGTTCTTCGCTTCAGTCGCTGGCGCCGGCCCGCGCATGGTCTCGCAGAGGAGTCTCTGGCGACTCCCGGCCGAGGCTCGATTCGACAACAGCTCCGGTTGGCGTCGTCCCGAGCAGGGTCGCCCGTGGCTCTGCGACGACTCACGAGACCCTCTCATCGACCTCCCTCTCCTCGCCGCAGCGGAGAGACAGTCCGGAGAAGTCTCGCGTAAGACCCCCTGGACCTTCGGCCACCTTCTCCCGCCGCGAGGACGCGGACGTCGATGAGGGCGGTGACCTCCTCAGCGAAGCGAGCGATCCCTTTCCCGCAACCACAACGGTCCTGAGCACTCGGGAGGTTCCTCGGGCGAGTGCGTCGCAGGGTGTCGACCCGAGCGTGGACACCAGTGGCGAGAGCACCGCGGCGCACGCCCACTCGGCCGTCATCCCGAACGAGCCACTGCTTCCCTCTCCTGCAATTGCGCCAAACATGAGCACGCGCAGGATCCCTCGGAATGCGCCGCACAGCCCAGCCACGGATCGAGTCGATTCAGACAGCACGGGCCGACGTGCGGCTTCCTCGACACGTCCCGACACGGCCGTCGCTCTGAGCGACGCAAGAAATCCCTCGGGCGTAAGCACGCGGGAGCTCCCTCGGAATCCTGCGTCGCACGGCACGCAACCGAGCGTTGGCGACTCGAGCAGCGACGATCGGAGCGCCGGCCCTTCGCCGCGTCCCGATACAGCCATCACTCCGAGCGAAACGAAGAATCCCTCGGGCGTAAGCACGCGGGAGCTCCCTCGGAGTCCTGCGTCACACAGCGCGCAACCGAGCGTTGCCGGCTCGATCAGCGACGATCGGCACGCCGGCCCTTCCACGCGTCCCAATGCGGCGATCACCGCGAGCGAAGCGAAGAGTCCCCTTCCTGAGACCGCCGCTGCTGCAAGCAAGCCGAGGATTTCTCGCTCCGCCCGGAAGGACGCGGCAACCGACGCCGCCCGTGCGTGGCGAAACGAGATACCGGCACTGGAGCCCGTATCGCGCTCCGCCATACAGGATCGAGCCGACGTCGTCAACACCGGCGAGTCGCCTGCGATGGCACCTCGTGCCCCGCGTACGCGCGCCTCGCGGCGCGCCGGCGAACGAGGCGGCGTTCACGTCGGCTCGCTCGAGATCCGCGTCGTCGAACCGCAGCAACAACAGCCACAGCAGCAGATCGTTCATGTCCACGCCCCAGCGGCGCCGGCAGCGCCGCTGGCGCGCGGATTCGGTTCGACCTTCGGGCTGAGGCAGGGGTGAGGCGATGGCGAGCTCGCACGGTCTCATTGGCTTGTTCGACCTCTCGATCGTCACCGACGCGTTGCGAGCTCTTGTTCGGGCTTACTGCTCCACATCACCGATCTGGCTGGGGGCCGGACCACCCTTCACAATCGACGTGACAGGCGCTGCTCCGGATGCGTTGCGGACGGGGGGCGATTGTGTACTCCACGTCTATCTCTTCCACGTCGCCGCTGATAAGCATCAGCGCAACTCACCCCTGCGTCTCCCGCCTCCGGGACCTCCCCCGCCGCCCGGACCTCCCCCGCCGGACAGAACGCGCGCCACACAGATACCGACCCAACCACTCGCGCTCGACCTTTACTACCTCGTCACGGCTTGGGCGGGCAGCAACTACGTCCAGGAGCAGCAGGCGATGAGCGTCGCGCTGAAGGCTTTCCACGAGAATCCGATCATCAGGCTGACTCCTGCAGTTCAGATCGACGGAGTTGACGTTCCTGAAGAATTCACGCTCACCATGGAGATGGAGACGGCGGATGAGTTGGGGCGGCTCTGGCAGGCGGTCGCCTCGCCTGCGCGTCTCGCAGCGGTCTACAAGGCCAGCGTCGTTTTCATCACCCCGGAGATGCCGGAAGAACATCTCGCGCCGCCGGCAGAGGCGTTGGGTCTCTCGGTCGGCACTACCGGCCAGATGGCCAGGAGCGGCGCGTATGTAATCGGCGAGTCGCGTCCGCTTCTCATCGCTGTCAATTCGGTTTACGCGATCAGGGGTGCTGGCTTCGTCTCGGGTTCGACAAAGCTAACCGTTGGCGATGGTGCCGCCGCGGTCGAATTGTCGGAAGTGTCGGGCACACCCAGCCCTGGCGAATTCGAGATTCCGGACAAGGCGTCGATTGAGTTCCCGTTGCCGCCAGGTCTTCCGCCCGGCGAGCACGCCGTCCATATCCAGATCAATGGCGTCGAGTTGCCTCCGGCGTGGTGGGTGAAGCTGCCATGACCACGCTAGCCAACGCCATTGCCGCCACGCCGGCGTTCCTGATGCGCATCCGCCTGCGCGCGGAGCGTCGCGTGCTCTGGATGCGCCGGCTTTGGGGAAGCGCTGCCGACACACGGGCTCTGGCAATCACTGACGACGACGTCGATCAGATCCTGGCCGATCCCGAAACAGTCGCCGCGGCGGAGCTCGCCTTTTACCGGAACGAAACACCCGAGCTCACCGAGCGGATCGAGGAGACCGACCTCCTCGCCGCCGACGATCACGCCTTGGCGTTGCTTCGAGGGGCGTTCGGTCTCTCGGATGCCGAGGCCGACTTTCTGATGATGTGCATCGCGGTCGAGAGCGACCCGATGCTCCGCCGCGTCTTCGGCTATCTGCATGACGACGCCAACATCGGCAACCCCACGCCGTGGCTTGGCGCGGCGCTCTTCCGCTGGCCGGAGCCGCCGGAGTTCGGGCCGTCGTCGCCGCTGGTGCGGTGGCGGTTGGCGCGGCCGGTCGACGGCTTTGCCTCGTGGAGCCCTTCGACACCGTGGTGCGCCGATCCGTTTGCGACGTCGCTGCTCTTGGCCGGCCGTTTCCATGATCCGATCGTGTCGCACGCCATCACACTGCTCGACGCCAGCCGTGCCGCCAACGACCTCGTGATCTACCCGCGGGCGCTCGATGATGCCGAGGCATTCGTTCGTGCGATCGCGGCCTCGCGGGCGGCGGAGGCGCCGCCGATCGAGGTCGAGCTGATCGCTCCGCGCGGCTCGGGACGTCGCACGCTGGCCGCGCAGCTCTGCGCACGGTTCGGTGCCGCGATACTCGCCGTCGACGGTGCATCGCTGCAGCAAGGCGCCGACACCGCCGCCATCGCCGAACGTATCCAGCGCGTCGCACGACTCGCCCGCGCGGCCGGCGCCGCGATCTATTGGAGTGCCGGCGGCGAGCTGGATGGGCACGCCTGGGCGTCGCTCGACGGAGCGTGCGAGCTCATCGTCTTCGGCGCCGAGACGCCCGGCTCCGTTGCGAGCGATGCCGCGCCGCGAAAGACCATCGTTCTGCCGCCGCTCACGGGCGCGTTGAGGCGTGAGCTGTGGCAGCGCCTGACCGATGCCCCAATGCCTGACGAGGCATCGCAATGGATGCTCACGCCGGCGGAACTGGCCGGCGTCGCTGCCGTGGCCGCGGCAGGTCCGGCGGAGCTCGCGGCGGCCTGCCGGCGGCTGATCCATCGCACGCCGGGGGAGAACTTCGCGCCGCTGCCGTCTCCGTACTCGTGGGATGACCTCGTGCTGGCCGCTCCAGTCCTCCAGCATCTGCGCGAGCTGGAGGATCAGGCCCGGCTCCGCTTCGCCGTCTTCGACGAGTGGGGATTCGGGCGCACGCATCCCGTCGCGCGCGGTCTGTCGGCGTTGTTCTCCGGACCGAGCGGCACGGGGAAGACCATGGCCGCGCAGGTGATGGCGCGCTCGCTCGGGATGGAGCTGTATCGCGTCGATCTGGCCGGCGTGGTCAACAAGTACGTCGGCGAGACGGAGAAGCGGCTGAAGCTCGTATTCGATGCCTGTGAGCGCGCCAATGTGCTGCTCTTCTTCGATGAGGCCGACGCCCTCTTCGGCCAGCGGACGCAGGTGAAGGACGCCCATGACCGCTTCGCCAACATCGAGATCGATTACCTGCTGCAACGGATGGAGCAGTTCGACGGCATCGCCATCCTGGCCACGAACCGGAGGAACGATCTCGACAAGGCGTTCGTCCGGCGGCTGCGTTTCATCATCGAGTTTACGCAGCCCGGCCCCGCCGAACGGCTGGCGCTCTGGCGCCGCGCGCTGCCGGAAGCGACACCGGCCGGCGAGCCGCTGCTCGATGCCATCGACTTCGAGCGGCTGGCCGCCGAACTGGCCATCACCGGCGCCGACATCAAGTCAGCCGCGCTCGGCGCGGCCTTCCGGGCGATGGCCGAGGGAACGCGCATCGGCATGCGGCACATCGTCGTCGCCGCGCGCCGTGAGATGACCAAGCGCGGCGTCGAGCTGCGCGCGGGCAGTTTCGGAGCGCCTTCATGACCGGAGCGCCTTCATGACGAACGTCTCGATCGATCGGATGACGCTCAACGCGCCGTGCCTCAGTCGCGCCGGCGGCGAGCGTCTGGCCCGCCTGGTTCTCGACGGGTTGGCCGGGGCCACTCGCCCGGCAGGAGGGTCGGTCGACTCGGTGAGCATCACGCTGAACGCCGGCTCGGCGAGGGAGCCGGAGGCGATGGCCGGGCAGATCGTGCGAGAGCTGCTGCGCCGGTTCGATCGGATGGAGTGAGGAGAGACCAATGTCCGGCAAGTTCATCAAAGGAGCACTCGTACAGTTCAATGAGGCGTTTCTCGCGCCGGTGCCGAACGTCATCGCATTTCAGTTCAATCCGGAAACGATCACGCACACGTGGAGCGGCAGCGAGGGCAAAGGCGCCGATAGCGGAGGCACACCGAGCGGGACCACTGCGACCATCATCAAGGGCGAAGAAAAGAAGAATTGGAACCCCCTGGCGACGTCGAGCTATCCCAGCGAATCGTTCTCTTTCAAAATTGCCATGAGCGCCGGTGATTCGATCGCCGACGGGAACGATGCCACCGCTGCACTCGCCGCAGCCTCGGGGCTTTACACGCGTCTCGCTGCACTTGAGATGCTCCTCTATCCGATGCCGGCCAGCGATGCCAATGCTCCCAGCAAGAGTCTCAGGTTCACCCCCTCGCTCATTACGGGGGGAGTGTTCAAACCAATCACGAGCACAACACGCGCGCTGCCCTCGCTGCAAGTGCCGGCAGTGCTCTTCGTCTGGGGTTCGGCGCGGATCGTCCCCGTGCGGGTCAAGAGTCTGACGATCACCGAAACGATCTACGACACGCTACTGAATCCGACCGATGCCGAGGCCGATATCGAGCTCGAAGTGCTGACACCCGACGAGCTGCCGTATGTGACCGGGCCGCTCAAGTTAATCATCCAAGGGGCCTATGTCTACTCCCAGTCTCTACGGCAGTTGTTTGCGGCTGCCAACCTCGCCAACACAACGGATTCGGTCATCGGACTGGTGTCTTAGCGGAGGAACGATCATGTTCTCGTCCAACAGCCGTTACGCAAAAACGGGCACCTACACCGTCATGAAGCCTGACGGCACGCTGGTCACGGCGACGCGGCTGCCGCTGCCCGGCGCACCGAATGTCATCGGATCGCACGCGCGGCTCGACGGCCACCGGCTCGATCTCATCGCCTCGCACTACCTGTCTGACGCCACCGAGTTCTGGCGGCTGTGTGATGCGAACGACGCGATCGCGCCCGACGCGCTGGCGGCGCACGACCGTGTCGACATCCCGGAGAAGAGGCGCTGATTCGATGAGCACGTACGAGCTGATTTTCGATGGGACTGCGGCCGACGCGGCGCTGTACGACAGCGTCTCGCTGATCGAGGTCGAGGAGAACATCGACATGCCGTCGGCTATGCAGTTCACCACCTCGGTGAATCGAAGCGACCGCGGCGACTTGACGCTGGTTGGCGACGCCCGCCTCCAGCCGTTCACCAACGTCGCCCTCGTCGTCAGCGCCAACGGGGAGACGTCCCAATGCGTCTTCGACGGCTACGTCCTCTCGCACAAGCTGCACCTCGAGTCCGGCGTCACCTCGTCGACTCTACAGGTCTGGTCGCAGGACGCCACATGGATGATGAACCTCGAGGAGAAGGTGAAGGAGTGGGCCGACGTCACAGATGCCGATGTCGCCGCGTCGATCTTCGCCGACTACGGCATTACACCAGCCGATGACAACCGCGCCGACGACTCCCCTTCTCACACCGAAGACAAGCACACCCTCATGCAGCGCGGCTCCGACATCCAGTTCCTGCGGATGCTGGCGCGTCGCAACGGCAAGCTCTGTCGCGTCGCCTGCGACGACAAGCCCGGCCTGCGCACCGGTTACTTCGCCAAACCCGCCCTCGGCGGCGCGCCGGCGCTGACCATCGTGGCCATCGATCTCGATGCGCCCACCGTCGCCTCGCTCGATTTCGAATGGGACGTCACCCGCCCAAGCTCTGTGCAGGCGCGACAGGCCTTGTTCGACGATGCCGCGGAGGACGGTGTCAGCGCCGAGCCCGACGACTCCGGCCTGACCCCGCTCGCCGAGCGTGGACTGGCCGATTTCGCGGGGAAGACGATGAGCGTGCTGCTCACCGCACCCGTCGACGACGCCGGCGAGCTTGCGCATCGCGCAAAGTCGGTGCTGCGCGAGGCCGGCTGGTTCGTCCGCTGCGAGGGCGAGACTGACGCCGACCGGCTCAAGGCCATCATCCGCGCCGGATCGATCGTAGGGATCGCCGCCGCCGGGACGCTCAACTCCGGCAACTACCTCGTCTGGAGCGTCCGCCACTCCATCACCGCCGACTCGCATCGAATGAAGTTCGTGCTCGTGCGCAACGCCGTGGGCCCGGCGTCGATGGGAGGAGCGTCATGAGCGACCAGGCTCTGCCCGAGATTCTCGACCGTCTGCGGAACCGCTTCTACGGCAAGTACCGCGGCTCCGTCACGGACGTCGACGACGCGACACTCCGCATCAAGGCCAAGGTGCCGGCTGTCCTCGGGCAGCAGAAGAGCGGATGGTGCATGCCCTGTGTGCCGTACGCCGGCGCAGGAGCCGGCATCGCTTTCATCCCCGAGGTGGGCGCCGGCGTCTGGATCGAATTCGAGGGCGGCGACGTCTCCTACCCGATCTGGGCCGGCTGTTACTGGAGGAGCGGCGAGCTGCCGGAGGACGCCAAGCCAAAGGTGAAGACCATCGTCACGAAAGAGGGATTGAAGATCCTGCTCGACGACGACGGCGGCAAGATCGCGATCTCCGACAAGAACGACAACACCATCACCCTCGACTCGGATGGCGTGAAGATCGCCCACGGAGACTCGAAGAAGATCGAGATCACCAGCTCCTCGGTGAAGGTCAACGACGGCAACCTGGAGGTGTCGTGATGGGCAACCTCCTCAACACCTCCAGCACGCTGATGTGCCCGCACGGCGGCAGCGTCACGATCAGTTCGACCAACACCAAGGCCAAAGCCGATGGCTCGCCGATCGTCCGCGGCAGCGACACCTTCACCATCGCTGGTTGCCCCTTCGCGCCCAACGCGCCGCACCCCTGCGTCCGCGTCCAGTGGAGCGTGACGGCCACGATGCTCAAGGCTGCGGGCGAGCTCGCGCTGGCGGCCGACAGCGTCGGCATGTGCCTGGCCGCCGACTCCGCGCCGCAGGGCCCCGTGCAGATCTCCAACACGCAGGCCAAGGTGAAAGGGCTCTGATGCGCCGCCGCGACTACGCGTTTCCGTTCCGTATCGACCGCGGCTCGCGCCAGGCCGCCGAGGCCGGCTACGCCGATCACGTGCGACAGATGGTCATGCAGTTGCTGCTCACCTCGCCCGGAGAGCGCGCCGACCTGCCGGAGTTCGGTTGCGGCCTCCGCCAACTCCTCTTCGCCCCGCACTCCGAGGCACTCGACGCTACGACGCAGATGCTGGTCACCGGAGCGATGAGCCGCTGGCTCGGCGATCAGGTCGAGGTGCGAACCGTCCATATCGCCACGCCCGCTGAGGCGCCCGATCGTGCGCAGATTCTCGTCGAGCTGACGTATGTGCTGCTGCAGACGGGAGCGCTGAATCAGACCACCGTGAGGATCGGCGCATGACTGACGCACCGCCCGACCGCCTGGCGAGCCTGCTCATCCCCGGGGCGAAGGTCAACGGCATCGACTTCATCGAGATCGCCTCCGCCGATCAGACGTCCCTGAGCGTCCACTTTCTCAATAAAGTGGAGGTCAAAGACTCTCTCGATCAGAACGAACCGGTGACGATCGCGGGCGGCGAAACGATCCCGACCGTGAAGGTGAAGCCGAGAACGCTGACGTGGTCGCATGACAGCGAAGGACGCGTTCTGCTCACCTTTTCCGTCGCGGCGCCTGGCGACTTCTCGAACTACACGCTAACGCTGCACAACGCGAAGCCCTCCAGCCCGCCCGTCACGGGGGGGCGGGGGGGGGGGGGGCGGGGGGGC
>Ga0307470_10000310_pt1 | contig 28975 bp, 4 predicted proteins | sample atmos_gasesAM3C__FD_204565 | JGI IMG/M metagenome (GOLD analysis project Ga0307470, IMG submission 204565) | Hardwood forest soil microbial communities from Morgan-Monroe State Forest, Indiana, United States - atmos_gasesAM3C_05 | ecosystem: Environmental > Terrestrial > Soil > Temperate forest... | reverse complement strand
GCGACCGTCACCGGTGGCGTGGGCGCCGTTGGCGGACTCGGCACGCTGACCCTGAAGATCCACGACCGAACGAATCTCAACGTTGCCGATGCCACCGGCACGGCCCAGGCGAACGGCTCGTTCGTGGTCAACATCGGCGCTGCCAGCGGCGACGTGCTCGACGCCACGGTCACTGACACCAGCGGCCGCTCCAGCGCGGCCACGATCATCGGCAGTGTGCCCTTCGGCGCCGGGATCACGATGTCGCCGACCGGCGCGGTCACAGAAGCCAGCTTCCGCGCTCGGCGCATTAGCGTCGATGGCAACTGGCTTGCGACGGTGAGCTATCCGACCGGCAACTCGTACAACTCGAGCAAGCTGGCCCTCTTTGATGTCTCCAGCGGCACGCCGCTCTACAACCGGACGCTGGCGCTTGGCGGTAGCGCGCGCGACGTGGTCGTGCGTAACAACGTTGCCTACGTCGGTACGACGAACTCGAACCTCGACGCATGGGACTTGACGGCCAATCCACCGGTGAGAAGCGCCGTCGGGACCGACTGCGGAACCAACTACAGCGTGGCGGTCGACGGGACGTATGCCTACGTCGGCGGCGACTGCAATGACGGCCGCATCAATATCTATGACCTGACTAATCCGAAGGTACCAGTGAGTCTGCGCGCGCAGCCGATGCTGTCGAACGGAACCTTCACGCAGCTCATCCCATACGGCAACTATCTGATCGGCATCGCGGCCTCGCCTCACGACGTGGTGGTCATCGACAGGCGCGATGTCAATACGCTCGTCAAGGTCATCGAGCTCGACATTGCGAACTTCAGCGGCTTCCGCGGATCAATCGTCGGAAAGACGCTCTACGTCACCTCGGCCGACGGCAAGCTGGCCGTGGTCGATCTGACAACGCCCACCGCTCCGGTCTGGAAGAACAATCCCGTCACGCTTACGCCGGGGCAGGGGTACGGTGCCAACGGCTCGGGCACCGAGGTGATCGTCAGCGACGGCTCTGCCGGCGTCTCCTTCTACGATGCCAGCCTGCCGTCGGCGCCGAAGCTGCTCGGCACGCAGAACGTCGGCGGTACGAGCTGGGAGGCCAGACTTTGGAGTGGCAACCTCTATGTCGCGGCTGAGGAGAGCGTGGTTACTCTGGCGGCGACGATCGTTCCGCCGGCAGTGAATACAGGGTGGATTACCGTCACCCGCACGGCCGGAGGGGCGAACATCGTCGGGTCCGCCGGCGCGATCAGCGGCGCCGGCTCGCTGTCGCTGACGGTGCATGACGAGAGCAACGCCTCGGTCGCCGATGCGACCGGCGTCGTCATCGCTTCGAATGGCTCATTCTCGACAACCATCGCCGCCGCGCCGGGAGACGTCCTCGACGTCGTCGCGAGCGATGGAGGTAGCAGGGCCAGCGCGGCGATCGTCATCGGCAGCGTGCCGTTCGGCGTCGCCACACTGGTGGCAACACCCACGTCGCTCGCTGACGGCGGGTTCCACTCGCGGCGCCTGGCCACCGATGGGACGAACCTCATCGTGCAGACCTATCCCGCGCAGGGGTTCGACTCGAGCCGCATCCTGGCCTTCTCGATTGCCACCGGCACGCCCGTCTATACGCAGACCCTCGTGCTGGGCGGAGCCGCGCGCGACGTTGTCGTACGGGGCGGGGTTGCCTACGTCGGCCGGACGAACTCTGGCTTCGATGCGTGGGACCTGACTGTCAATCCGGCGACAAAGAACAGCGTCGGAACCGACTGCGGGCAGAACTACGCCGTCGCGGTCGACGGTACGCACGCTTACGCCGGCGGCGACTGTGGCGACGGCCGCATCAACATCTATGACCTGACCAATCCGAAGCTGCCGGTGGCCGTGCATGCGCAGCAGATGTTGTCGTGCTGCACGTTCACGCAGCTCATCCCTTACGGCAATTTCCTGGTAGCCCTGACGCCGAACGTCTCCGGCACGACCGGGCACGACGTCGTCGTCATCGACAAGTCGAACCCGAACAATCTCGTGAAGGTCGCCGACGTCGACTTCAGCGGAATCAACCTCTTCCGCGGCCGCATCGTCGGCTCGACGCTCTACGCCACCGGCGACACCGGCGTGGTACTCGTCGACCTCACCACGCCGTCGAATCCGACGCTGATCTCGCGCATCGCCACACCGGGTGTGCCGCGCGGACTCGACGTCGACACCGCGAACCACCGGCTCTTCGTCTCCGACGGCACGACAGGGGAGACCGTCATCGACATCACCACGCCGAGCACGCCGAAGATCGTCGGCACGCAGGGTCTCGTCGGAGACGCATGGGATACGTTCCTGGTTGGTTCAAAGCTTTACGTGGCGGCGGAGGAGATGATCTTCTCCATCGACCTCTCCACGCCGGTTGGCTCGGGCATTGTCGCGCCGAGCGCGGTCAGCGTTCCGGCCGCGCCGCCGGCACCGCCGTCGCTGAAGGCCGACCGAGCGCTGATGACGATCGAGCTTGCCGGTATGAACGCGATCGTTCGTGGCGGGCGCGGCGCCGTCACCGGCATGGAGCCGGTCACCGTCTCCATCACCAACAGCACGCTCGGTGTGAGTGTCCCGGTCGTGGCCGTCGCCGCCGACGGAAGCTTCGAGGCGAAGCTCTCCACCGCGGCGGGCGATCACCTCACGCTGCGCGCCACAAGCGGAAGTGGCGAGACGGTCGACGTCGACCTCGGCGAGATTCAAGGCGCGGGTAGCCCGCAAGGCGAGATCCACGCCGTACCCGTAACCCACGGACTCGATGTGCGCGAGCCGGCTGCAACAACCGGCCGGCTCGCGCTGCTCGCCCCCTCGGTCGTGATTCGCGTCTGAGACCAGCGCATGCGCTTCCCCGCTTGATGTGGCGCGATGGCAAACGGCCGCCGCGCCACACGAGGCTGGGAGTCGGTCGCCTCCTCACTTTCCTTTGACCGGAACGGACTAATCGATGCCTAGAACCACCAAGACTCTCATTGCTGCCGCGCTCGCCGCGATCTCCTTCGCGGCGCTGCCAAACGTGTCTCAAGCGGCGGATCCCTTTACCATCACGCCGCCCCTGGCGTCTAACGCCCTCTCTTCGTGCGGCGACCTGACGATGTCGGACGGCGTGATCGACTCGCAGGGCCTTTCGTCATCCGTGGTCGGAAGCACCGGCAACATCGTCTCGAACGGTAACATCAAGGTCAGCAGCGGCACCGTCAACGGCAACGCCACGGCCGGCCCGGGCAAGACCGTCACCACCAGCGGCAGCGGCACGATCACCGGCACGAAGTCGAGCGCAACCACCGGCTACAACTGCACGCCGGTCGACCTCGCGGCGCTGACCGGGACTCTACAGAGCTCCAACGACAACACCAAGCTCCCCCTCACCGGGCAGGGAAAAAACGCCGTCGGCGGCTCGACGCATTACGAGTTCAACCTCAGCGGCGGCGACACCATCCACTTCCCCGCCGGCACCTATTACTTCACCAAATTCACCGTCTCCGGCGGCTCGGTCATCACCCTCGACGGGCCGGTGCGTATCCTTTGCACCGGCAGCGTCAGCGTCAGCGGCGGCAGCTTCGTCAACAACAACCCGTACGCGCTGCGGTTCTGGAGCTCCGGCTCGCCGTTCACCATCAGCGGCGGCGGCACGATGAACGGCTTCGTCTACGCGCCGGCCGCCTCGGCCACGATCTCCGCCGCGCACCTCATTGGCAGCCTGATGGCGCAGACCATCACCGTCAGCGGAAACGCGCACGTCACCCGCGTCATCGACGACGTCCGGCCGCAGGTGGTCATCACTGCCCCGGCAAACAACGCCATCTTCGCCGACGGCTCGAGTATCGTCGTCAAGGGCACGGCCTCCGACGACCAGACTCCCGTCACGTTGAAGGTCAATGGCAATGCCGTGACCATCAACGCCGACGGCACGTGGACCACCACGCTCAACCTCTCCGGCGCAGGCTCGCCGGTGACGATCGCGGCCATCGCCACCGACATCGCCGGCAACACCGCCACGGCGAGCATCACCATCCAGATCATCCCGCGGCCGATCATCACTCTCACCTCTCCAACTGACGGATCGTTCGTCCGCACTCGCGCGGTAACCCTCGCCGGCTCGGCCGGCACCGCGGTCTCGGTCACGGTCAACTCGCAGGCGGCCACGGTCGGCGGCGGCAACTGGACGTTGGCGAGCTTCGACCTCGGCGCCGACGGCCCGCACCCGCTCACCATCATCGGCACCAACTCCGGCGGCCCGAGCACCATCACCGCGACGATCACGAATGACACCACGCCGCCGACGATTCAGGGCACCATTACGCCGGCGCCGAACGCCGACAACTGGAACAACAGCAATGTCACTGTCACGTTCGCATGCTCCGACACCGGAAGCGGCATTGCCACCTGCCAGTCGCCGATCACCGTCTCGACCGAGGGCGCCGGCCAGATAATCACCGGCACCGCGACCGACAAAGCCGGCAATCCGGCCAGCGCGAGGGTCACCGTCAACCTCGACAAGACACCGCCGAGATTCACCTTCACCTCGTACACGAACAATCAGATCGTCAGCACGCCGCAGATCACCGTCTCCGGCGGATCGGACGACGCCATCAATGCCACGGTCAACGGCGTCGCAGCGACGATCGACTTGAGCGCAAAGACCTTCACCTCCGCGCCGCTGACGCTCGCCGAGAAGGGCAACCCCATCACAGTCACCGGCAAGGACATCGCCGGCAACCCCGGCACAGCGACGATCAACGTCATTCTGGACAACATTCCACCGCATGTGGCCATTACCTCGCCGGCGAACACCGCCGTGGTCTCGGCCGATCCGGCGCACGTCGCCGTGAGTGGCACGGCCGGCGACGATCAGACTTCGGTCACCGGAGTCAAAGTCAACGATCAACCGGCCACGCTGAACGGCGACGGCACTTGGACGATTACCCTCGATCTCTCCGCCGGCCCGTCGCCGGCGACGATCATCGCCGTCGCCACGGACGCCGCCGGCAACACCGCGAACGCCAGCATCTCCGTCGTCACCATTCCGAAGCCGGTGCTCTCGCTCATCTCTCCCGTACCCGGCTCGCTGCTGAAAACGCGCATCGTCAATCTCTCCGGCGGCGCCGGCACGGCCACCACGGTGACGGTGAATAATCAGAGTGCGACGGTGGCAAGCGGCAGTTGGACGCTGGCCAATTTCGACCTCGGCGTCGACGGCACGCACACGCTGACCATCGTCGGCACGAACGCCGGTGGCTCGACACCCATCACGCCGAGCCTCACTCTCGACACCACGCTGCCAACGATCACCGCCGTGGCGACGCCCGCGGCGAACGCCGCCGGCTGGAACAACAGCAACGTCACCGTCACGTTCACCTGCTCCGACTCAAGCGGCATCGCCACGTGCGAGCCGCCGATCACGGTCTCGACGGAAGGCGCCTCGCAAACCGTCACCGGCACAGCGACCGACAAGGCCGGCAACAGCGCCACCACGACGGTGACGCTCAACATCGACAAGACCGCGCCGGCGTTCACGTTCACATCGCACAAAGACAACCAGATCGTCAACACGCCTCAGGTGGTCATCACCGGCGGATCGGACGACGCCACCACAGCGACGGTGAACGGCCAAACCGCGACGATCGACACGGCGGCGAAGACGTTCACCTCGCAGACCATCACGTTGACCGAGGGGAACAACAACCTCATCACCGTGACCGGGAAAGACGTCGCGGACAACAGCGGCACGGCCAAGATCACGCTGAACCTCGACGATATCAAGCCGCACGTCGCCATCACGTCGCCGGCGAACAACGCCACCGTCCCTGATCCGAAGAAGGTCGTGATCAGCGGCACCGCTTCCGACGATCAGACCTCGGTGGCGAACGTCCAAGTCAACGGCAACCCGGCCACGCTCAACGCCGACGGCACCTGGACCATCACGCTCGACCTCTCGGCAGCCACATCGCCGATCGATGTGACAGCCACGGCCACCGACGCTGCGGGGAACATCGCCCCGACGAAGATCTCGATCATCACCCTTCCGCCGCCGACGCTGACGCTAACCCTTCCGCGGCCCGACACCTACGTCAAGTTGCGCACAATCGCTCTCTCCGGCGGCGCGGGCACGGCCGACAGCGTGACGGTCAATGGGCAGCCCGCCACAGTCGCGAACGGCGCGTGGTCGATCGCCAGCTTCGACCTCGGCAACGACGGTCCGGTGCCGCTGACGATTGTCGGCACCAATGCGGGCGGCTCGACCACGATCACCGAGAAGCTCTTCCTCGACACCGTGCCGCCGCAAATCCATGCAACGGTCAATCCGGCGCCCAACGCGGCCAGATGGAACAATTCGAACGTCACCGTCAGCTACACCTGCAGCGACAACGTCGGCGGCAGCGACATCGCCACGTGTCCGGCCGCCGTGAACGTCACCACCGAGGCGGCCGGTCAGGTCATTACCGGCACGGCCTTCGACAATGCCGGCAACCCCGCGACCGTGAGCGTCACGCTCAACATCGACAAGACCGCGCCGCGCTTTACCTTCCCATCGAACACGGACAAGCAGATCCTTACCGCGCCCAAGGTTACGATCGTCGGCGGATCGGACGATGCCATCGCCGCGGCCGTCAACGGCGTCGCGGCGATCATCGATCCGGCTGCGAAGACCTTCATCGCGACACTCACGCTCATCGAGGGAAGCAACACCGTCACCGTGACTGGCAGCGACATCGCCGGCAACACGAGCAGTGCGACGCTCACGCTCATTCTCGACACGAAGGCGCCGCAGGTCTCGATCACTTCGCCGGCCGCGAACGCGTGCCTCAACGCCAACTCGCTCGACATCAAGGGAACGGCGTCGGATGTGAACTTCAAGAGCATCACCGTGCAGCTCGGCGGGACGACCGTCACGCCGGCGGTCGACGCTGGCGGCAACTGGGTGGCGAGCTTCACCAACCTTCCGGAAGGGAAGGCGCTTGTCACCGTGCAGGCCACTGACACGGTCGGCCACACGACCACCTCATCGTTCGCCGTCAACATCGACCGTAGCGCGCCGGCGATCGCGTTCACGGAAAGCGGTGTGCCGTTCACGGCCACGCTGCTCAACCGCGCGGTGACGCTCTCCGTCCGGGCCACCGACGCCGACCCCTCGCCGAGCCTCACCGTCACGCTCGACGGCGCGGCGTACGCGCAGGGAACGTCGATCTCGGCCGAGGGACAGCACACCGTCGATGCGATTGCGACCGATTGCGCGGAGAACAAGAACGAGAAGTCGGTACAGTTCACCATCGACCGTACCCCGCCCACGCTCAGCAACTTCGCGCCGGCGAACGGCGGCGCGCCGCTAGGCACGTTGCCGGCGTCGATCCAGGGAACGGCCAGCGAGCCGGCCACCGTCTCGGTCGCGGGCGTCAGCGCCAAGACCGACGGCTCGAACAACTTCATCCTGGCCGGCGTGCCGTTCGCGAACGGCATCAACAAGTTCACGCTGCACGCCGTCGACGCGGCAGGGAACGCCTCCGACACCGCGTACAGCGTCACCGTCCGCACCGGCGCGCCGATCGTTACCATCAGCGACAACGGAACGCCGATCGTCAACGGCACCGTCTTCAACCGCCCCGTCACGCCGGTCATCACCGCCGACTCCGCGGATGACACCGTTACCCAGCAGCTCAACGACAACACCTTCACCTCCGGCGGAACCACCATCACCGCGGACGGCAACTACACTGTTAAGGCCAGCGCCAAGGACCCGGTCGGTCGCACCACGACCGCGACCGTCACCTTCACCATCGACCGCGCCGCGCCTGCGGTGAAGATCACGTTGCCCGCCGACGGCGCGACCATCGACGCCGACAGCGTCATCGTCACCGGCACGGCTGGCAACTCCGTCTCGGTCTCGGTCAACGGCGTGGCCGCGACGCTCTCGTCCGGCACCTTCACGGCGAACGTGCCCCTCGATCCGGGCTCGACGACGATCGCTGCAATCGGCAGCAACGCCGCCGGCAACCAGGGTCGCGACCAGATCACCGTCAACCGTGCCGGCACCGCCACCGGCGTCCTCCTGACGTACCCGCCGGAAGGAATGAGTACCAACCGGCCGACCACGGTCGTCACCGGCCTCGTTCTCACTCCGTCCGCGGTGCAGAGCCTCACGCTCGAAGGCCACATCGCCTCCGGCCAGAGCACGGGGGCAACTCAGGTGCCGCGCGATCCGAGCGGCTCGTTCACCGTCACGAACCTCGCGCTCTTCGAAGGCGTCGACACCATCACCGCGACGACCACGACGGCCGATGGCAAGACCGCGTCGGCGGTGGTTCACGTCGACGTCGACCTCACGCCGCCGACCGTGCAGCTCCTCGCGGGCGGCGCGCCGCTCGACGATGGCGCGCATTTCCCGAGCGCGACGACGCTGACCGCCGCCGCGGCCGACGCGTCGATCGCTGGCTTCACGCAGCGGCCGACTACCGTCACGCTACAGGTCGACGGCATCGCCGCCACGCAGCCCGCCACAGTCAGCGCGAACGGCGGCCACACCGCGGTTGCGATCGCCACCGACGGCGTCGGCAACCAGACGCGCCTCCAGCGCACCTTCTTCATCGGCACGACGACAGGGACGGCCGGATGCGGCCTGACCGGCTTCGATCCCGCCGACGGCTCGGTCGTCACCGCCAACTCCACGACGCTCGTCGGCCGCAGCGGCGGCGCGGCGGGCGTGAAGATCAACGGCATTCCGGCGCAAGTGGCGAACGGCATGTTCTCCGGCACGGTCGAGCTCTCGCAGGAAGGAGCGAACAGCGTCACCATCGTCTGCATCGACGCCTCCGGGACGACGACCGGCACGCCGGCAACGATCACCCTCAATCGCGTCACTGCCGCGCCGTCGATCACCATCGACTCGCCGGCAGAGGGCGCGATTGTCGGCACCGACATCATCACCGTCGGCGGCACCGTGCAGAACGCCAGCTCGGTCGACGTGAACGGAGCCGCCGCGACGGTCAACGGCAGCACCTACTCGGTGGCGAACGTCCGTCTCGCCGCGGGTCTGAACATCCTCGTCGCGCACGCGAAGAACGCCGCCGGCGCGGTGGCGATCGCCTCGCGGCGGGTCATCTACCTCAAGAACACCCCGACCATCTCGATCACCTGGCCGAGCGACGGCTTCAGCACCGGCGGCACCACCATCGACGTCAGCGGCACTTACACGAACCTCGATCCGACCTCTCTGCAATCCTCGCCCGCCGGCATCGCCGACCCACACGCCTGGTCCGACACGACCGGCTACTTCGTCATTCACGGAGTGCCGCTGGTTGCCGGTACGCAACCGATCACCGTCACCGGGCACAACGCGCTCAACAATCCTGCCAGCACAACGGTCAACGTGACCCAGGTCGCCGGCGCGCCCTCGATCAGCATCACCTCGCCGGCGAATAACAGCTACCTCCCCGCCGGCACCAGCGTGCCGGTGGCAGGCGCATTCAACGGCGCGACCGGATCGCTGATCGATGTCAACGGCACCGCCGCGACCGCCGACACCAACACGTTCACCTACAGCGGCACGGCGCCGTTCGCCGCCAGCGGACCGACGATCGTCACCGGGCATCTCGCGCAGCCCGACGGCAACGCAGCGATCGCGACGGTGATCGTGAACCAGCTTGCCGCCGCGCCGGCAGTGAAGGCCGTCTTCCCCGACTCCGGCGCCTCGGCCACCGATCCCGGCGTCATGGTGCTGGTCTCCTTCACCGCGCCGATGGACGAAGGCTCGCTGCGCGGCGCCTTAACGCTGCTCGACGCCTCGAACAACCCGGTGACCGGACAGCTCCGGCTCGAGAAGGACGTCCTCAGTTTCGCCCCGGCCACTACGCTCAGGCCGGGCGCGGCTTACACCATCGACATCAAGACATCGGCGAAAGATCTCGCAGGCAACGCTCTGTCCAGCGAATTCACCAGCAAGTTCACCATCGCCACGAGCGCCCCCACGACACCGCCGACCGTGAACCCGGTGGCGGGACCGATCTGCGCCTCCTCGGTCGTTATCAGCGGCACCGCGCCGGCGGGCTCGCGGATCGAAGTCGACCTCAACGGCGTGCCGACTTACGCCACCACCGATTCGACCGGCAACTACACTGCCACGCTCACGATCCCGCAGGTCTCGGGATATGACGTGGCGCGCGTCCGCATCATCGGCGCGGACGGCACGTTCTCGCCGTCGGCCCCCGTCAGTTTCCAGGTCGACTGCTCCGGAGCGCAAGTCCTCGGCGCGACCTACGACCGCACCGCGAACGCGATCTCCGTCACCTTCTCGAAGGCCATCGACACCTCCACCGTCACCATTGGTCCGGCCGGCTCGACGCAGCTCGCGCTCAACGACGGTACGCAGCTCTCCGGCACGGTTGCCGCGGGAAGCTCCGCGTCATCGGTCGTCATCACCCCGTCGGCGCCGTCGGGCGCGGCCGATCCGCGCACCAGCACAGTCATCCTCACCATCACCACAGCGGTGAAGGACACCACCGGCCGCAATCTAACCGCTCCGTTCGCGCAGACGTTCACCGCCAGCGGTCAGCCGGCGCAGACGCCAAACGACGGCACCGGCTACATCAGCGGCCAGATACTCGACGCCACCAACGGCCGCCTGCTCGCGGGCGCGGCGGTGTCGATCGACGTTCCGGTCACCGCGCTCAAGAACCCGCGCGTCAGCGCGACGAGCCGGACCTCGTTCCACGGCACGACGAAAGTAGCATCGACCAGCGACTCGACCGGTCATTACACGTCGCGTCTGCCTGAAGGCGCATACGCCATCCACGCCGCTGCGAACGGCTACACAGACGTCTATCGCCAGGTCGTCGTCCCGGCGGGACAAGGCGTCATCCCGATCGACATCCGCCTGACGCGCCGCGGAAGTACCGCGACTACAGCCGGCTCCGATCTGACGCTGACACACGGCGGCGACGACACGCTGACGCGCAAGGTCACGTTCACGATTCCGAGCGCGGCGGCCGCGAGCGGCACGGTGACCACGCTGACCGCGGTCGGCGGACAGGGCTTGCCCGGGCTCCTACCCCTCGGCTGGTCTCCGCTTGCTGCCGCGGAGATCCATCTGGTGACACCGAGCGCGACGCCGATGGGCGGCGCCACGGCATCGCTAACTTTCCAGTTGTCCAGCGATGTCGTCACCTCGGGCCGCACGATCAGCGCGGTCTTCTACGACGCCGCACGCGACGAGTGGGATGTCGTGCAGCCGGTGGTCTCGATTGGCAGCGACGGCACCGCGCACATCAACGTCGCGCTTCCCGCGACGAGCACCGACTCCACCGGCGCGAACAGCGGCACGGCCGCGATCGCGCTCGTCTACCCCGATATCGCGCCGTACGCTGCTCCACCCGCGCCGGTTGCCGGCGGCAGTCTCACCGGCATCGCCGATCCGTGCGCCGGCGGCACGTGCCCGCTGTTCACCGCGAAGTCGTTTACGCTCAATCCGCCGATCGTCACGCCGAACCAACGCACCGTGGCCACGCTCGTCATCGATGGCTCCGCGACGACCGCGCCACAGTTCCCCTCCGGCACGGCCATCGACGCGCTCGTCAACGAAGAGCTCCGCCTTGTCGACGGCAGCATCCTCACCGACCAGCCGTTCTCGACCGACCTCATTCTCTATCGCTCGCTGGATACGAAGAGCGCCACGGCCGATTTCCACCTCGCGCCGAGCGCGAAAGCGTCGCAGGTGACGCTGCAGATCGGCTTCGATCACATCCAGATCCTGCCGTATCCCGGACGTCTCGACCGCGGCACGCTGATCGGGCCGGCCGGCGGACGCGTCCCGTCTGACGAGCAGGTGCAGATCAATATCCCGACCGGCGCGACCACCGAGGCCTTGCACGCGACGGCGAGTTCGCTGACGACGAACGATTTCGCGCAGTTCGGCAGCATCGACGGCTTCCAGATCGTCGGCGGTTTCACCCTCACGCTCGATGCGACCCCGACGACGCCGCAGCCCTTCGCGTCGACGCAGCTCCTCAAATCGGCGAACGCCACCTTTACCGTCGATCCGGCGGTGGTCGGCAGCGCACCGCAGCTCATCCTCGCCGAAGTCTTGCCGCAGACGAGCTTCGGGCGCATGTTCCGGCTCGCCGATCCGATGGCGGCGCCGCAGCCGATCGAGTCGTCGACGCTGCTGCATGTCAGCACCGCGGCGATCAACGTCGCCGCACTGCCGGTTGACGGCATCATTCGCCCCGGCCAGTATCTGCTCCTCCTCGCCAGGCAGCCGATCGCCTTCGCCACCGGCAGCGTCGCCCAGTCGACCGGCACGGTCGTCGCCGGCGCGGCAGTCGTCTCCTCCGCCCTCGGTGTGCGCGATCTCTCGCGCACCACCGGCATCTACAACGTGCCGGTGATCGCCAAGCCCGGCGCGCCGTTCGCGCTTACTCCGCTGCATCCCGCGCTTGGCGACGGCGTCCCGTACACGGCCACGGCGAGCCCCGATCCTGGCGCGATCGTTCCGGTCGGCCTGACCTTCACCTTCCAGCCGCCGGCGTTGCAGAGTGTCACCGTCAGCGGCCCGCAGGGCGGCGTCAACCTGATCACGAACAACGGCGCGGTAGGCGTCAGCCTATCCACGGGCGTGCAGGCGGTCTTCAGTCAGTCGCTCGATCCCGCCTCGGTCACGCCCAGCTCGATCACCGTCACCAGCTCGAACGGACAGACGGTCAAGGGGACCACCACGGCCAGCGGCCCCGCGCTCACGTGGACCCTGGCGTCCGGCACCGCGCTCGCCGTGAGCTCGAATTACTCTGTGCAGATCAGCGGCACGGTGCGTGGATCGCACGGCGCGCCGCTCGGCTCCAACGCCGTCTACACCTTCTCCAGCGTCACGCAGCTCACCAGCACCCAGATCAACCCCTCGAAGATCCGCATCACCATCCCCGACGCCAACGGCATCTCCACCGTCATCGGCGATCCCGGTGCGCTGCCGACCGTGCCGCCCGAGGCGAGTGTGTGGAGCGTCGTCGCCCTCCGGCGCGGCAACGCCTTCATCACCCAGTACCAGGCGCAGGCGAAGACCGACGGCAGCTTCTCGGTGATCATCGGTACCTGCGGCGGCAGCGGCAACTGCGTCGACAGCGTCACGATCCGGGACCACATCGATCTCGAGATCCTCAACGCCGCGCAGAACATCGCCGCGATCATCCCGCTCACCCCGTTCGTCACGGCGGATGGGAACGGATTCATCGCCCCGACGGACCAGACCAGCACCTTCACCAGCAAGGACGGCGTGACCGTGACAGTTCCCGCCGGATCGTTCGATCAGCCGACGGTCGTCTCCGCCGCCAGGATCAACGACGACTCGCCATTCGCCGGCATCCCCACGTTCCACCAGGACATGAACATGTACGGCGCCGTGCAGCTCACCTTCGACTGTAGCGTCGGAGCGTCCGCCGACGCCAGCGCCGCGCCGTGCGAGTCGCACAATCGCATCGATCTCTCGATCCCGACCACCGTCGATCCGACCGGCAAGTTCTTCCTCCTCGGTTGGCTCGGCCAGTCGGTGCGCGGCCCGAAGATCATGATCGTCGACACCGTCACGGACGTGAACGGCAACCTCACCACGGCGGCGCAGAGCACGTCACAAGGACTGCACGCCACGCCGGCCTCTCAGGCAAAGTTCCCGGCCGGAAAGGCTTTCCTCTCCGGCTCCGACGCGAAGCACTTCCTCCAGGGCGTGATCCGCGGCGGCACCTACAACTACGTCGATCTGCACGTCGACACCGGCGCCACCATGGGCTTTATGGCCACCGACGCCATCCAGGCGAACGTGGACATGTTCTGGGACTCGTGGGCATCGATCTTCGCCTCGCATTTCTACCTGGTCTCGAACGGCGGCCACGTCATCATCCCGGTCATGACCGGCAAGCCCATCCAGTTGGTCGGCTACGACGCCGGTACCGGAATTCAGGCGTTCCAGAAGGTCTACGACCCCTTGCCGATCAGCGATCCGGGTGCGGCGTTCATCGTTCCCACGCCCTTCGCCGAATTGCAGGGACCGTATCCCGTCTTCACCTCGCCGGGCCGGGTCGAGATCGTCGATCTCGCCGCGGAAAGCGACGTCACGCACCCGATCGTCATCAGCAGGACGAACTTCACAATCGAGCTGCAGGGCGGCAGCGTCACGGTCAAGGACGATCCCGCCAACACGCTCGACTCCGAAGTCGAGGTCTCGGTTCTGAACGTCTCGAATGGCAAGTCCCAGATACGCGGGGGCGGCTCGGCGAGCGTTCCGGCGGCGGTCGGCGACCGCATCATCATCCTCGCCGGCGAGCAGAACGTCGACGCCGAGTCGATCCTCAGCGTCGTCTTCAGCAAGCCGATCGACACCGGCAGCAGCGCCGCGCCGGACGTTGTCGACGCCTACCTGCACAACTTCTTCACCGTCTCGATGGGGCCGGCGCTGCCGCCCGGTACTCCGGCCGGAACGCCGCTGGCGTGGACCGACATCACCACGCAGGCGAAGTTCAGCAGCGACTCAGGCGGCCGCCGGGTGAAGATCGATGTTGGAGCGTCGTTCCAGCGCGGCGCGACGTACCGCGTCAGCCTGAAAACCACAATCACGAGCGTGCCGGCCAGCGGCTCGAGCACGGCTCCCCTTGCCATAGGCCAGGTACGCGACAGCGGCAGCGGCACCGTCAGCGGCGGACTCACCCAGCCGATGGTCCTCTGGTTCAAGGTTCGCGACGTGCCGATGCTCGGCACCTTCAAGCTGCGCCAGAACATCAATGCGTCGGATACGTCGAAGGGAAACATCCACGACTACGCGCTCAACGGCAACGTCCTCTTCATCTCCGCGCTCGACGGCGGTCTCCTCGCCTACGACGCGGCCGATCCGGCGTCGCTCAGTGAAAGCGCGCCGACTCCGCCGCTGCCGCTCGGCTACGCCATGGGGTCGACGAGCTTCTGGGCGGTGGCCACCGACCAGCACGGCCGTGTCTACTCGACCGGGGTCGGCAGCACCTTCTGCTCCATCAACAGCTTCCGCATCGACGACTTCGTCGGCGACGGCACCGTGCTCCCGTCGCCGCGCCTGGTGTCGCCGCGCTCCGGAGGCATCGTGTCGTGGGCCGTGGGCTACAGCGCGGGATTCGACATTGACCTGGTACTGAGCAATCGGCCCGAGGGCATTCCCCGAAAGCTGCAACTCGCCGAGCAGGACACCACCATCGACCTCGGCACGCTGCAGCACTTCATCGACTCGCCGCCGGCGGGCGTGACGATCACGAACCAGTCGACGACGAACGGCATCGTTCAGCTCGCGGTCCACGTCCAGAAAGAAGCGGGGTTCCCCTACATATCGCAGCGCATCACGCTCGAGAACACCACCCGCGACATGCGCTGGTCGGTGGACGCCTACGATCCCGCATTCACGACGCAGGACATCGTCAACATCGTCGGCGCCCCGGACGACACGCTGCGCCTGATCTACAACGAGCGTACCTACGGCGTCGTCACGATCTTCGGCTATGGCATCGGCGTGTTCGACCTCAACGCCATCGAGTCGAACGACGACAAGCAGCACCAGACGTCCGCCTACCAGCCGATCAGCGAGAGCGTGAAGATCACCAAGGCCGACGTCCTGCCGATACAGATCGTCTCGTCGATCGGCGAGATGTCGTGCCAGCAGATCACCGATCCGCTGGCCATTCCCGATCTGTCACTCTCGCCCGACATCGCTCTTCTGTCGGGGATGGACGCCACGACCAACAACCCGACGCTGCGTGCGTTCGGTCTCGATGTGCATCGCGGCGCGCTCGACGAGGTGCTGACGCCGCCGACGAGCGGCAACCTCGTTCCCAATCCATGCGATGACCGCGATCCCCGAGGATTGATTCTCGGTCCGCCGACGCTCCCGCCGGGAACGCCGAATCCGAACGTGTCTCCGCGCGTCCAGGCGCTGGTCGGTGCATTCCGTAACGCTGCCGGCCGCGATCCGGTCGCCCGCTTCAACGGAATCGCGCAATACCACTGGCGCCTCGAGGCTCAGGACAACACCGCGCTGCCCGCCGCACAGGCCCAGCAGGGAGCGCCGCCCCCTCCGACGTATGGCCAGCGTCACAGCACCGCGGGACAAGCGGTCGACCGCGATTACCTCCTCATCCCGTCGTACGAGCTGGGACTGATCGTTCTCGATGTCACCTACCCGGCCTTGCCGCACATCGACAACAGCAATGTCGCCGACATCATCTGGATCCCCGGCGGCGCCGTCGGCGTACGCGTCATTCCGCGCAGCCACTACGCCACTGTCGTCGACGCCAACGGTCGCGTTCTCATCATTGACCTTTCGAACATCGACCAGCGCTGGGACTCGCACGGCACGGCCATTCCGGCGAACGCTCTCTTCAAGAACGTCGTGGCCGCGCTGAACGGCGCGTCGTCGTACGGCGGCACCGGTGCGCTCGATCCGCGCGTCGTCTGGATCTCGCCGAATCCGATCGTCAGCAGCAGTCTGCCGCCGGTCATCGACATCGATACCGGCATCATGTTCGCCGGCTCCGTCGGCGACCAGTTCACCAAAGTCATCGCCGCGTTCGATCCGCAGATCGAGATTCGCGCCGACACCGGCCGCGGTGGGATGGACCAGATCGGCGGCGTCGTGCCCCTCGGCGTCGATCCTCCGGCCGGCGCGCTCGTCGCCGCCCCGGCGGGAACGCCTCCGAACAATGCCTCGCTTGGCGCGTTCCGGCTTCGGATCACGCTCCCGGGCGGCATCGCCGAGAAGCTCGCCAACCAGACCCTGCAACTCGCCGTCGAGAGCGAGCGCGTGCCGGGAGCCGTGGTCGAGCAGACGCCCGAGGTCAATCACAACCAGCCCTTCCCGCGCTCCAGCTTGCGACAGGTGCGTCCAGACGGGCTGAGCGACATCCGCGCCGTTCCGGCCGCCTTCCAACTGAGCCGCTTCGCGCCGGCCAACCTCGCCACCGCGCTGCGCCGGCAGAAGGGATTCAACACCTTCGTCTCGCCGTGGATCGTCGCCATCGCCGATCCGCGCGCCAGCATCTCGTACAAGTGGAACGACGGCATAACGCCGAAAGACTTCGGCTGCTACACCTGCACCCGTCCTCCCGCGCTGCAAGGGAAGGCCGAAGCCGACGGCGTGTTCGAGATCTGGTCCGGCGGCCGCGACTTCAAGGTCCGGCCCGAGCTCGTCACCACCACCCCAGGCACCACGCTGAAAACGATCTTTGACAGCACTGGATACAGCTATCTCGCACAGGGCGATCGCCTGGTCAAGCGCTTCCCGACCATCATGGGCGACACCACGCGCGGCCTCGATGTCGTCGCCGCGGCACAGAATCCTCCCGCCGCGGGCGGCGCCATCCAGGAGACAGTCCTGCTCCACTCCGGCGAGCTGCAGACCTCGAACGTCGACCTCTCCCCCGGCGGCCGCGCCGGCTGGAACGTCGTCGTCGACCGCCAATACCGCTCACGCACCATGCTTCCGAGCCCGTTCGGCCTCGGATGGACCTCCTCGCTCTTCCGCCATCTCCGCGCGCTGCCGAACGGCTCGGTCGAGTACCGCGACGAGACCGGCGAGGTCTTCCTCTTCACCGCGCCGGCAACCGGCACCGACCACTACGGGCAGCCGAAGGGGCTGCTCATGCGCCTCGTGCGCACCGACAACGGTTGGCAGATGATCGACATGAAGCGTCGCATCTCCACCTTCGACAACTATGGCCGCCTTGTCACCGAATCGGACGAATTTGGCGACTCCGGCATCTCGGCGGCGAACGGCAACAGCATCCGCTATATCTACGACCTCACCGGACGGCTGGCGCAGGTTGTCGATCCGGTCAACCGCGTCACGAAGATCGATTACTGGGATGACCAATCGCTCATCAGTTGGAAACACGGCCGTGTGAAGGCCATCACCGATTGGCGCAATCGCGAGGTCGACTACGACTACGACGACGACCACGATCCAAACGGAGGCGGACGCCTGACGAAGGTGCAGCTTGCCGGCGTGACGGACTTCGAAAACCGCCGCCCGACAATCATCTACACGCCGGGAACGCCCTCCGTTCCCTTGTACAACGACGGCATCGAGCTCTATCCGGAGCTGAAGGCGATCTCCGATCCATCGTTCAACGACGGCACAACCGCCACGACGAGTCGGGTTACGTTCGGTTACAACGCCAGCGGCCCCGACCGCGCCAAGGTCAGCGGCGAGACGTGGCCTGCCAGCGACAGCGTCCCCATCACCATCACCTACGGCGGATCGCCTACCGTCACAGACGCGCGCGGCCACGGCCGCACGTACCAGTTCACCGCGGCCGCGAAGCCTGCGGACTACAACGCCGACCGCACGCACATCCTCCAGATGACCGATCAGGCCAAGGCCGCGCCGTGGGCGATGGGTCACTTCAGCGTCGGCATCCAGCCGGCGATGGACCCGGCGTCGTTCTCGCCCACCGGTAGAACGTATAGGTATCAGTACAACCCCGACGGCCAAACATCTGTGGCCTCGCTCGACAACGCCTACTCCACGACGTACGGCTACATGTCGCTGTCCGACGCCACGGCGCCGGGCCAGGTGCTCAAGACGATCGACACGACGCCTGGCTTCTCCGCCGACACGAATGCCCCCGCCGCGGCCGAGGCGGTGCACATCACGGTCACGCCGCAGACACCGCAGGTTAGCGGTTCGAATGCCGACGGCCTCTTCGTCGAGGCGATGACGGCCAACAACGTCGGCAGTGGCGGGGATCTGAAACTCTCCATCGGCGAGCCGCACCGGCAGTTGACGACCACGACTCCGACGAACGACAGCGTCACGGCCACGCAGGACTACGCCGCCTCCGGACAGCTCAAGCACGTGCAGTCCACCGGCGGCACCGACGTCTCGACGTCGAGCAGCGGCGAAACGAAGATCGATTACTTCGACCAGCCGACCGACGATCAATTCAGCCGCGGCAATCAAAAGCTGGTCACGCTCGGCACCGATCTGAAGACCAAGTACGACTACGCGCAGAGCGGCACCGGCATGACCGTGACCGAGACCGACCAGTCGCGCAACATCACCACCGTCACGCAGCTTGACGCCTGGGATCGCCCGACCGACGTCAAGACCTCCGGTGCCGAGCTGGAGATCCATCAGACCTTCCAGTACTACGCGAGCGGCCAACTGCAGTCGGTGACCAGCGATCGCACGCCGATCACCAGCAGCGGCGCCGGCAGCACGGCCACCGACACGACGTCGTACAAATATGACGCTCTCGGCCGCGTCACCGACGTCCTGAAGACGAATGCCGTCGTCGACGGAGCCACGCTGCCCCTCGATACGACGATCAGCTACGACACCCCGACGCAGACGACCACGACTCTGCCGACCGGACACACCGTGGTCAGCACGCTCGACGACCTCGGGCGGACGATCAAGACCAACACCGAGACCGGCTCGCTGCCGATCCTGCATTCGTACGCGTACGACATCGCAGGCAACCTCGTGTATCAGTCGGACAACTTCATCGCCTCCGAAATAGCCTATGACGCCGCCGGGCATCAGGTCGCCGTCCTGCGCCAGGACGGCACGTACACCACCACCGACCACGACGGCTTCGGCAACGCCCACAACGTCGATAACTACGCCTCCGATGGAACGCACATCGGCCACACCGGCGCGGACGTAACCGCGACCGGGCGCCTTACGCAAGTGCAGACAGACGTCGGCGGCTCCGCCGGCACACGCACCACGCAGTACGCCTGGAATGGCGCCGGTATTACCAGCAACGTGGCCTCGACCGCCCCGAGCACGCCGGCGACGCCGACCACCGGCGTCAACCGCGCCTCGTTAGCGAACTACGACGCGGCCGGCCGTCTTACCTCGAGTGCGTTCGGTCCTGGAACGCTCGGATCGCGGATCGCGAATCCATTCTCGATCGTCAACGTCAGCAGCTACGCCGGCGGATCGAGCGCCCTGCCGACGCAGACGAGCGTCGGCGAGCGCAGCGGCTCCTCCTACGCCCAGACCTTCGACTACGACACCGTCGGCGATACCATCAGTTCGAAGCTCGCCGGCCTGTCGTCCAGTCAGCACTTCGACCAGAGCGGCAACGTCACCAGCCAGACCGAGCCGAACCGCAACGAGGCCAAGTACGACTACGATAGCCGCGGCGCTCTGACGAAAGAGACGCTGCCCGATTCGAAGGAGATCAAGCATCAAACCAGCGCCCTCGGCGTGCCGACTATGTACACCGACCAGGTAGCGCAGGACACCGCCGTCACTGTCAAGGACTTCATCGGCCGGCCGCTGAGCCGCCAATATGCCGACGGCACGTTCGAACACTTCGAGTGGCAAGGCCCTCGGATCTTGACGTACACGAACCGCCAAGGGCAGAAGGTCACCTACGGGTACTACACCGACACGGGGAAGCTGTTCCAGATCGTCGGCAGCGTGGTCCTCGACGAACTCCATTACGACGCCGCCGGCCGGGTCTCGATGATGAAAACGCCGGACGCCGAGATCGATATCGACCAGTATGACAACGAAGGCCACCCGCTCCACGTGAAGGAGACGCGCATCATCGACGGCGCGCTGTCGTCGTCGGCGCTCGAACAGACCTATACCTGGAACGCGCACGGCGAGCGCACCTCTTGGACGATGCCGCGCCTCGGTACGCCCCAGAACGGATGGACCGACACCGTCTTCGAAGATCATGACGAGGCCGGGAACGTGATCGGCATCAACCGCACGCAGTTCGGCTCCGGCACGACAACCCCCAGCGCGCTGCTCACCGCCGGCTTCCGTAACACCGGCCGTCCCGATCAGCGTACGGTCACGACGAGCTGCGCCGGGCTTCAGGTCTGCAGCGGCGGCTCGATCCTCCGGCAGTACGGTTACAACAGCAACGCGCAGATGAACTCGGTCATCGTCACGAGCAGCCGCGGCGCGTTAGCCGGCTCGGTCGCGGACTACGCCAACGACTTGCAGATTCACGACGTTCAGATTCTCGGCCTTTCCGGCGGTTCCCATCACAACGTCTATAAATACGACGACCGCAGCCGCCTCCAGGGCGCCGTTCTGAATACGCCCGATCCGACCGCCGTTCCGGGTGGCTCGACGCCGGGCACGGCCGGCATGAACTTCTACGCCAATCCCGACGGCAATGCCGATTTCCTCGGCGGCATCTCGCGCGTATCGCGGCTCGATAGCGCCACGCGCTCGGCGCTCACCGCGCAGGGGGTCGACGTCAACAAGATCGATCCGCCGGGCACCACCGCCACTCCGACTTCGGGTGGCCACAAGATCGCCACGTTCGGTCCGGCCGGCGGCACCGCGCGGCCGTTCAGCTACGCCGGCTCGCTCGTCAGCGACGACGGCAAGTTCGTCTTCACCTGGGACGAGAAGGAGCAGTTGGTCGCCGTCACGCAGAAACCGGCCACTACCGCGTTCCCGATTCGCCGCATCCGCTACTACTACGACGGCCGCGGCCGGGTGGTGGGCCGCCGCGCCCAGACCGCGAACGTGGTCTCGCTCTCCGACAACCTCGACGCCCTGCAGTGGCAGACGGAGACGAACCCCTCGCTGCTCGCCGCCGACGGCCTGCCTGCCGACACCACGTTCGCTTGGGACATGGTCTCGGATCAGTTGATCGCGGTCTTCAATACCAGTCCGTCACAGAGCGATCCGAATGCCGGCTTGATGCGGCAGATCATCCACGGAGGTCTGACCTACGACGATCCGATCGAAGTGACGATGCTCGCCGGCGGCTCCCTCAATCGCCTCTACCCGGTCTTCGACGAGGCCGGCGCCGGCTCGCTCCAGGCGGTGCTGAACGTCGACGCCCAGCTCGTCGCGCGCAATCTCCCCGATGATCCGGCCGGCTCAGAGGACGTCTCCTTCGCCGGCGCGACCGTCGACAGCGCCTCGATTCACGCCACGAAGGACTCGTCAGGCAACCTGCAGTCGATCGGCGTGACCCTTCACGCCACCGAGCCGCTCGACCCGGCAACGCTCACCAGCGGCCTTCGCCTGGCATCGGTAGACACCAACGGCGCAACCGTGAAGACCTTCACCGGCGCCGCAACAGCTGTTACCGGCGACGCCTACTCTGCGAAGTTCACCCTGTCGCCCACGGATTGGTCCACGCTCAACGACCCCGCCGCCCAGGCCCTCTCGATCGGCGTAACCCCCACGCTCCGCGCCCAGGGCTGGGACGGCGGCCTCCCGATTCTCCCTCCAACCGAATGGGCAAAACTGAACGGCATCTTCACCAGCTCCGCCCTCCCGGTCGAGATCCGCGATTCGCTCAGTTCCATCTCCACGTTCGTCACCGCCATCGGCAACAGCGGCCAGAACACGACCACGATCTACAACGTCCCCTCCCTCGCCCTCGTCGGCTCCACCGGCACCGGCGCCGACGCCACCAGCGCCCTCTTCACCGCCAAGTTCCAGGCACTTCCGTTCAGCGATCCGGCCACGGGGCTGTTCTACGCGCGAGCGCGGTGGTACAGCCCGGAGACGGGTGCGTTCCTGTCTGGAGATCCGCTCGGCTACCGCGACTCATCGAACTTGTACGCGTTCGCGGGGGGTGATCCCGTCAATGGAAGAGATCCCTCAGGGCAGTGTCTGGGTCTTGATAAGGACGAGTTGCCATGCAGCTACTACGCTAGGAAGCTGCCAGATTTCCTACTGCAATCGATGGGTGTTGACAAGACGCCTCGTACAGGAATTAAGAAACTAGACTCGGCGATGCGTAAAGCTACAGAGGCTCCTTTGCGCCTTTCAGTGATGCCGCTCGCCTCCGTGCTTTCGACGGGTGACTCAAGTGGTGAGTATCTTTATCGATTAGAGCGCTCAACCTTCCATGGGGAGAGGCCCGTTAACCCAGCGAATACTGACGATCTACTCTTGACGTTGGGTGTGACGGGCGATATGGCAACGCTCGTATCACCGGCAGGAATGCTCGAAGGTGGTGAGCTGGAATTGCCGAGCTCGTGGAGATCATCAGAACCAAAGATATCGCCACTCCGACCGGTAACGGGTGCCGGCGCTCTCAGCGCAGGCGCGACGAGTGTCCCGAAGGCCACTCGCACCGCGCCTGGCTCATTCGTTCCCAAGATCGAGACAATGAGCAAAGAAGCAGCAGCATACCAAGAGGCTGTGGGCAGTGGCCTGCCAGATCATGTGTATCGAGTACCGTATACAAATCCGAATCCGCGCGGTCGGTCTTACGTTGATTTCGATGGTGTTCAAGGAACGTTCCCTGTTGACGCAAAGCTATCGATTTTTACGGCGGCAAAAACCGAGAACGAAGCTGCTAGGCAGGCGGCAGCGCTGCGACAGTCGGGAAGTCGTGGTATCTGGAAGGTGCCGAGCTTCAAGGAGGCATTGCGAGCTCAAATGATGATCACGCGAGCCCGGGCGGAAGATGTGATCAGTGTTGTTGTGGAGAAGTGATGGATCTCAGATTGAAATATCCACCAACACCCGGTAATGCCAAAGAGTTGGCAGCCACCTGCGTCGATGCCGCCAGGCGCATCTCGCGTCTCGAATTAGATTACACACCTGGAAGCCTAAAACTTGTAGATGCTCAGTTGTCCAAGTTCATAAATGATGGGCTGAGTTCGGCGTCGATTGGCGAAACGTTGTTTGCGTTCGGTTGCTACGTCGGAGAGGTCCTAATAAGAAACATTGGCGGGAAGTGGGTTGAGACTGAACACTCAAGAATGGTGGACCTTACTCCATGGCCGATTGTCGTGCAAATGAGAAATGGCGACTGTTGGAACCCTATCGGTAAGGTTTTCAAGAGAGTTGATGACGGAGAAGAGAACAGCGTAGAGTACCTCTATGCCGTAGCCAGTGCCGATCAGAGAAAACCCGAGCGATAAGAGACACGGGGAGCAGTGAAGTTGAGAGTTCAGTTGCGAGCGGATGAAGCCATGATGAGTCCATACCGCTGTTGCCTGGGCAGTCGAGTCGCCTGCGGAACGGCGCGCAGTACGGGGTGTGGCCTCGCGCGGTTGTAGTGCGTCGCCCATTCACGAGTGACCGAGCGCAGATGCCCTTCGAACGAGCGGAATGATCCAATCGAGGCACTCCCGGCGAAGGGTTCCGATGCAACACCTCAATCGCATTAAGTGACCGGGCGTGCCGAGGCACGCCCGGTCGGGTTACAGCAACATCATGCGTGGGGGGTCGTCGGCACCGGCACCGGTGACTCCGGCGCCGGTGACGGCTGCGGAGCCGGCGCGGCCGCCGTCTTCCGCTTTCTCCCGAACGTTCAGGCGTTTCATCTCCGCCACGTGAGGCAGAAGGGCGCTATTCTCCTTCTGCCGCACGAGCGCGCGGCTGATGGTGTACGCCTGCAGCGCCACGAGCCCGAGGCGATGACGGCGGTCCAGATTCGCCCCCTCCACGCCCTCCAGCATCGTGCGCAGTTCATCGGCCACCTGCGTCCAGCGGCCCGCCACATCCAACTCCTGCCGCAAGTCCTCCGGCGTTCGCTGCACCGGGACCTGTACAAGATCGGAAGCGCCGATGGCGTTGAACGACGCCTGCATGAAGTCGACATCGACGTGTGCCACACGCCGGATCGACTTCGCATCCAGCACCGGCAAGTGCTGGTAATTGGGGATCTGATCCCGCAGCACGCGCAACTGCGAGATCAAGTCGTCCGGCGAGATCGGCACCGGAGCCGTCGGAGCCACCACGGCTCGTTTCCCATTAACCACAGCATTGTTCGACATACAGCACCTCAGATTCCGCCCTCAGGCGGATGTCAGTCCGGGCGTACGCGTATGGCCGGTACGCGTCCATCCGGGTGAATCGCCGGCCACGCGCCGCCGATTCGGTCCATGTTTCCCGAGGGACCGGTCCTCGGGCGCCTTCCCCACGGTGCAACGAACACGTTCACCGCGATCACCGGGACGGCAGGAGGAGCGATATCCTCACTCCCCGTGATTCCCCCCTGCATCCGAGGCGGGGTCTAATCACGTTGCCCGAGAACGGCCATCGACAACCGCCGCCTCGACGTTCAGGAAAAGACCGCCGTAGCTCAAGCAGTCTCCCTCCTGTTACTTACTTAGACGTTGGAGGCCCCCAAAAGGTTACAGGATCTCACATCGCCCGAGAACGGCCATCGACAACCGCCGCCTCGACGTTCAGGAAAAGACCGCCGTAGCTCGAGCAGTCTCCCTCCTGTTACTTACTTAGACGTTGGAGGCCCCAAAAGGTTACAGGACCCCAAATCGCCCGAGAGCGGCCATCGACAACCGCCACCCCGACGTTCAGGAAAAGACCGCCGTAGCTCAAGCAGTCTCCCTCCCATTACTTACTTAGACGTTGGAGGCACCCAAAAGGTTACAGGTCCCACATTCGCCCGAGAGCGGCCATCGACAACCGCCGCCTCGACGCGAGAGGAATCGGACCGCCATAGCTCAAGTAGTCGCCTTCGCGTTCTATGAGATTAGACGAGTGAGGCCGCAAGAATGTTTACGGGGCGCGACGAAAAATGACCGCCTGTATTCGAGGATCACCCGCGTCTGTCGAAGGAACATCGCGTACAACTCGAAGTGTCCTCTTTGAAGGACACGAGTGTTAAAAAGATAAGAGGGAGTGTTCTTCGGATCACTCGACGTGATCCGAAGAACACGAGGAGTGATCCGAAGAACACGAGGAGTGATCCGAAGAACACGAGGAGTGATCCGAAGAACACGAGGAGTGATCCGAAGAACACGAGGAGTGATCCGAAGAACACGGGGAGTGATCCGAAGAACACGGGGAGTGATCCGAAGAACACGGGGAGTGATCCGAAGAACACGGGGAGTGATCCGAAGAATACGAGGAGTGATCCGAAGAACACCGGGAGTGATCCGAAGAACACCGGGAGTGATCCGAAGAACACTCCGGGTGATGCAGGTACGCTCACGCCTTTCGAATCTATGGATCAGCGTGTTCCGGAGAATGCTCTGTGGTTTCCGACCGACACTCCACCTGTTCCGAAGAACAGGCGGAGCATCGCAAAGGCTGGGCCGAGAGCGGTGCTAACGGAGTCGCACCTTCGTTTTCGCCCGGCGCCAAGTCAAAGTGATGCGGGTGGCTGGCAGCGGAATCGAATCCTTCAAGACCACCACCGAGCCGGCAAGGTGTCAGGCGCAAAAGCACAAACGCGACCTTGCGGTCGCGCCTAACTTGTTGATTTTATTGGTGGAGCTGAACGGGATCGAACCGATGACCTCCTGAGTGCGATTCAGGCGCTCTCCCAACTGAGCTACAGCCCCACGATGTTGGAAAGTATCGCTGCTAACGGCAGGCGCCCGGAGGAGAATTCCGAGGCGCGGGGGATTATAGGGACTGGGGGGGTGGAGGGCAACCGGCGGTTGTGCGACACTTCCGGCATGAAGAAAACTGTCGCGCTCCTTTTCGTGCTCGCTGCCGCTGCGTCCGCATTCGGGCAGACCTTTCCTTCCATCAACGAGTTACCGACCGGCGCGCCGGCGCTGCAACCGAACGCGACGGCGACGAACTTCACGTTCGTCGTGGCCGGCGACAACCGGCCCGCGCATGACGGCGATCCGTTGACGCAGCCGTTGCTCGACATCGTGCAGAAGCTGGCCGCCAATCCGCCGGCCTTCGTGGTGTGGAATGGCGACACGGTCTACGGCAAGCAGGACGTCGGCATCGACCAGCAGTACGCGCAGTTTCTGGCGGCGCTCAAGCCGGTGCCGGTGCCGGTCTTCAACGCTCCCGGCAATCACGAGATGGTCGTGCAGACGATGATCGCCTGCGGTACGGCCAAGGATCCGTACAACGGCGAGCTGCCCGACTTCAGCGGCTCGATGATGGCTTCCTATCAGAAGTCCATGTCCGCGCCGTTCGGGATGTTCCGCTACGGCAACGCCGCGTTTCTCATCATCAATACGGACGACGTGCTCGACGTGACGCTGTCGAACGCCTGCGACTACAACGGCTACGTCGGCAAGGCCCAGCTCGCGGCGTTGCAGTCGACGCTCGATCAGCTCAACGGGACGGTGACGCACGTCTTCTGCTTCATGCACCGCCCGATCAAAGACAAGGGCGATTCCCAGATCGGCGCGCCGAAAGGCACGACGACGCCGTACGCGACGCAGGTGCAGGCCTTCCGCCATCTGCTCGATCAGGGCAAGTATTCGAACATGACCTTCGTCTTCGCTTCGCACGATCATCTGCTGTACGTCGATCCGGCGCAATCCAATCCCAACGGTCCCTTCACCGGCAACGTGCCGAACAAAGGCGCGCCGGTGTTCATCGTGACCGGCGGCGCGGGCGCGCCGCTCAGCGGCTGCAAGAAGAGCGGAACGGGCAAGCCAGGTTCGTATTTTCACTACCTGTCCGTGACCGTGAACGGATCGAGCGTGACGGTGAATGTCGTTCCGTTGTATGGGACGACGCCGTGTGGGACGTAGGCCAGGAGCGGGAGTCGAGCGACGTAGATGACACGCTGGGTTGAATCGCGAGCACGCTTTGAACGTAGGTCGGACTCTCAGTCCGACCGGCGCTTGGGAGGCCGGTAATTGATAGACGCCTGTAGGTACAGACCGCGCAAGCTCCGGTCGGACTAAGAGTCCGACCTACGTTGGGAGGCCGGTAATTGATAGACGCCTGTAGGTACAGACCGCGCAAGCTCCGGTCGGACTAAGAGTCCGGCCTACGTTGGGAGGCCGGTAATTGATAGACGCCTGTAGGTACAGACCGCGCAAGCTCCGGTCGGACTAAGAGTCCGACTTACGTTCGGGAGGCCGGTAATTGATAGACGCCTGTACGTACCGACCGCGCACGCTCTGGTCGGACTGAGAGTCCGACCTACGTTCGGACAAGCTCAGAACCGGTGCGTGACCCCCATCACCAGCCCCGCATCCGCGCTGTTCTGATACGTGATCAGGTTCTCGACGATGCCTCCATAGACCGTGAGGCCCGGGTTGAACGCGTGCTGCACTCCGGCGGTCATCTGATACGACCGGCGTGCCAGTTCGGGCGCTCCAATTTTTCGGAACGGGCTCTGGGAGATGGTGACCTGCACCGTGGCGGAGGTGTGGGCGGCGACGAGGCTGGAGAAGCCGATCGAGTCGGTGACGACGAACTGCGGGGTCAGGCCGAGCGGCGCGTTGCGGCCGAGGTAGAGAAGACCTGCCGAGGCATTGACGCGGCTGCGGCCGAAGTCGCGCGTCGCCAGGAGTTGCACGCCGCCGTCGAGCGAGCCGGAGCCGTCGAGACTCTGGGCGTTGCCGGTCGGCAGCTCCATTGCTGCCTGAAGCGACAGCGAAAGGTTGGGATCTTCGAGCGCCGGCAGCTCGTACTTCGCCGAGAGCGCCACATCGCCGAGGTGACTGCCGGAGGAGTGCTCGCGCAGATAGGTGAAGTTGTCCGTGCGGACGAAGACGGTCTCCTGGTTCTTCTGCATGGCCACGCGCTGGTCGTCGCCGAGGCGGAGGAGGGCGTGGAAGTGTTCGATGAAGGCGTCGGAGTAGCCGCCTCCGATCGTCGTAAATGGCACCTCGATGGCCACTTCGAGGTTGTTGCCGAGGCCGCGATGAGCGCTGAGCGTGGTCCGGAAGGTCTCGCCGTCGACGAGGAAGTTCGTTACCCCAGGATCCATCCGATTGACCGCGAGAGTCTGTGCGCCGGTGCGGCGTACGGTATCGAACTCGATGTTGTGGCTGATCCAGCGTGATTTGGCGAAGGTGTTGGCGTCGGTGGTGTGAAGGTCGACGACCCACGAGTTGTCATCGAGCACGTGCGCGCCCTCGGGCGTGAAAAAGAAGAAGCCGTTGTTCAACAGGTAGAGATCGCGGACCGGCAACGGCCCGAGCAGGGCATCAGCGACCTCGCGCTCCTGCCCCGAGGCCGGCAGCGCGAGCACGGCGGTCACGGAAAGCGCCGCAAGCACGGTCAGGAGGCACCTGTTCATTGGTATCGGGTCCGAACCATAAAACGATGGCGCGGAGGAGATGGATTGTAAAGAGGAATCTT
>Ga0307470_10000309_pt1 | contig 28979 bp, 24 predicted proteins | sample atmos_gasesAM3C__FD_204565 | JGI IMG/M metagenome (GOLD analysis project Ga0307470, IMG submission 204565) | Hardwood forest soil microbial communities from Morgan-Monroe State Forest, Indiana, United States - atmos_gasesAM3C_05 | ecosystem: Environmental > Terrestrial > Soil > Temperate forest... | reverse complement strand
GATAACCCGCCTGTAGTTCAGAGCCACGCGAGCTCTGGTCGGACGAAGAGTCCGACCTACGTTTACTTCCGCGCGAGAGCAGACTGGTAATCGATAAAACGCCTGTCGTTCTCACCCGCGCGAGCTCCGGTCGGACTAAGAGTCCGACCTACGTTTCCTTCGTCGCTTCGCTCCTCAGGATAAAATACGGCAACGTGATCCACTTCTACCACGTCACCAAGCGATTCGATGCTTACTCCACGGCGCTTCATGACGTCACCTTTCATATCGAGAAAGGCGAATTCGTCTTCCTCACCGGCGCCAGCGGCGCGGGGAAGTCGACGCTGCTGAAGCTGATCCTGCGGCAGATGCAACCCACCGAGGGACAGGTGGTCGTCAACGGCCGCAACCTCAAGGCCATGAAACGATCGCAGCTCCCCTTCTTCCGGCGCGAGATCGGAATGGTGTTCCAGGATTTCAAGCTCATCGAGCGGATGACGGTGTTCGAGAACCTGTCCTTCATCCTCACCGTCCTCGGGCTGCCGCCGCGCGAGCACAAGAAGCGCGTGTACGGCGCGCTGCGCGCGGTCAGTCTTCATCACAAGCTGAACGCCTATCCGCTGCAACTCTCCGGCGGCGAGCAGCAGCGCATCGCCATCGCCCGTGCGCTGATCAACGATCCGCTGGTCATCGTCGCTGACGAGCCGACGGGCAACCTCGATCCCGACCTCACGCAGGAGATCGTGCAGATCTTCGCCGAGGCCAATCTGCGCGGGTCGACGGTGCTGATCGCCACGCACGATCGCGAGCTGATCGAGCAGAGCGGGCGGCGCGTCATCACGCTCGATCACGGCCGCATCACCGACGAGAAGGCGGCCACGCCGCAGCGCGCGCCGCGCACCGGACCGCTCTTCGGGATCGGCGGCTGACCGCGATGCCGCTCCGCGACGACACCCTTCCGAAAAACACGATCTCCTATTTCTTCCGCGAAGCGATGCGGCGGATGTGGGTATCGAAGCGGACGACGTTCGTGGCCGTGGCCATGATCGCCATCGCGCTGCTGATCGTCGGCTCTTTCCTCCTGGTTGCCGAGAACCTCGGGCGCGCGGTGGCACGCGCCGAGGGGAAGTCGCGCGTGGACATCTACCTGAATGTCGACGCCACGCCGTCGCAGATCGCGGCAATCGATGCCTGGCTGGCCGCGCACCGCGACTTCGCCGGGCGGCGGTTCGTTTCGAAAGAGGCCGCGCTGGCGCGCTTTCGCCAGTCCTTCACCAACCTCTCGGAGATCGTCGGCCAGCTCGGAGAGAATCCGTTTCCGGCATCGTTCGAGTGCGAGGTCGCGCCGGCGCTGGCGCAGACGCCCGCCTTCGCCGGTCAGGCCGCCGAGCTGCGCGGGTTGGACGGCATTGAGCAGGTTCAGTTCGACTGGGAGTGGATTGAAAAGCTGAAGAAGCTGATCAACCTCGTCAACCTCGCTGGACTTGTTGCCGGAGGGCTGCTGGCTGTCGCCGCCGCGTTCACCATCGCCAACGTGATCCGTCTGACGATGATGCTCTATCGCGAGGAGATCGACATCATGCGCCTCGTCGGCGCCACCGAGCGGATGATCCGAGGCCCGTTCATCATCGAAGGCATCCTGCAAGGGCTCATCGGCGCCGTCGTCGCGATCGCGATCCTCTTCGCGGCCTTCCTCGCCGGCCGCCATTTCCTGGCACCCCGCGATTCTCTGCTATGGGGCTTTCTCTTCAACACCTTCCTCCCCTGGCAGAAACTCCTCGCCCTCCTCGCCGGCGGCATGCTCGCCGGTTACCTCGGCAGTTGGCTGTCGGTGAGAGAGAGCGGGGAGGAGAAAGCGTAGCGACCGGAGCGCTGGCGTCCTCGCCGGCTGGCACGGCGGCGTCTCGCCGCCGAGGGTTACCAGCAAATGTTAGGAGTCTTGCCGGGTCGGCGGCGGGACGCCGCCGAGCCAGCCGGCGAGACGCCAGCGCTCCGGGTGCGATAGCCTTCCCTACGCATGAAACTCGTCGAATGCGTACCAAACATTTCCGAAGGGCGGCGGCCGGAGATCTATGACGCTGTCTCAGCGGCCGCGGCGGGCGTGGCCGGGGTCACGCTCCTGAACGTCGATCCCGGCGCGGACACGAACCGTACCGTCATTACATTCGTCGGCGAGCCCGAGGCTGTGCTCGAAGCGGCGTTTCAGTTGGTGAAGAAGGGCCTCGAGTCGATCGACATGACTACCCATCGCGGCGCTCATCCGCGTATCGGCGCGGTCGACGTCGTGCCGTTCATCCCTGTCGCGGGCGTGTCGATGGATGACTGCGTCGATCTTGCCCGCCGCCTCGGCGAGCGCGTCGGGCGCGAGTTGCGCGTGCCGGTCTACCTCTACGAATTCGCCTGCACCGCGCCGGATCGCCGCAACCTCGCCGACGTGCGCGAGGGAGAGTACGAAGGCTGCGCGCGCAAGCTGGCCGATCCGCGCTGGACGCCCGATTTCGGGCCCGCCGAATTCATCCCACGTTCTGGCGCCATCGTCATCGGAGCGCGCAAGTTCCTGGTCGCCTACAACGTCAACATCAATACATTGGATAAGCGTTTGGCCACGCGCATCGCCTTCGACGTCCGCGAGCGCGGGCGAATGAAACGCGATCAGGAGGGGAATCCGATCGTCGATGCGAAGGGTGAGCCGGTGTGGGAGCCGGGCCTGCTCAAGTCGGTGAAAGCGGTCGGCTGGGTCATCCCCGAGTTCGGATGCGCGCAGATATCGATCAACCTGACCGATCTCGACGTCACGCCGCTGCACGTGGCCTTCGATACGTGCGATGAGAAGGCGCGCGAGCGCGGGCTGCGCGTGACCGGCTCGGAGATCGTCGGACTGGTGCCGCGCGAGGTGCTGCTCGCCGCCGGCAGTCATTACCTGGCGCGGATGGGATGGCCCACCGGTGTTTCGGACGCTGCGCTGCTGCACACCGCCATCCGGACCCTCGGCTTGTCGGAGTTGAAGCCGTTCGATCCGAAAGAGCGTGTCATCGAATACCGGCTGGCCACTCCGGCACGCCTGGCGTCAATGACCGTGCGCGACTTCGTCGACGAGCTGTCCAGCGATTCGCCTGCGCCGGGCGGCGGCTCGGTCTCCGCGCTGGCCGCGTCGATGGCCGCGGGATTGGCAGCGATGGTAGCCGTCCTCTCGCACACGCGCAAAGGCTTCGAGTCGAAACAGACGGACCTCGATCGCATCGCCGTTCGCGCCCAGACGCTGAAGGATCAGTTCCTGGCCGCGGTCGACGCCGACACCGCGGCATTCGACCGCCTGCTCGAAGCCATGCGCATGCCGAAGTCGGAGGCCCGCGACGCAGCCATGACCGAGGCGACTGTGGCCGCGACCGAAGTACCCCTCGGCGTCCTCGAATCCTGCCCCGAGGTCATCGAGCTATGCGTGGAAATCGGCCGCATAGGCCTGCAGGCCTCGCTCTCGGATGCCGGCGTCGGCGCGCAAGTGGCGCGGGCGGCGGCGGCGGGGGCGTACCAGAATGTCTGCATCAACCTGGCGGGGTTAACGGATGGTTCCCGCCGCGCGGCGCTGGTGAAACGTGCTGATGTGGCGTGGGATAGAGCGCAGAAGCTTCATACCGAGGCGGAAGAGGCGATCCTCGTCAAACTAAGGGAGAGCGTGCCACCGGCAGCGTAGCGCCGTAGCATCGTTGCGCCGACGGCTCGTCGGCCGGACCGCCAGCAGCCTGCCCTGAGCGGAGCCGAAGGGGCTCGCTGGCGGTCCGCGAACCTCAGCGTTCCACTGGTCTTTCTTCAACGTTCCTGGTCGCCTCTCATCAACGTTGCTGCTGCCCGTCGTTAACGTTGCTGCTGCCCGTCGTTAGCGTTGCTGTCGACATTCGTCAACGTTGCGGTCCCCCTTATCAACGTTGCTGTCCCCTTTCATCAACGTTCCGGTCCCCTTTCATCAACGTTGCGGTCCCCCTTCATCAGCGTTCCTGTCCCCTTTCATCAACGTTGCTGCCCCCCTTCATCAACGTTTACTGCCGCCGTCGTCAACGTTGCTGTCCCCCTTCATCAACGTTGCTGTCCTCCTTCATCAATGTTGCTGTCCTCCTTCATCAACGTTGCTGTCCTCCTTCATCAGCGTTGCTGTCCCCCTTCATCAACGTTACTGCTGCCGTCGTCAACGTTGCTGTCCCCCTTCATCAACGTTACTGTCGCCCTTCATCAACGTTACTGTCGCCCTTCATCAACGTTACTGTCGCCCTTCATCAACGTTACTGTCGCCCTTCATCAACGTTGCTGCCGCCGTCGTCAACGTTGCTGTCCCTCTTCAGCAACGTTGCTGCCGCCGTCGTTAACGTTGGTGTCGGCGTCGATAACGTTGATGTCGCTGTCGATGTTGATGTCGCTGTCGATAACGTTGATGTCGGCGTCGTTAACGTTGATGGCACCCTCATCAATCGCAAGTGCCTATTTGTCAAGTATTTGCAGGCGGAAAGCAGAGGAATGAAGCCTCATCCTTCGTCGCTACAAGTCTCAGTGTGATGATCGCTTGCCATCGCGTGCCTGAGGGATGGGTCACGGCAGGGTCAGGCCCTCGATCGTTGCTCCGCGGATCCACGTTCATGAATGCGAATAACTGATGAATGAACATGACCGTTCCCACGAGCCAGCGCAAGTGCTTATTTACCAACTGGTTGCAAGTAGCCCAAAAGCAAAGGTGTGACCCCACATTCCTTCTCGTGGTTGAGCGCGAAGCGCGATACCACCGGTCACATGGAACACATATTTCACACCCGGCAGGTGTGCAGGAGACTCCTGCACCCTGCCGAAATGCATGTCTTTAGGGAGGATCCCTCATCCGTTAGGCGGCGCTGGCAAGAGTTCCGTATCGGTCTTTCGAATCAACTAGTCCCCGTCCTATCTCGTTCCCTACGGTGTTGATCGTCAGCATCCCACTTGGCGGCCAGGTCCCGGACATCTACCCAGAGTTCAGGGCTTTTTTCTCGCCGATCTGCAATGTACGACGCGAATCGATGAAGATTTTTTCTCAACACCGTGAAAAAAGCGGAACGAATCACGTCGTCGTCCAACACACGATGGTTGACCCCGCTCGCGACGCTCTCGAGGTAGTTGAGCTTTCGATGCAGGCTGGCTTGCGCCAGCGGGTCCCTTGCGAACGCAGTTTTTGTATCTTCAAGAGAAACCGCGTCAATACCGTCGCTAAAATGAAAACAACTTTCGAGCTTCGCCGTATCTTCAGCAAACTGCGCCCACGCGCTGGCAGCATCATGAGCAGCTTTACGACGGTTCCAATCGTGCAGATCACGATAAGATATCCGCAAAAGACGGATCTGTCGTAGGGTCAGAATGAGACCGACGACAACAGCGACCGTCGTAACACATTGCAGCAGCATCTGTATGATTTGGACTTGGAGTGCTGTCATCGCACGAATCTAGCACACTGCCCCAGCGCTTCGCGGCGGTTGGGATTCTTCACCGCTTTCCGTCGAGTATCCCGTTCAACTCCCCCCCCGCCTCCCCCACCCGTGGGCCGGGGTGCGTGAACAAGTTCTCGTCGACGGCGATCGCGACGACCTTCGGCGTACCGGCGCGGGTGAGTAACGCGTGGACGGCCTCGGGGGTGACGGAGTGGTTCGGGTAGAGCAACAGGTCCGGTGGGTTGGCGACGAAGGACTCCAGCGAGTACGACGGCCAGCCGTTGACTTCGACGGCGTTGCGGGCGCCGCAGAGGGTGATGAGGTCGCCGCCAAAGGTGTTGTTGCCGGCCACGTAGAGGGGATCGGTCCAGACGGCGAGCATCACCCGAGGGGGGTGGGGGCGCGTGCGGCGCTGGCGGGCAAGGCTGGCGTTCAGCGCGACGACGGCGGGCTTGCTGTCGGTGCCGAGGGCGTTGGCGATTGTGGTCATCGATTTCGTTATATCGTCGAGACGCTCGTTCGTGACCACGAGCAGAGGGATGTGGACCGAGGCCAGGGCGCGGCCGAGGTTGGGCTGGAGGCCGGCGGCGTTGGCGATGACCAGGTCCGGACGGAGTGCCACTATCTTTTCGAGAATCGGCGGGAGGCCGCCGACGTGGGGAACATGGCGACCGTTGATGATGTCGGCGGAGAAGTCGTCGGTGCCGGCGATGCGGTCGCCGCAGCCGAGGGCGAGCACCATCTCCGTTACGTTCGGCGCAAGCGTGACGATGCGGTGTGGCGTGTGTTGTGGAGGGGGCTCGCGGGCAGTGCAGGAGGCGAGCAACGTAATGAGCGCGACGAGCGCAAGGCGAAGAGGCCACTTGCAGAAAGGCGCACAGACAAAAGTGTCTGTGCCACATTGAACCTCATGATGTGGCACAGACGCTCTTGTCGCTGTGGACGAACCGGCCAAACAAAAACCGCGGCGTCGCCGCCGCGGTTCGGGATCAGCGGATGGAGTCACGGCTACGAGTCGCCGCCTTCGTCGTCTTCCATGTCGTTGTGGATGCCCAGGCGGGCGCAGGCGGCGGCGTACATCTGCTTGGAGGCGTTGATCGCGTTCTGCAGCTCGGCGATCCGGTCTTTCACCTTGGCCAGCTCTTCCTCGATCTGGTCCTTCAGGTCGCTGATCTCCTGCTTGGTGACCTGAAGCGTCGTCTCATAGAACTTTTTTTGCTGATCGGTGATGACGGCCATCTCTCTCCTCCCATTCGCCCCGCGCGGGGCGCGATTATAACTTGAAGTCGACGCGCACCGTGGTCCACGACTTCACCTTCACGCCATCCTTTTCACCAGGCGCAAACGTCGAACGGCGAATGCTTTGGTCGGCCGCCTCGTTGAGCCCCATCGGCGCGCCGTTGATGATCTTCGTTTCGAGAACGCGCCCCGTCTCCGAGATGAGAGCGCTGATGATCACGCTTCCCTGCGCGTGCTGGATGCGGGCGATGGGTGGATACGTGGCCGGCGCCTGATGGGTGGTGTGCGCGGGCGTCAGTCCCGGCGTGCCGGCGGGAACGAGATCGCCGAACTGCGTGCGCGGTTTCTCGGGCTGCGGAACCGGACGCGTCTCGGCGGCCGGCTGCTGCGGAGGCGGAGCCTGCGGCTGCACGACCGGCGGCGCGGGGCGATTCTCCACGACCGGCGCCGGCGCCACGGTCTGCGTCGCCACAGGCTGAGGAGCCGGCGCGGCAGGGGTGTTAGGACGAGTCCCCGGGGTTGTCGTCTGGGTCGTCGGGTTCTGGGCCCGCGCGAATTGCTCGAGCCTGGCCTTCTCCGCGGCCATCCGCTTGGCCACTTCCTCGTTCACCTTCGAGGGATCGATGGCCGGCGAGGTCGACGTCGGCGCGACGGTGCCGAAGGCTGGAGCCGTCGTCGTCGCGGCGACAGAGGTCGATGGCGACTTTGTCACCACCGGCGTCTTCGCCGGAGAGACCGTCGTCGCCGACGGCTTGCGCATCACCAGGAACGCAACGATGACTCCGACCACGACGATGGCAGCGATGGCGATCGGCACGACCGGGGCCTTCTTCGCGGCAGGTGCGACCGCCGCCACGGCGGGCGTCGGTATCGGCATGGGCACGACGGGAGCCGGCTTGAGCGGCCTCAGCTCGTTCGCCGCCTGCGGTGCCGGTTCAGGCAACGGAACCTCCATCGTATGCGTCGGCACGGCCGCGCTCGTGGCCAGACGATGCATGTAGATGGCGAGATCGGCGCTGGTGGGCGTGGGCTTGAAGCTGTAGAGCACCGCGTCGAGATCGCGCTGCATCTCGCCAGCGGTCTGGTATCGATTGGCGGGATCCTTTTGCAGGGCTTTGAGGACGATGGCGTCGATCTGCGGCGTCACCTCATCGTTGTACTGCGACGGCGCGCTGACGCGCGCTTCGCGCACCTGCTCGAGGATCGACAGCTCGTTGTCGCCGCTGAAGAGTTTGCGGGCAGTGAGCATCTCGAACAGCACCGTCGCCAGCGCGAAGATGTCGGACCGGCGGTCGATGTTGCGTCCCCAGGCCTGCTCGGGCGACATGTACTGCAGCTTGCCCTTGAGCGCGCCGGCCTGCGTGTGCGATGCCTTGGAGGCCGCTTTGGCGATGCCGAAGTCACAAAGCTTGATGTCGCCTTCCTCGGAGATGAGCACGTTCTGCGGCGAGACGTCGCGATGGACGAGCCCCATCTCCTTGTCTTCGAAGTCGCGCTTGCGGTGTGCGTAGTCGAGCGCCGCGGCCACTTTCGAAGCGACGAAGAGGGCGATCTCGACCGAGAGCGGCTGATCGCGCTCCTGCGCCTTCCGGAGAATGTTCTTCAGATCGTACCCATCGATGTACTCCATGGCGATGTAGTACGAGCTCTGAATCTTGCCGAGGTCGTAGATGTGGATGATGTTGTTATGGTTGAGCTGAGCGGCCAGCTTCGCTTCATCGACGAACATCTCGATGAAGTCCTGGTTGTCGGAAAGGTGCGGCAGGATCTTCTTGATGGCGACGATCTTCTGGAACCCCTCCACGCCGCGCATCCGTGCTTTCCACACCTCGGCCATTCCGCCGGTGGCGATCTTCTCGAGCAGGACGTATTGGCCGAACTTGACGCCGTCGGTTGGCTCATCCTCCTCGGGGTGAGGAGGCGGGACGGCGGCGGGGAAAATCGGCTGCGAGATAGGCACGCGGTCGAGCGTGGGGATGGTGACGCGGACGGTTTCGGCGGGGTTTCCACCCGGGCGGGCTGCTTGCGGCGGCGGAACGGGCTGCGGCCGTGGCGTAGGCGGCGGCATATCCATCGGCGCGGGAGCCGGGACCGCCGGCGTCGGGATCGCCCCGGGTGAGGTCGAACGGCGCGCGTTCTTCTCCAGACCGGAAAGCGTGTCCTGGAACCGCTTATCGAGCATTCCGGGTGAGGTACGCGGTTTGGCTGCTGCCGGAGCGGCCGGCGCTGGTGCGGGTGCGGGCGCCGCGGGCGCGGGTGCAGGGGCAGGCGTATCCTTCTTCTTCTGCTGCGGCATCACGCCGGCGAGCGTGTCCGCCAGCATCTTGTCGACGTCGTCCTTGGGGTTCATCGGTTTCCTCGCTGCGTTTGACGGAGCTCTGTCATCGTCCAGTAGCTCGCCGAATAGTTGGTTGGATGTGATCTGGCCGTCGCTGCCGGCCGGAATGCGGACGGTGAGGTCGCCGTCCGGCATGGGAAAGGCCGGGCTGGGTGCGATGCCGAGCATCTGCTGCACTTTGCCGAGAAACTCGGCCTCGGTATAGGGCTTCGGAAGAATGTCCGACGCGCCGAGGCGCGCGGCGTCGGCGCGGGGGCTCTCGCCGCGATAGCCGGAGACGGTGACGAGGATGGGCGTCTGTTTGAACGCGTCCCGGCCGCGGATGGACCGGATCAGGTCGGAGGTGCTCATTCTCGGGACGACGGAGGAGAGGACGATGAGCTCCGGCCGGACGGCGTCGACGGCCCGAAGCGCTTCGTCGCCGTCTTTGGCAAACCACGCCTCGAACGGCTGGCCCATCAGAGCCTGCTTCACCCGGTCGGTATAGCGCGGCTCGTACTCGACAACGAGAATGTTTTCAGGCATGTACGTTTGGATTCATGCGAGCGGTAATGGAATGGTCAACATTCTGGCACAAGTTTGCGGCGGCGGGGTGCGGGGTCACGGTTACGAGGTCGCGAGGTTGCTGGGTCGCGGGGTCTCGCGGTTGCGTGGTCTCGCGGTTTGCGGTTGCTAGGTTGCTGGGTTGCTGGGTTGCTGGGTCGCGGGGTCGCGGGGTTGCGCGGTCTCGCGGTCCGCAGGCTTCCTGTCCGGCCGATACCGAGGACCTCACCATCTTTCAACCAGCCGAGCAATCCAGCAACCCCAGCAACTCAGCAACCTGGCAACCTGCGAACCGCGAGACCGCGCAACCCCGCGACCGCGACCCCGCGACCCCATCAACACAACCCCCTTGCATTTCCCAAAGACCTTCCCCATACTACGTATCGCACCTTTCGTGCGACGATCTCAGTAAGGCATCCCGCCGGGCGTTCCAGAGAATGGTCTTCTCCGCCCTGATCGTCGGCTTCCGGCCAGACTCGAAGGTAAGCAATACCCAAGGTTGTTTTATGAATTCGTATGACGCCAGATAATCGACAACCGCGCAAGCGCCGGCGGCGCAGACGGCGAGCGGGCGCTCCGGGCCAGGAAAACAATCCCGGCGACGGCGCATCGCAAGGTCTGCCCAACGGCAACGTCGCCCTTCCCAGCGACCAGCAATCCTTTAACCATGATGGAGCGGGCGGAGGTGCCGGCCGCCGGCGCCGCAATCGCTCGCGCCGGCGCGGAGGCAAGCCGCAAGGCTACACCGGTGAGGGGCTGCCGGCGCCGCTGCTCGATCTTCCCGCCGGCGAGCTCGCGCCGGTCTCGGGCGTGCTCTGGATCAAGCCGAACGGCACCGGCCTCCTGGTCCAGCCCTCAAACAACTATGTCCCGCAGCCGGGCGACGCCATCGTCCCTCGCCCTGTCATCGAGAGGCTGCACCTGCAGCCTGGCCTGCTCCTGGCCGGCAGCGCGCGCCGCGCCGGCAACAACCTGGAATTCGTCGGCCTGGAACAGGTGGAAGGGATGGCGCTCGAGGAGTATCGCGAGTCCCGCCGCCCCTTCTCGGAGCTGATCTCGATCGATCCGAACGAAGTGTTCAAGCTCGAGACCGAGCCGGAACGTCTGACCACGCGCGTGATCGACCTCCTCTCGCCGCTCGGCAAAGGACAGCGCTGCCTCATCGTCGCTCCGCCGAAGGCCGGCAAGACCACGCTGCTGAAAGACATCGCCCACGGCCTCAACCTCAATCATCCCGAAGTGATCCTCTTCGTCCTCCTCGTCGACGAGCGGCCCGAGGAAGTCACCGACTTCCGCCGCTCGGTGGCCAAGGGCGAAGTGGTGGCCTCGAGCTCCGACGAAACGGCGGAGAACCACATTCAGATCGCCGAGGTCGTCCTCGAACGGGCCCGGCGCCTCGTGGAGATGAAGCAGGACGTGGTCATCCTGTGCGACTCGATCACACGCATGTCGCGTGCGTACAACAACGAGCAGCGGGGCTCGGGGAAGATCCTCTCCGGCGGCATCGACGCGCGGACGATGGAGAAGCCGCGGCGCTTCTTCGGCGCGGCCCGCAACGCCGAGGATTGGGGCTCGCTGACGATCATCGCCACGGCGTTGGTCGACACCGGCTCACGCATGGACGAGGTGATCTTTCAGGAGTTCAAGGGGACGGGAAACACGGAGATCGTCCTCGACCGCGGCCTGTTCGAGCGGCGCATCTTCCCGGCCATCAACATCGCCCAGACCGGCACGCGGAAAGAGGAGAAGCTCCTGCCGCCGACGGTGCTGCCGAAAACGCACACGCTACGGCGCGCGCTGGCCGGGACGGACCCGCTGAACGCCATGAAGATGCTGCTGGAACGGCTGCAGAAGTTCCCTTCGAACGACGCTTTCCTGAAGAGCTTCTGAGCCGCCGTTCACAACCCCTGCTCAGCCCCTCCTCCGGAAATTCACGGCAAGGGCTATTTTCTCTCTTGGCCCCCGCTGCGGCTTGAGGTAAGGTAGGCTCTGCATTCAATGGGCGTGTGTGGGTCTTTCGCGCCGTCGTCGTTCGTCCAAAAAAAGAGAAACTCCTAGGAGGTTTCATGAACATACGTACCCGAAGTCTGTTCGTGGCGCTGCTCTGCTGCGTCATCACGCTGGCCGCATTCGGCCAGGGCGTCAACATCACCAATGGCTCGATCAACGGGCAAATCACCGATAGCAGCGGTGGCGTGCTGCCGGGAGTAACCGTCACTGCGACGAATGCCGACACGGGCCAGACCCGGACCGCGGTTACGGACAGCAAGGGCGAGTACTCCCTTAATCTCCTTCCGCCGGGGCGCTACCGTGTGGACGCGGAGCTGGCCGGCCTCGGCAAGGCTTCTTCGCCGAACGTGACCGTCCTCCTCGGCAACGACACCAGGACGGACCTGAAGCTCGCGCCACAGGTCGCGGAGACGATCACCGTCTCCAGCGTGGCGCCGGTCATCGATACGCAGCGCACCGGAATGGCTGCCTCGGTCACCAACAAGCAGATCCAGAACCTGCCGCTGCTGGGCCGTGACTTCCGGGCCCTGGCCTCGCTCACTCCCGGCGTCAGCGCAGGCTCGTTCGACACCGCGTCGATCACCGCGAATGGTGCGCGCCCCCTGTCGACCGACTTCAACATCGATGGCGCGAGCTCGGACAATGACTTCTTCGGCCAGCAGACCGGCGGCACGCGTGCGCCGTTCACGTTCTCGCAGGCAGCGATCAAGGAGTTCCAGGTCATCCGCACCCAGTACGACGCCGAGTATGGCCGTGGCGTCGGCGCCATCGTCAACGCCATCACCAAGAGCGGCGGAAACCAGCTCGAAGGCGAAGTGTTCTACTTCGACCGGAGCAAGTCGTGGGCCTCGAACCGGCCGGGCACGATCAATACCAACATCAACGGCACCACATTTCCCTTGGTGGTCTCCGACAGCTTTCTGGCCAAGAACGTCACGGAGCCGGGTTTCGACCTCGGCGGACCGATCATGCGCGACAAGTTGTTCTATTTCGTGAACGCTGACGGCCAGAAGAACTCGCAGCCCGCCCTGATCGGCAATGACATGCGTACGTCGGCGCAGTTCCTGGCGCTCACCGCGGCGCAGCAGGCGGCCGTGCTGGCCAAGATCCAGACAGCCGTTGGCTTGCCTTACGAGTCAGGCCTCGCCTACACCCAGGCCAACAAGCTCAACACGTATCTGGTGAAGTTCGACGGCAACCTCGGCGAGAAGAACCACTGGTCGCTGCGCGACAACGTGACGAAATTCAATACCACGGACAGCGGGTCCACGACGACCTTCGGCCTCAATCAGACGAACGAAGTCGACAAGTTCTATCAGATTGCTCTCGAAGGCGACACGGTCTTCACCAGCAATCTGTTCAACCAGTTCATCGGACAGGCCGGCCGGGACCAGCGCCCGGTGACCGCGTCGAACACCGGCACCGAGTTCTCCATCAACTACGGCACGAACACCCAATTCTTCGGGGCGGCTGACACCACGCCGAACACGGCCGATGAGAAGAAGTACCAGTTCAAGGACACCCTGAATTACCAATGGCACGGCCAGTCGCTCAAGGTCGGGGCGGAGGTGTTGCACCGTCACCTGTTCGACGCGTTCCCCCGCTTCGCGAACGGAATGTACACGTTCGCCGGCACGAACGTCGGCATACTCAACTTCCTCAACAACACCCCGACCTCGTTCATGCAGGCCTACGGTCCGCAGAACGGCAATGTGGCGTGGGACACCAATCTGTGGGGAATGTACGTCAACGACAGTTTCCACCTCGGCTCCCGCGTGACGGTTGACCTCGGCGTGCGTTATGACTACGAGGGAACGCCGCATCCGCCGGCCAACGCCTTCCCGAAGCACCCGGAGTTCCTCTCCCAGATCAACAACGACTCGAATAACGTCGGGCCGCGCTTCGGTTTCGCCTACGACGTCATGGGCGACGGCCGCTCGGTCCTGCGCGGTGGTGCAGGCAAGTTCTTCGAGTACATGCCCGACATCCTGCTGGCCTCGCCGATTCAGGGCATCAGCGGCGCGCTGTTGACGACCACGTTCACTTGCAATCCACAGACGAACTGCCCGACGTATCCAGCCATCTTCTCCCCGACTGATTTCCTGGCGAAGTCGGCTCTGGGAGCCAACCTGGTCACGATCGGTTCGGACTATCAGGCCCAGGAAGCGATGCGCGCCAGCATTCAGTTCGAGCAGCAGCTCGGACGCACCTACAGCGCAGGACTCAGCTCGGTCTACTCGAAGCTGACCCACGTGCAGGGCACGGCCAACATCAACCTCGTACCGAGCGGCGTCCTGCTCGGCAACATGCCGGTCTACGACTACTACAGCTCGACCAACCCGCTCCGCCCGTACAACGACCTTGGCATCATCCGCCAGATCACCAGCAGCGAGCAGGCCTGGTATCGCGCTCAAACACTCGAGTTCCACAAGCTGGCCACCAACGACTCGAAGTGGTCATGGGACCTCAGCTACACATACTCGAACTCCGTTGACGATGAGACCAATACGCGTTCCACGTCCACGACCTTCCTCATCGACCCGAGAAACCCAAGCCTGAGCGAAGGCATCAGCGACAACGACCTCAAACATCGCGTCGTCGGCGATCTGATCTATCGCCTTCCATTCGGGTTCCAGCTCTCGGCCGTGGCGTTCTGGCACAGCGGCTTCCCCTACACCGCTGCCATCAGCTTCGGCGGCTGCACACCGAGCTGCCCGGCCAACAGCCTCACCGGCCAGGCGCAAACGAGCGTCGCGGCGAACTTCACGCCTGTCTTCGTGAACTCGGCAGGAAAGGTCATCGACATCACGCAGGCAAACGGCTTCAGCAGCGCCCAATTCGCCAGCTTCCTGGCCTCCCAGGGCGGCCATCTGAGCAGCCGTAATACCTACCGCATGCCGGGCGTGTACGACGGCGACCTCCGCCTCAGCAAGCGCATCAACCTCATGCGCGGCACGCAGCTCGAGCTGATCGGCGAGGTGTACAACGTACTGAACAAGAACATGCTCGCCGTCTCGGGTGTCAACCAGGACATGTTCCGGGTCTCGTACACCAAGGCCACCGCCACCCTCCCGGACAAGTACACGATCACGCGTTTCACAAACAACGTGGCACCGGCTGGTCAACCAGTAAACAACCAGTTCACGTTCGGTGTCCTCCAGACATACTCCGGCGAAGTCCTTCCTCGCCAGTTGCAGTTCGCGGCGAAACTCATCTTCTAACCGCTACAAGCAAACCAGTACAAAGGGCCACCCGCGAGGGTGGCCTTTTTATTTTGGTTGTCGGTTGTCGGTTGTCGACTCCCGACTCCCGACTCCCGATATGGTAGTATTGCATCGATATGGTAACCAAAGTCACGTTCACGCTGGACGATGCAACGATCCGCCGGCTGAAGTCTGCTTCCGAACGGCTGGGGATGCCGAAGAGTCAAATCATCCGCGACGCGGTCGCTGACTATCACGACGGTATTGGCCGCCTCAGCGAAACGGAGCGGCAACGGCAACGGCAACGGCAGCTTTACGTGCTCCGGGATCTCGTTCCGTCCATTCCGACGCGTCCTTTGGGCGAAGTGGAAAAGGAGATCGCGGACATCCGGGCCGCCCGGCGCTCAGGCGGTCGCGGAGGGACGCGAGGTGCTCGTTGATCGTCATCGATACGTCGGCACTGATCGACGCTCTCTCTGGACCGAGGCGTCGGTGGACAGGCTGACGGAGCTCATCAGCTCGGGAGAGCGACTGTTGATGCCGACGGTGGTTCTTTACGAGTGGCTGCGCGGCCCAAGAGTGCCTCAGGAGTTGCACGTTTGTGAGGAGCTCTTCCCGCAGGATCAGGCCGTTGCATTCGGAATCTTCGAGGCCAGGGTTGCCGCTCGCCTGTATCGAACGATCAAGCGCGCGCGGGGGCGCGAGATCGATCTGGCGATTGCCGCTACCGCGATCACACACGACGCCGCGCTATGGACGTTGAATCGCGACGATTTCCGCGACATCGCCGAACTGCCGCTGGTCTGATCGGTTCCGATATTCAGGCGACGACTGCGCCGACCAGATCGTACGGATGGGCATCCGTGATGGCCACGCGCGCGAACGCAGGGAGAGATTCCGGCAGGAGGTCGATGCCGTCGTTGATCAGGAGGCGGCCGTCGATCTCCGGCGCCTGACCCATGATGCGCCCTTCGAGCAGGTGCTCGGTCTCGGCGCAGACGCCGGTGATGAGCGCGTCGAACGTCTGACCGAGCTTGGCTTCGTTGCGCGAGCGTGAGATCTCCTGCTGCAGTTCCATGAGCTTCTCGCGGCGCCGCTCGGCGGTCTTCCGCGTCGGCAGACCGGGCATGCGCGCGGCGATGGTCGAGTCTTCCGCGGAGTAGACGAACGCCCCCATCTGATCGAACTGCGCCCACTCCACGAACTCATACAGCTCGCCGAAGTCGCGCGGCGTTTCGCCGGGATGGCCGGTGATGAAGGTCGTGCGCAGGGAGAGATCGGGAACCAGATCGCGCATCCGCGTCACCATCGCGCGATATTCGTCCGGCGAACCGGGGCGGCGCATGGTCTTGAGGACGTTCGCCGTGACGTGCTGCAGCGGGATATCGCAGTACGAAGCGAAGCGCTTCTCCTGCCCCATCAACTCGAAGAGTGACCAGTCGATCGAACCGGGATACGCGTACAGGAAGCGGATCCACGGGAAGCCGGTCTCGGCGAGGAGCGTCTTCACGAGCGTGGTCAACCCGCTGGGGATGCCGAGGTCCTCGCCGTAGCGAGTGGTGTCCTGCGCCACGAGGCACAGCTCCTTGACACCCTGCGCCTCGAGCGACTGCGCTTCGCGCACGAGCGAGTCGATGCCGCGGCTGCGGAACTTACCGCGCATCTGCGGAATGGCGCAGAACGTACACGGATTCGAGCAGCCCTCGGAGACTTTCAGATACGCGTGCGCCGTCCCTTGCGCCAGGACGCGCGGCAGATCTTCGTAGAGCCGTACCGACATCTTGCGCTTCGCCGGCGCGGCATCGTCGATCCTGCCCGTCACGGCCGCGGTGATCGCTTCGAGCGAATCGAGGCCGACGAAGGCGTCGATCTCGGGGATGGCCTGCTGCAGGTCGGCCCTGTACTTCATGACCATGCAGCCTGCCACGACCAGCCGCTGCACTCCCCTGCCCTTCCGCTCGGCGATCTCGAGGATCGTATCGATCGATTCCTGCTTGGCCGCGTCGATGAAGCCGCAGGTATTGACGATCACCACATCGGCCGTTTCGAGGTCATTGGTGATCTCGACCTCGGATTCCTCACGAAGCTGCCCGAGCATGATCTCGCTGTCGACGAGATTCTTCGGGCAGCCGAGGGAGATCATCCCCACGCGGCGGACAGGCTTGCTGACTGATGCATCGATACTCATGGACAGGCGTTGAACAGGGGTGGGTGGGTGGGTATTCTGGCCGTGCCGGCTAGGGCTTCTTCAACACGGCGCTGCTCCGCTCGTCCGCCATGATCGCCGTGAAGACCCGATTCAAGTCGGCCAGGTCGGCACGGGGAACGCTGAAGCGCTCGACGCGATACTCGCGGCGGTAGCGTAGGACGTTCTTCTCCGCGCTCCTTTCGAATTTGGTCTCGCTGCCGTAGTGGAATCCCGCCGCGTCGACCTTCACAGCGGCGGGCAAATCATCCACCGTAACGCCTTCCGGCAGAGCGATCTCGATGTCATCGACTTGCAGCGACGGGCCCTCGGTCTCGTAATCGTAGGCACGGTCCTTCAGATCGACCACCGTCTCCGCCTTCTCGCCGAGGACGCGCGGACGCACGAGCAGCAGAGCACCGGCGCTTTTCGCGTAGGACGGGGCGACGATTCCGTAGCGGAAGATGAGCTCACGCGACGAATCATTCAGGTTCTCGATCGCCAGGCCCTGCATCTCGAACTGGGCCAGATGCGCACCCACGCGGCTGTGCAACGCGCGCAGCCGCTCGGCCTCAGTCATTGTATGCAGCCAAGCCCTCCATGCCGCGGCGATGCTGCCGGTGCGCGTTTCCCGCACGTCGCCATGCAGCGAACCGGCCGCATCGACAGCCAGATTCGCCGCCACGGTGAGACGGTTTTCCTCCGGGACCGGCGGCGCGATGTGGATCATCGTTCCGCCGCCTCCGGTCACGATCAGCAAATCATTGTTCTGCAGGTAATTGGGGAGCCGGCCCACCGGGGTCATCTCGTCCGTCGGATCGAAGATCAGCAGTCTGCCGAGCTGAGGATCGGTGATCACCGCGGGGGACGGCTGCGCGTCGTCGCCGAGCGGCACGGCAATCACGACGTGGTTGAACCCTTCCACGGAGGCAAAGCCCGGCTCGACCGTGCGCCGCTCCGTGGTCGCCAGTACGTAGTATGACGCCACGCCGGCTTCGCGGAGCATCGTGCTCATCAGCGTCACCTTGTCTTTGCAATCGCCATAGTGGTTCGTGAGGATTTCGCCGGCGTGATGCGGCTGATACCCGCCGATGCCGATTTCGATGGCCACGTAGCGGACGTCGTGTTGGGCAAACGCGCCGATGGCTGCGACCTTCTCGAACGTCGAGGTTCTTCCGGCGGTGAGCTCGCGCACCTTTGCGGCGATGGCCGGGGTGGTGTCGACGCGATCGGAGGTGAGGGTCATGTACCACGCGGCTACGTCATTCCACGTCCGGTGCGTCTTGCCTGCGAGCTGCTCGTGCGGGGGGATGAGGTTGACGCTCATCCGCCCGGCGATCGCGCCCTCCGCGGCCCGATGCGGCTCGTCCTTCGTCGCCGTTACGTTCCGCATTTCCCAGACGGTGGCATCGCCCGACCGCGCCGCCGGAACGCTCGGGCTGTTGAACCATTTCTCGTCATGCGACCACCCCTCGGGAAGCACCAGAGAATAGCGGGATACCATCACCGGGATGTCCGTCTGAAACGTCCAGGAGTCCTGCAACGCGTACGGGCGGCCCCGATGCTCATATTCAATCGCGATCACATTGCCGGGCTCCGCGGCAGGAATGCGGAGCAGAACCAGTTTCTGGTCGCTGTACAGTTCTCCGGGAACCGCCGACGACTCGATGGCTTCGCGATCGCCGGTCTGCAGCTCCTCCCCTTTGGCGGTGATGGTCCATGCGCGCAGAGATTTGATGCGCGTCTCGGCGTCGGAGTGCAGCGCAAATGCCCCGAGGTCGCGTCCCGAGCTGGTCAGGATTCTCCAGGCCATTCGATGGAGGGTACGAATTTCGCCCGACGGCAAAACGGTGGTCGTCGTCTCATCGAGTAACACGACGCCGCGAGGAGTACCCGGTAGTGCAGGTATTGTGATGGCGGCGGCGGCCTTCACCCAGTCCGGAGCACCGCCCCAGGCCATCGCGCTCGCACCACACCCGAGAACCGCCAGCGCAAGAAACGCGATGCGGCGGGTCAATGTACGCTCCCGGCCGGCGGCGCCGACTTCCGAAGTACGACCTGCTCCTGATCCGCGGCCGCCGCCTTGCTGAAGAAGGAGCGGACGTTCGTGTACTGATTGCGGCCGATGATCTCCCCATTGACCACGAAGTGGCGGGCGACGTGGATGGCTCCCTCGCTCTTCTCGAACGCGGTCGTGAATTGGAGGGCGCCCATATCAATGTTCGCCGGCGCGGGCAAAGACTCGACGTCGTATCCGGCCGGAATGTGCAACGTCACGTCATCCTCGATGGCGTAGGCGTAATGAAAGTAGATGGCCGTCTTCCGCTGTTCCGAAGAGAACGGGTTCTTTTCCGTGGCCGTGAAGACGGCCAGCGGCAGCATGGCCCGCGAACCGACGAGCGACACTACCGACGGCAGCTCAACCGTGGCGGAGACAACGAATGGCGTTCCGCGGCCCGAAGATCCTTGACGTCGGTCAGCTTGACCGAGGCTCCGTCCGGAAACCATCTCTTGATTGTCTCCTCGAGCGACTTTCGCGCCGCTGCTTCATCGTCGTTTCGCAGTGCAAGCCGCTTGCGCAGTGCCTCCTGACCGTTGTAGGTGATCACGACCGTGCCGTGCAAGACGCCGTTGTCGAGCGAGAGATCGGCCACACGGCGCGAGACCGCGTCCTTCGCGAACGTCTGCGGCGTGTCCACCCAGACCGCCTTGTCCTGATTCCTCGCGATCATGAGCCCCGAGGTGGACGTCTTCTGCCATGACAGCGTGCCGAACATCGCATACGGTGTCGCCGGGTCGAGGTAGTACGTCCTGGAATCAGCAAGGACGACTGCGGCCTCACCGTCGAGTTGATTGCCGACCGGAATGTTCCTGGCAAGGAATTGGTCGTCGCGTTCGCAGAGCCGGACCACACGCGCTTCCAGCCCGGCGGCACGTGCCATCGCCACGAACAACCGATTGATCTCGTGCAGATTGCCATAGCCGTTGCGGAGGACATCCTGCGCGCTTCCGTTGTCACGGAGTTTGTGCGACTCGCTGTCAGTCTTTTCCGGCTCATAGGAAAGGTTGCGGATCTTCTGGACGCGCGCATACAGCAGGCGCATCTTTTCATCGGGCGTCGTCGCGCCCGTGACAGCGGCCGTCGCCGCCTCGCGCACTTCCCGGCTGTTGCCGATGAACGGCTCGATCACGTCGGCCCACTCACGCGATTGGCTCTTCCAGAAGGCGTCGGCGTCGACATCCTCCCTCGTGTACCAGAACTGCAGTTCAGGCTTGAGGGTACCTACCGGCGGGGAGAAAGGCTCCTCCTCGAACGGTGGGATGTCCTCGAGCTCCAACTCGTACGTCTGGCCGTGCAGCTCCGGCTTCTTTCCCGCCGGCAGACCTCGAAAACTGAAGAACGTCCTGAACGTGCCCTTGGTATATGGCTGAAGCGAGATCTCCTCGTGAACGACCGGAAGTTCGCGTTGCAGCGTGAATTCGCTGTCATAGATGATGTGGCCGCGGGTGGAGATGTCGTAGCGGTATTCGATGATGCTGCCAACCTGCACGTCCGGCAGCGTGAAGGTCTTGGCGATGAGCCTGACGCCACCGACCTTGACGATGACTTTGTCGAACGTCCTGCCGTCGAACGGCGCAATGGTTCCGTCAGGCCGCACGGTCCGCGCCTTGATGTGATCGACGTCGGAGAGGAGGGCGATGTGCTGGACCTCGACATCCCCGTATTTCTTCCCCTGTTCGGAGAGGATCTTGATGCGGACGTATTCGCTTCGATAGGAATCGCGGTCGTTGACCAACTGATGCCAGTTCAGCACCACCGCCGGCGCGCCGGGAGCAAAGGCGACACTGGTCATGGCACGCTCCTGCGGCGTTGGATCGCGGAATTCCGAGGAGGCCGCGTTATTGAGGCAGAACGCGTTGACGGCGACCGATAGCGATAGCAAGAGCAGAAGCGCACAACGCTGGCGTTTGACCATTGGGGACCTTTTTGATTGGAAGTCCAGCCATGATCGCACAGGTCGTATCCTTACTGGATTGAGCGATTTCACAATCCGCCCCGCATCGCTCGCTGACGTGACCGCCATCGCGGAGGTGATGCGGGAGTCCACGGCCACGCTCGGCGCCCTCGTGTACGACGCGCGCCAGGTGGCCAGTGCGCTGCAGTACATCTGCCGTCCGGACGAACAGCTCATCGTTGACGGCACGTACTTCGTCGCGGTGGCCGGTTCCGAGATCGTCGGCTGCGGAGGCTGGAGCAGGCGACGGAAGGTCTACACCGGTTCGGCTGCCGCCGGCGGCGAGGACGAGCTCCTCGATCCGGCGAAGGATCCCGCGCGCATCCGGGCCATGTTCGTTCGACCGGCATGGGCGCGCCGCGGAATCGGCCGCGCCATCCTGCAGCACTCCGAGCAGCGAGCCGCGGCGGAAGGATTCCGCCGCCTGCAACTTGCCGCCATGCGCAGCGCCGGCACGCTCTACGAATCCTGCGGATACCACGTGGTGGCCGACGCGCCCGTTCTGCTCGAAGACGGCGTCATCCTCGAGTGCACACTGATGGAGAAGGCGCTGGAGATGGGTTGCTGAGTTGCTGAGTTGCTAGGCTGCTAAGTTGCTGAGTCGGCCTAGCAACCTAGCAACCCAGTAACCCCGGTAACCACAACCAAACTACCCCACCCGCCACACGGCCCCCGCGGCACCAAATGCAGCGACGTGCTTCTGCAGGCCGGTGTTCATCACGGTGGAGTTGAGAAGGAGTTGTTCGTCGTCGCCGCCGGCTGGCTCCACGGCAAGGCCGAGCGCACGCGTGACGTTCGATACCGTGCGGTTGTGCAGGGCGATGATCGCGGGTGTGACCGGCTTGGCAATGTCTACCTCGTGCGTCGCGGGGAGTGCTTCGCCGCGGACGATGAAGATGCGGAACGACTTTGCCCGGAGCCACTCGATGGCGGCGAGGAGCGTGACGACGTGCCAGTTGCGATGACGGCGGTAGACCTTGCTGATCTCCCGATTGCGATCGCCGGCCGGCTTGTAGACATTCGGTTGGATCTCCCATAGCAGGGCGATCTGCTTCAACGCGTCGGTCGTGCCGCTCGTCGCGCCGGCGGAACCGGGAAGCGTGTGCTGCCGCCCGGCCGCGCGGCCGATGGCGATGGCATCGTCGAGATCGCGGGCGATCACGTCGAAGGAGATCGTCTCGCTCCGTCCGCCGAAATGCGCGTTTCTTCCCTGGACCAGGATGCCGTCGGGAATCGGCTCGACATTGAGCATCGCCGCACGCTCGGGGACCTGGCCCAGCGGAATGGCGACGCCCGAGGCTCGGCCTTCGAGAAGGCGCGGCCGGTAGAAGCTCGGCGTCGGCTCTCCCTCGATCCACTCAGGGTGATTGCGGGTCAGATACCGCTCTACGAGCTGCGAGCGGATGACCGCGCAGTGCTCCGGCCGCAACGTGGCCGGATCGGCGACCGAATCGGCGATGTCGCCGAACACCTGCAGCGCTTCGTCGCCCATCGAGACGTTGAGGTCGTAGAGCATTGCCTTCGTATCGGCCGGCACGCGGTAGGCCTCGAAGATGCGATCGATGTGCGGAGGGAAGGGCATGGTGTTACGCGGTTACGGGTCGCGCGGTTGCGAGGTCTCGCGGCAGGCCATTCACGATACAACCGCGAGACCACGCGACCTCGCAACCGCGTTACGCAGCCAGCCGCACACGCGCCGCGTCCAGCAGACGGCGGACGTCGGCCACGCAGGTAATGTCCTGCAGGCCGTTGCGAATGTCTTTGCCGTGCGCGATCCCTTTCGAGAACCAGCCGATGACCGTACGGGCTTTGTGCAGCTTCCAGTTGATGATCTGGGGCGCGTCTTCGATCTTGGCAAGGTAGCGGTGCATTGCGTCGATACGGCGATCGAGCTCGTTCCCCGTCGGGACGCCGTTCACGTGCGCCTGGATGTCGCGGAAGATGAACGGATTGTGCAGCGCGGCGCGGCCGATCATCACGCCGTCGACACCCGTGGTCTCGAACATCCGGATGGCATCGGCCGGCGTCTTGACGTCGCCGTTGCCGAACACGGGAATCGTGAGCTCGCTCTTGACCTGGGCGATGTAGCCCCAGTCGCTGGCGCCGGTATAGGCCTCGTTGCGCGTGCGGCCGTGGATGGCGATCGAGGCCACACCGATCTCTTCGAAGCGCTTCAGCAGCGGAATGACGTCGTCGCTCTCCCACCCTTTGCGCACCTTCACCGTCACCGGGATCTTCACCCGCTTCTTGATCTTCTCGACCACACTAGCGGCGCGGTCGAAGTCTTTCAGGAGCGCCGAGCCGGCGCCGCTGTTGACGACCTTGCGCACCGGGCAGCCCATGTTGATGTCGACGATGTCGACGCCTTCGGCTTCCACGATGGCGGCGGCGTCGTCCATGCGATCGGGGTCGCCGCCATAGATCTGGATGGCCACCGGCCGCTCGCTCTCGTCGAACCGGAGCATCTGCTTCGTCCGTGCGTTGTCGCGCGTCAGTCCCTCGGCGGAGATGAATTCGGAGACCACAAGCCCCGCGCCGCCGAGCTCCTTCACGAGCGAGCGGTAATACGTATCCGTCACCTCGGCCATTGGCGCGAGCGCGAGGGGCGGATCGATCAGGACTCCGCCGATATGAAACGGCCGGTTCAGAAACGTCATCGGAGTGCTCTGCAACGCGACCGGCCCGACCTCTGTTCCAGCCTCCGGTGCTACGATGTGGCCCGCCCCGATGACCAGACCACGAATGGAGGCTTTCATGCGCCCGAAAATGATGCCCCTGCTGCTCTCTCTCATGCTCCTCGTACCGACGATTGTGTCCGCGGGATCGCTCGCGGACGTTACGATGGATGACACGATCACCGTCAACGGCCAGAAGCTCGTCCTGAACGGACTTGGGCTGCGGAAGAAGTTCTTCATCAAGGTCTACGTCGGCGGCCTCTACCTGCAGGCCAAACAGTCGGATCCGACGAAGATCCTGGCATCCGACACGCCGCGCCGCATGGTCATGTCCTTCCTCTACAGCGTCAGCAAAGACCAGATGTGCGATGCCTGGAACGAAGGCCTGGAAGCAAACACGCCGAATGCATCCGCCGAGGTGAAGGCCGGATTCAAGACGCTCTGCTCCTGGATGGAGCCGATCCCGAAGACCAACCGCCTCGTCCTCACCTACACCCCCGGCACCGGCACGGCCGTCGAGGTCAACGGCAAACCGAAGGGAACGTTGCCCGGCAAGGCGACCGCCGACGCGATTGTAGCCACATGGATCGGCCCGAAGCCGGCCATGGGGGACGACTTCAAGAACGCGGTACTCGGGAAATAGCGCTACGTTCGGTCGTTCAAGCGGCAGACGAAGAAGAGCTTGATCGTTCGCCCCTCGACCCAGGGATCGAACTCGCGTACTTCGATCGGATCGAGGCCTCCCTCGGCGAGCGCGGCGATGATGTCGTCGCGCTCGTAGGAACGCTGCGTATGGCGCTCGCGGATGGCGATGCGCTTGCCCTGCAGCATGGCCCATCCGGTGACGAGCGCGCGGCCGAGCTGTTCGCGGCGCCGGTAGGTCGTGGCGATCTCCAGGTGGAAGTCGCGTCCTTCATCGACGAATGGCTCCTTCATCCCCCAGACGTCGGGATAAACCTGGGGATGGTTCATGTCGAAGATGAAGAGCGAGTCTCCGTCCATGACCCGGGCCACTTCGCCGAACGCGGAACGAAGGTCGCGCGGATCGAGGAGGTGGTTGAGCGAGTCGTAGAGGCAGGTGATGCGCGAGAACCGCGTCCGCAAAGGCAACGCGCGCGTGTCGCCGGCCACGAGGCGCTGCGCCCGTTTGCGCGCAACGTTCAACATGACCGGCGAGAGGTCGACGCCGGTGGTGACGAATCCGCGGCTGGCGAAGAACGGCATGGCCAGGCCGGTGCCGCAGGCCACGTCGAGATGGGTCTTGGTGGCCGAGGGATAGCGCTCCAGCACTTCGACGAGCAGCCGGCGCACCGCACGGAAGTAGCGCTCGCCCAGGGCCTGGTCGTAGGCGTACGCAAACGCGCCGTACGACTCGGCCGCGCTCAATTGATCCTGCTCTGCACGAGCTGCATCTCGCGTTCGATCGACGGGTTCTGCGGATCCATCTGTACCGCGGCGCGGTACGCGAGCAGCGCCTCGGGATACTTTTTCAGGACCGCCAGATAGCGGCCCGTCATCAGATAGATGGCGCGGTATGCCGGCCTGATTTCGACCGGCACAACGTCGTCCTCGCCGTATTGGATGGAGCCGTCGGCGACGCCGCGCGTCTGCAACTGCGTGTAGCGAACGTCACGGAAAGCATGTCCGGGCATGAGCTCGATGAGCAGACCGCGCGGAACGATGTCCCATCGCTCGTTGATCCGCTTGCGCAGATTCACGTCGCGCGGATCGCTGCTGGCGGCAGTCTCGGTGCTCAGGTAGACAGGACCGACGCGAAGGTGCTGCTCGATGAGAGAGATGATGAGGTCGTCGATGCACCGGTTGAACAGTTCCATATCGACATGATCCCGGTCGTTCTGGAAAGGCTCGAGCATGGGGAGCAGCGCGTCGATCTCACGCCGCGAGTCGCCTGTCATCGCGGGATACCGCCGCGAGAGCTCGCCGTAATACCAGGGCCGCAGCAGAAAGCCGGTCTCGATGACTTCGACGTCAGGCCGGGCGTGCTCGACGTCGAGCCGGTAGCGCATCGGCGCGTAGAGCTGCCAGTCGCTCGTGAGCAGCAGGGCGTGCATCCGCATCGAGCGCAACCCGTTATCCGCGTAATCCTGCGAGACCCAGTAGTGGCTGCGGTCGCGGAAGGGATAAGTCGTAACCAGGGAGATCAGCGGGAGAATGAGCATCGCACCGGCGACAATGCAGCGCAGGCGCTCGGTTTTTGCCAGTTCGGCGATCGATGCTGCGCCGAACGCGAACGCGAACAGCAACGCGATGAATGTGGGGATCGCGTACGCCTCCGTGTCGTTCGTTATCGGATAGATGGCAAACCAGGCCGCGTTGCCGATGATGAAAAGGACGACGTACCAGAAGATCGTCCGCAGCCGGAAAAAGAGAAGGACGACCCCCGCGGCGGCGATGAGCAGCACCAGCGGCAGCCACGGTGGCCCCAACTCCCGCCCGACGATGCCGAAGTAACGGTCGAACTGCGCGCTGTTCTGCTCACCAGTGGTCTTGATGTACGAGCGGTACTGCTTGCCCGTCACGTGATCCCATACGGCCGAGACCGATGCCGGATCGCCCCAGTTCATCACCGGCTTCCGCGATGCCGCGATCGGCAGGTAGGCATAGACGAGCAGGCCGGCCGCGAGCAACAGAGCAGCGATGAGGGTGGTGCGCGAGCCCCAGAACTTGATGCCGCCAACGCGCGTGATCAGCACAGCGATGGCAAACGCACCGGTGCCGATGGTGACGTGGTGAACGCACAACCCGAGCCCGAAGAGGAGCGCGGCGGCATAGAGCCAGCGAACGTCGCGCGTCCGCGCCCAGCGCAGCATCCCCCAGGCAACGCCCGCCATGAGCGCACTGTTGACGGCGTAGACCTCCGTGACGGTGGCGAAGTCCCAGAGCGTGCGCGAGAAGGCGAAGAGGAGACCGCAAGCGAGCATGATCAGCGCGACGACCCATCGGGAGGGAGCACGTAGGGCGGGCTCTCCAGTCTGAATACGCAGGTCGGACTCTCCAGTCCGACCGCGCTGCTTCTTTTTCGATCGCTTCTCCTCGGCTGGCAGCTTCGCCGTGCGCGTCTCCCGAGGCATCAGCAGAATCTCAGCCGCCGCCAGCGAGACGAGCGCGCATGCCACCGCCGCGAAAAACGCGGTGGCGACGTTCGTCCTTACCGCGATCGAGCCGACCGGCAGCCATGTGAAGAGATGCGTCAGGATCAGGAAGAACGGGAACCCCGGCGGATGCGCATTGCCGAGCGACCAGGCCGCGGTTGTCAGCTCACCGCTGTCGGTCGGACCGACGGCCGGCGCGAGCGTTTTCAGGTAGAGCGCGAATGCGGCGATGAAGACGATCGACGCCACTCGGGTATCGGGTTCCGGGCGCTGAGCGTCGGGAACTTGCGGCGCGGGCCGCTCCGGCTCCCGACTCCCGGCTCCCGACTCCCGCGTCACTCTGGCCAATGGTAAAAGCCCTGTCCCGTCTTCTTGCCGAGCTTTCCGTCGGCGACCATCCGCCGCAGCAACTCGGGCGGATCGAAGCGCAGGCCGAGCGTCGACGCCAGATACTCCGCGATGCCGAGGCGGACGTCGAGACCGACCAAATCCGTCAGGCGCAACGGTCCCATGGGGTGGTTGTAGCCGAGCTCCATCGCCTTATCGATATCCTCGGCCGAGGCGACTCCCTCTTCCAGCATCCGGATGGCCTCGAGGCCGGTGGCCACGCCGAGGCGGGAGGTCGCGAAGCCGGGCGAATCGCGAACCACGATTGCCGTCTTCCCCATCCTCTCCGCCACCTCGCGAGCCTGGGCCACCGTCTCGTCGGAAGTCCGTTCGCCGCGCACGATCTCGATCAGCTTCATCACGTGCGGCGGATTGAAGAAATGCAGCCCGACGAAGCGATCGCGCCGCTCCACCGATTGCGCCAGCTCCGTGATCGAGATCGAGGACGTGTTCGAGGCCAGAATCGTCTCCTCGCCACAGAAGAGATCGGCCTGCGCGAAGAGGTTCTTCTTCAGGTCGAGGTCTTCCGGGACCGCCTCGATGATGAGATCAGCCGCGCGGACAGCCGGCTCGAGGTCCGGCGACAGGTGAATCCGCGCGCTCGCCTCGGCCGCCGCATCGCCGGCGATCTTCCCGCGCTCGATGCCTTTTTGCAGGGTCGACTCGATCGACGCCTTCGCCGCGTCGAGCGCGCCGGCATCAGCATCGTGAATGACGGTCTCGTAACCGGCAACCGCGGCGAGGTAAGCGATCCCCCGCCCCATCGTGCCCGTGCCGATGACTGCAATCTGGCGGATCATGGGGCCGGAGTGTATCGCAGCCGGCAGGCGAGATTTCCGTGCTTAAAACGGCTTATCCGCAGATGACGCAGATGATAGGGATCGCAGTGCTCTCAAATCTGCGTAAATCTGCGGATAACTGCTACACCGCCCGCATGGCCAGCTTCAGGATCTCGCGATGGGTGAAGTAGTTCACGGCCGGGTCGTCGAGATGGAAGCTGTAGGTGAACCTCTCCTCGTTGTCTGCCAGGAACGTGAATCGGAAGTAGCGGTTATCGGAGCCGCCGAACTCCTTCACGCTGGCCGAGTGGCCGTCATCCGGCTCGACCTTGATCACCCGGTACAGGCGGTGTGCGCTGATCGGGAGATCGTCGGGCGGATAGTGGATGAACTGGATGGCGTAGATCTGCTTCGGATCGATCTCGCGCTCCGGGTAACCGTCCGCTTCTCCCTCCTCCCCCTCGCCGGTGAACCACGTGTCTTCCTCTTTGAAAAGCACGAGATTGGCCGAGCTTTCCGTCATCGGCATGATGCCCTGGTCGAGGTGAATGTGCTGCTCCGGATCGCTGGAATCGCGGAGCTGCGTGAGGAGATCGATCATGTACTGGATGCCGTCGCGCGTGCCGGTGAAGGCCACCTCGTCGTCCTCGTCGGAGATCCAGACGTCGAGCCAGGCGTTCTTGGGGAGCTTGACGCGGCTCTCGAGGGTATCGAACGTCACCGCAGCGAAGCCGAGGCGCTTGGCCGCCGCGTTGAGGAAATCGTTGCAATGCGGATCCTCGGTCAGATGCGTCCGCGCATAGTCGATTGCCGCCTCGTACGCGCGTTTGCGTCCGAAATCGTGCGTCAGATCGAATGGGAGGATGATTTGATCGAGGAGCTGGGCGTGGCGCTCGGCAGGTCGTGACATTGGCGTTTCGGGAACTGCGACAACCGGTGGAAATTTATCACATTCCCGAGAGGGGGGTGGGGGGTTGGGTGTGGGGGGTGGGAGTGGGGGGGGTGTGAGTTTTAGGGTGTTTTGGCGGGGGGGGCGGGGCGTTAAGGGCGCCTAGACAAAACCCACACGGC
>Ga0307470_10000308_pt1 | contig 29085 bp, 25 predicted proteins | sample atmos_gasesAM3C__FD_204565 | JGI IMG/M metagenome (GOLD analysis project Ga0307470, IMG submission 204565) | Hardwood forest soil microbial communities from Morgan-Monroe State Forest, Indiana, United States - atmos_gasesAM3C_05 | ecosystem: Environmental > Terrestrial > Soil > Temperate forest... | reverse complement strand
GAGGTGCGCCTGAACAACAACCCGGACAACCCGCTCGAGTACATCCTCAACGCGTTCTAGGCTGCGGCTACAGTCTATCCTGAGGAGCGAAGCGACGAAGGATCTTCGGTGATACCGCGCGGCGGTCGCACGAAGCCACTCGCGCGAGATCCTTCGTCGCTGCGCTCCTCAGGATAGACTTCAAGCCGCGCGGCTCCACCGGAGATCCTTCGTCGCTTCGCTCCTCAGGATAGACTCGAAGGCATCAGAACAGCCGTCGCCCGAAGATCCCGTGCTCGTCGGCTTCGTTGACGAAGAGCCAGCCGACGAAGTCGCCGGGCTCGAATGAATCGCCGGGATAGCGCTTGGCGTCGAAGGCGGCGGAACCGAAGCGCTCGATGTCACCCGGCTTCGCATAGGTCAGCCGTCCGCGCCAGCGCTCGAAATTCGATAAACGAAGATCGACCCATCCGGACGCCGCGTACTGCTCGATGCGTTCGTCATTCAACTCGACGACACTGTGACCGGTTGCAACGGCAGGAATGCTGATGCGTGGTCCTCTCGTGAGGGTGAGGTGCCCGTCGCGCTGGCGAAGGATCGGTGTGCCGACGCGGACGATGGTGCTGGCGACCGCCGGGTTGTCCGTGAGGTATCGCTCCACGCGGCGTTGCATCTCCGAGGGGTCGATGGCGCTGATGTCGACCATCTTGCTTGTTCCCGCTGCCTGCCTGATCAGATACGCCTCGGCCAGAAGTTTCGAGAGTCGCGGCGGGCCGAGATGGCCGACGGCGATCGACGGCACCTCGCCGCGTTTCTGCTCTTCGAGCGTCTGCATCAGCCGAATGGCGTGATCGCGCAGCACGCCTGCGCGGTAGCTCGGCTCGGTGATGGCGCCGTCGATCGCGGCCAGGACGTCACGGCCGGTCGATGCTCCCAGGATCTCCAGGACCACCGTCCGCGCGACCTCCTCGGGTGTCACGTACTCCATCTGCCGCGGGAAGGTGATGGCTTGAAACTCGCCGATGGAGAAGAAACCGTTCTCGCCGGTGTCGGCGCCGATCACCTCCAGCGGTACGTCACGGCCTTCGAAGCGCTCGTAGGCCGCGTCGTCGCGCACTTGCAACCGTGCGCCGAGTGTCTCCTCATGCGGCTCCACGAGATAAGCCTTGCCGGTCTCGCCGCGCACTCCGATGTGCCGCTTCTCCACGCGGCGGAAGCCGATCATCGCGCCCGGCTTCACTTCCTTGACGATGGCACCCTGCTGCTCCTCGGACGCACCAGGCGTGCGAGCCATCAGAAAAAGCAGACCCGTGTGCGCGAATCCGATGGCCGACTTCGCCAGCAGCGTCAGCGACGGCTTGTCTTCGCTGTGGGTGTAGGGGACGTTCAGGCCCATCCCGCCGGTGCCGGTCGTTCCGACCTTCACATAGATCTGGACATTCGTGTTTTTGAGCGTCTCGTTGAGCAGGAGGATGTGCCGTGCGATCTGCGGGATGCCTTGCGCGATGAGCAGCTTTCGAACAGTGGAGAAGAGCGGCTCCAGCTCTTCACGCGGAATGGCTCCGGCGCGGTCTCCGAAGCCGTCGATCAGATCCTTCGTCTCGATGGCCAGCGCGAACTCGTTCTGGTAGCTGATCGCCGTGGCCGTGTTGATGGCGTCGATGACGATCTCCGGCTTGTGTCGGGCCACGAGCTGGTACAGCGCGGAGGTCTGGTAGCTCACCTCGCGTCGGAAGACGGCGTCGAAGAGCTTGTCGTAGTGCTCGCGGTTCTCGACGACGGCGTTGCGATCGACTGTCTTGAGATCCTCGGGGACGAAGATGTTGCCCCACTCGCCGCAAAGCTCGATGCGGTCGTCGATCTGGTCGCGAAGGAAGGCCAGCGCGGAGTTGACCTCGTCTTCGCGCACCGCGGCGATGACGATGCGCTCCGGACTCAGCTCGCGCGCCACCTCGCGCGCCACCTGAACGCCAACCATCCCTCCGCCGCCGAGGATGAGAACCGTTCCCGCGGAGCGCGTCAAACGCGCTCCTCCTCCCCTTCGGGAAGATCCCAGCGCTCGGTGATGCGCTCGTGCGTCAACCATCTCTCGCAGTCGAGCGCGGCCATGCAGCCGGTGCCAGCCGCGGTGACGGCCTGGCGATAGACGTGATCGACGGCATCGCCGCAGGCAAAGACGCCCTGAATGTTCGTCACCGTCGAGTGCGGATGCCTGAGACAGATATAGCCGCGCTCATCGAGCTCGAGCTGTCCCGCGTACGGCTGTGTGTTGGGCGTGTGTCCGATGGCGACGAAGAGGCCCTGCGTGGCGAAATCCGTCGTGATGTTGGTCTTGAGGTTGCGAAGTTTGAGCGACGTGATGCCGCCCTCTTTCGTGCCGATGACTTCATCGACGGTCGAATCGAGGAGGAACTCGATCTTCGGATTGCTGCGCGCCCGATCCTGCATGATCTTGGACGCGCGCAGCTCGGCGCGGCGATGGACGACTGTGACCTTGGTGGCGAACTTGGTGAGGAAGGTCGCTTCCTCCATCGCCGAATCGCCGCCGCCGACGACAACGATTTCCTTGTTCTTGAAGAAGAAGCCGTCGCAAGTGGCGCAGTACGACACGCCGAAGCCCTGCAGCGCCTTCTCGCTGGGCAGCCCGATCTGCATCGCCGAGGCCCCGGCGGCGATGATCAACGCCTGGCATTCGTAGATGTGCGAGTCGGTGGTGATCGCGAAAGGATGCCCGGCAAAATCCACGCTCTCGACCTGTTCCATCTTGAACACGGCCCCGAATCGCTCCGCCTGCTGCCTCATGAGATCCATCAGCTTCGGCCCCAGGATCCCCTCGGGGAAGCCAGGATAGTTCTCGACGTCGGTGGTGATGGTGAGCTGTCCTCCCGGCTGCAGTCCTTCGAGGACGAGCGGCGCCAGGTTGGCCCGTGAGAGATAGATCGCCGCGGTGCACCCAGCGGGCCCGGAGCCGATGACGATTACTTTGTAGTCCTTGATCCGTTCCATGCGGCGCGCATTCTACCGCGTGGGTCGTTCAGAACAGCTTCGACTGCGGCGGCTTCACGCCACCGCGTAGCGCGTCGATCAGCGCCTGGCCCAGAAGCGCCTTTTGCCAGTTCCGCATGACGGGGACGCGCTCGAGATCGGCCGGCTCTTGCGGCTGGGCCTGGGCGACGGTCAGGAGAATGTGACGCGGGGCCAGGACGGAGGCATCGACCTTCAGGTCACGGGCGATCTTGTCGCGCGCTTTCTTCATCCGATCGATGCGCGCTTCCAGCTCGCGATCGCGAAGCCACGTTTTCGTTTCGCTCTTCTCGGGCAGTTCCTCCTCGGGGATAGCCAACGCTTCCTGCACCAGGCGAACGATGTCGCGACCATAGCGGCCGCGGTGATAGCCGGAGACGCCCTTGATGGAGTTGAAGTCCTGCGTCGCCTCCGGTTTGCTTTTCGCCACCTCGAAGATCAGATCGTTGCTGAAGATCTTGAACGGCGGCCGGTCGGCCTCGCGCGCCAGCCCGTCACGATAGTCATAGAGCGCGCGGACGACCGCGAGCGAGCGGCGATCGAGAGCGCCGAGGCCTTTCAGGCGACGGAAAGGCTCTTCGTCGCTGTCTTTTTCGTTGAAACGGATCTGCTCCAGGCGGGCGAACTCCTCGACCGCCCACTCCCACCGGCCGAGCGCTGTCAGCTCGTCGCGGAGACGGCTGGCGAGATCGATGAGGTGGCGCGTGTCGGTGGCCGCGTAGTCGAGCATGTCGGCCGGCAGCGGACGCATCGCCCAATCGGCGCGCTGATGCTTCTTGTCGACCTTGTAGCCGAAGTGTCGGTCGAGCAATGCTGCCAGGCCGAAGGCTTCGTAGCCGAGAAGTTGCGAGCAGACCATCGTGTCGATCAGGTTGGCGATGGTGAATCCGAAGTCGCGGTTGAGGATGCGCAGGTCGTAGTCGGCGCCATGCAGGATCTTGGTGATGCCGCGGTCCGCGAGGATCTCGCCGAACTTCGTGAGGTCGAATTTGCAAAGGGGATCAATGATCAGATCCTCGCCCGGAAAGGACATCTGGATCAGGCACACCTTGTCGAAGTACGAGTGCAGCGAATCGGCCTCGGTGTCGAGAGCGACGACCGGCTGGGCGGCCACGCGGGCCATCGCGGCATCGAAATCCTTCTGCTTGTCGATGAAGATCACAGCACCAGCTCCCTCAGCCCGATCGAAACCAGCTTGTCGTTGAAGGCGCGCCGGTCGAACTGCTCGGAAGCGGCGAGTATGCGAACGTCGTCGCGTTCATCGGACATGCTGAGCAGCAGCGCGACATCCTCCGCGGCGGGGACGCGAATCTCCCGGTTGTGGAGCTCGATCACGCGTGCGGTGGCGAACATCCGGGCGTAGAGGGCATTGCTGGCGACGAGTACGTGGACCCGCACATCCTCGTCGTCGATCCAGGTCAGCGGAATGAGGTCGAGCTCCTCGGCCTGGTCGATCTCGTCGCGATCGACGCGGAAGCCGCGGTTGCTGGCCATCATCGCAACCTGATTCTTCTGTTGCGGCTGCATCACGCCGAGGACATCGATCGAGCCGCTGTCGATCAAGCCGCCCAGCCACGCGGAACGGGCCACGCTGCCGACGAACATCGATTCGATCCGAAGCTTCGCCAGCAACTCCGCGACCGCCTCGATGGCACGTGCATGGCGAGGCGTTGCGCGGAGGGGGTGCATCTGAGGGCGATTATATGTTTGTGGGAGTGGGGTGTGCGTTGTCGGTTGTCAGTTGTCGGTTCTCGGGAATCTCGGACATGAACCTGATCTTTTCACCGACAACCGACAACCGACAACCGACAACCGACAACCGACAACCGACAACCGACAACCGACAACCGACAACCGACAACCGACTCCACCCCCACTCCCGCGGTACCATCCCCTCAGTGCTCGAACGCCTCCGCGACCTCGTCTCCCACCATTGGGGTTATGACTCATTCCGCCCGTTGCAGCAGGAAGCGATGATGGCGGCCATCGAAGGGCGGGACTCGCTTGTGGTCATGCCCACGGGCGGCGGGAAGTCGCTCTGTTATCAGGCTCCGGCACTCCTCAGTGAGCACGTCACAGTCGTCGTCTCGCCGCTCATCTCGCTGATGAAAGATCAGGTGGACGGCCTTCGCGAATGCGGCGTAGCGGCAGCGCAGCTCAACAGCTCGCAGCGGAGCGATCAGCAGCGCGCCATCGAGCGCGAGGTGCTGGAGGGTAAGGTCAAATTGCTCTTCGCCTCGCCCGAGCGGCTGGCGATGAGCAGCTTCCGCGATCTCCTGAAGCGCGCGAACGTGCGGACGTTCGCCATCGATGAGGCGCACTGCATCAGTCATTGGGGCCACGACTTCCGGCCGGAGTACCGGCAGCTTCGCGATCTGCGCAAGACGTTCCCCGAGGCCTCGGTACACGCGTATACGGCAACAGCGACACCGAAGGTGCGGCTCGACATCGCCGAGCAACTCTCGCTCCGCGATCCGCTCGTTCTCGTCGGCGACTTCGACCGGCCGAACCTGACCTATCGCGTGCTTCCGCGCACCGACGAATGGAAGCAGGTGCTCGAGGTCGTGGAGCGGCATCGAGGCGAGGCGGGCATCGTCTACTGCATCCGCCGGCGCGATGTTGACTCGCTGTCGGAAAAGCTGCGGCGCAAGGGGATCGACGCCGTCGCCTACCACGCCGGTCTCTCGCCCGAGGAGCGGCGGGGCGCGCAGGAGAAATTCGCCACCGAGAAGTGCGACCTCGTCGTGGCCACGGTGGCGTTCGGGATGGGCATCGACCGGTCCAACGTCCGCTTCGTCCTGCACACGGGGATGCCGAAGTCGATCGAGCACTATCAGCAGGAGAGCGGCCGAGCCGGCCGTGACGGGCTGGAAGCCGAGTGCGTGCTGCTCTACTCGGCTGCCGATGCCATTGTCTGGCGGACGATGCTCGAGCGCGGCGGTGAAGGCGTCGAGCCTGATCCGGCCTGGGTCGAGTCGGCCATGCGCCACGTGAGAGATCTCGATCGCTATTGTTCCGCGGCAGCGTGCCGGCACAGCGCGCTGGTCCAATACTTTGGCCAACAGTACACGGCCGAGAATTGCCACGGTTGCGACATCTGCCTCGGCGAAACGGAGAACGTCCCCGACGGGCTGGTGATCGCGCAGAAGATTCTCTCGTGCGTCTATCGTGTCCGCGAGTCGTTCGGCGTCGGTCACGTCGTGAGCGTGCTGCGCGGTGAGGACACCGAAAAGATCCGCGATCGCGGCCACAGCCGCCTGTCGACATTCGGGCTGCTGAAGGGATCGTCGAAGCACGAGCTGCGCGAGTGGATTTATCAGCTCATCGCGCAGGAGTTTCTGCGTCAGACCGACGACGAGTATCCGATCCTTCGCCTCGGTCCCCGCGCTCGCGACGTCATGCGCGGCGTTGCCGAGGTCAAGCTGCGCCAGCCGGCCGTGCGGAAGAGTGACCGGAGTGCTCCGCGATCTTCGGCGTCATCACCGCTCGATCCGCTCCAGCCGCACGATCGCGAGCTCTTTGAGCGGCTGCGGACGTGGCGCCGTTCCGAGGCCGAGCACCGCGGCGTGCCGCCGTACGTCATCTTCAGCGACAAGACGCTCCGCGAGCTGGCGCGCGTGCGCCCGACCACGCTTTTCGAGTTGCGCGGAATCTATGGCATCGGCGACGCCAAGCTGGAAGCGTTCGGCGACGCGCTCGTCACTCGAATCCGCGAGCACTGCGCGACCGCGCCATCGTAACCAGCAGCCATACCGCGAACGCGCACGAACCGACTCCGGCCAGAAGTCCGGCCATGCGCAGCAGAAACGCGAAGACGTGGTCGAGCGGGAGCATGTGCAGTGCGCCGAGGATGTAGGCCCAGTCGTGTTCCAGATCCTCGGAAGAGGCGAAGCCGACCAGCGGCAGATCCTTCGTCCGCGCATCGCCGACGTACGCTGACAACTCGTACAGGCTGTACGAAAGCCAGAAGCCGCCAACCGACATCCCGTAGTAGTCAGGCTGACGGGCGAAGTAGATGATGCAGATGATGGGGACTGCGATCTGGAAGACGCTCCCCATGATCGCGGTGATGAAGTGCGGCGCCCAGGCGAAGACGAGATGCCCCATCTCGTGGAAAGCGAGCGTGATGCCGTAGAAGATCGTTCCGCGCGTCGGATCGCGGAACTTGACCGTGAAGAGGTAGACCAGGAACAGCAGCAGAATCGCGCGCGGAATCCACATGCGCCCGCGGCACCAGTCGCGGGCATCGTCGAGGAAGGTGTCGAGCGCGGTCGGGGAGGTGGGCTGCGGCGCAGCCTCGATATGGCCCATTCGCTACTCGATCAGCCGGCCAACGGCTCGCGTCCCACGCAACAAGCCTGACACGCTCAGATCCTCGTCGAGCGTCGGCCAGTTGATGTACTCCCCGTCTCCAATGATGCGGAAGTCTGCGCGTTCGCTTGCCGAGGCATTGAGGATGCGTGGAAACCACACGAGTGGAACACTCACGGTGCGACCGTCGGCAAGATGCACGACCAGCACGTCGTCTGTGACGTCAATTTCGATAGCACGAGGATTAGTTTCGACGGCGAAGGAACTCATTCCAAGCCTCCATGATATCGGAGTGATTGAACACCAGTGGTGTCATCCACGCTGTCATCCGACCTTGTGAAGAAATATCTTTCACCCAAAAAGGCCAATTGTCATCCTGAGACTGCCGCAGCCGCTGAGCGAGCGTAGCAAGCGAAGAGCGGCGGAGGACGGCGAAGGATCTCCAGCGGCAGCGCCTGGGGCAGGAGCGAAACTGTGGTTTTTGTGAGGAAGATCAACGACAAACCACATCTGCGCTTCTGCCCCAGGCCGTGTAGTTCGAGATCCTTCGCCGTCCTCCGCCGCCTTTCGCTCGCTACGCTCGCTCAGCGGCTTCGGCAGTCTCAGGATGACAAATCGCTCGTTAGTATTTTTTCTCAGGATGACAGGTCGCCTCACAGATACTCGAGAACGCGATTCACGTGCTCCCACTCCGTCGCCCCATTGCCGATGGCAACCCGGATGCCGTACCGCCCGCGCAGGCGCGTGTGGGAGACGAAGAGACGGCCGCTGGCGTTCATCCGTTCCAGGGCCTCGATGCTGGCGCGCTCCGACGCCGCTTCGTCGATCGTACCGCTGTCATCGAGAACAATCTTACGGAAGACGACCACGCTCAGACTCTGCGGCGCGATCAGCTCAGTGTCGTCGCGTTTCTGCAGTTCGGCGGCCAGCCGCGTCGCATCGGCGATGTGCTGCCGGATCACGTTCTGCATCCGCTCGACGCCGTAGTGTTCGAAGAGGTACCAGAGCTTGAGGGCGCGGAAACGGTGGCCGAGCTGGAGCCCGTAGTCCATGAAATTCACTTCGGCCGTGTCCGTCGTCTTCAGATATTCGGGAACGAGCGAGAAGGTCTCGCGCAACACCTCGGGCTTGCGCGTGTAGAGCACGCTGCAGTCGATCGGCGTGAACAGCCACTTGTGCGGGTTGATGACGATCGAGTCGGCGGCTTCGACGCCGTCCCACAACCAGCGAAACTCGGGACAGATCGTGGCCGGGCCGGCATAGGCGGCATCGACGTGCAGCCATACGTTCTCCCGCTTCGCGATCTCCGCGATGCGACGTACAGGATCGACGGCGGCCGAGGATGTTGTGCCGACCGTCGCGGAGATGGCGCAGGGCGTGAATCCGGCCGCACGATCGCGGGCGATGGCGCTCTCCAGGGCCTCCACGTTCATGGCGAAGGAATCATCGCCGGCGATCTTCACCACTCCTTCGATGCCGAATCCGAGCGCCAGCGCCCCCTTCTCGATCGACGAATGAGCGTGCTCGGAGCAGTAAACGCGAAGTGACGGCGCCGCCGCGAATCCGCGCGTACGAATCTCCGGCGCCGCGTACTCACGCGCCGCGGCCAGGGCCAGAAACGAATTGATCGAGGCGGTGTCGTTGATGATGCCGAACAGATCGCCCGGCAGGCCCAGCGCCTCGCGAAGCCAGCGCAGTGTCACCGTCTCCAGCTCCGTCAGCGACGGCGAGGTGCGCCAGATCATCCCGTTCAGGTTCAACGCCGCGGTGAGCAGCTCGGCCAGGATGCCGGCCTGTGAGCCGGTAATCGAAAAGTAGGCGAAGAAGGCCGGATGGTTCCAGTGGGTGACGCCGGGGATGATCTTCGAGTCGACCTCGGCGAGAAGCGCATCGTATGGACGGCCACCGACGCTTGGCGCGGCGGCGAACTGTTTCTCGATGTCGCCCGGTTTCACGCGGGAGAGGACGTCGTAGCGGTCGACGCCGTCGAGGTAATCGCCGATCCAGTCGATCAGCTTGTGGCCGGCGGCACGGAATTCATCACTGGTCGGGTCGAGCTTCGGCATGCGGCGCATCTTCGCCGCGACGCAATGAATTCGCAAGCATCAGGATGACCGAGAACGTGATGGGGACGGTGATCTGACCGGTGAGCCGCGACCACGATGTCAGCACGTGCCAGCGAATGTCGTGCGGCGTCGCGAGATAGGCCAGGACATAGAACGCGACTTGGATTGCAGTCACGAACAGGACGAAGCCCTCGCGCCGGCGAGAGGCGGCAGGCGCGATGAGAATGCCGGCCAGGATGGCAACCCAGAACCACGGCTCGTACAGTCGCGCCGCGAGATAGGCGAGGAGCTCGTGCGCATATGGCAGCCGCGCCAACAGGCGCGAAGTGGCCGAACCGCCCGCGATGTCGGTGGGAAGGGTGTGCATGGCCCGAAGAAGCAGCCAGGGGATCGTCAGCGCGTAAGCGGGCCAGAGGCGGAGCAGTCGCGCGGTGACGCGGTTGCGCGGTCTCGCGGCTTGGTCGTCTTTCCGCGAGACCGCGAGACCGCGAGACCACGAGACCGCGGCAACCGCGATCGTCACCGCCACCAGCAACGCCAACCCTTCGTTCTTGCAGTTCGCGGCGAAACCGAGCATCAGCGCGCCGTGGCGCCACGCGGTGACATCGTCATCGAGCAGCGCCGCACGCACGAAAAGCACTCCGGCACCGCCGAAGGCGATGAGCGCCCCTTCCGCCAGGCCGAGGTAGCGGCTGACGGCGAGCGCCGCCAGCGCAAGTGTGAGGAGCGACGCGAAGAACGGCGTCATCTCGCGCGAGGCCAGGTCGCGGGCGATGAGCAGCAACGCCATCCCCAGGGCCACGAAAAGAAGACCGAGCCAGCGGTCGCTCCAGCCGCCGTTGACCAGGGCCACGAAGTCGAAGTTCAACGGCAGCAGAAGCGGATAGTCGGGATGGGCGAAGGTGTTCCAGCGGCTCTCCAGAAAACGCCAATCGATGCCGCCGATCTCCAGGAACGCCTTTGCCTTCAGTCCCCAAATGGCCCAGAAGTCCCATTCCCACAGCGGCGCCAGGGTGGCGTAGAGGGTGTAACCGGTGAGGGTGAGCAGGGTGAGGGGGTCGAGGATGTGTGCGCGCGGGGGGAGTTGTCGGTTGTCGGTTGTCGGTTGCCGGCGTGCGATGACGGCGGCTGCGCAGAAGATCGCCAGCGTGGTGGCGGTCACGGTGAGGAGCGACCAGCGTATGTGGGCGACCGATAGCGCCAGCAGGACGATGAACATGGTGCCACTGCCGTAGAGAAAGGATGCGCCGACGAGCAGCGGCCCTCGAGCGCGACGATCGACCGCGAGCGCGATCGGAATGCCGAGGACGGTGAGGCTGAGGATGGCGATGAGGGTGGGGGTCATCGCGATCCTCTTCCCCGCACAGACAAGAGTGTCTGTGCCACATCCTTCTGCGGATACGGGAGTACCCCTGCCACAGGCGGAGAGCAATGTGGCACAGACACTCTTGTCTGCGCTTCCCTCATTGGTGCAACCTCACCAACGCCCCGTCCTGGCCCTGCCACACCACATCCGCCGGCAGGCGCAGCCGCACACGGAATGCGGCGATGTATCGCGCGGCGCGGAGGTTCTGGGGAAGACGGCCATTCTCAGGGGTCACCAGCGGCAGCACCTCGCGGCCGGTGAGGAAGTAGCTGGCGCGATAGTAGGCGTACGAATAGCCGTCGTCCCACCCCATCGCCGGCACGACCACGGCGATCGTATCGCCCGGCTTGGTGTGCGCGCGGACGCCGTCGAGAAAGCGCGGGTATTGCGGCCACTGCCGGTCGGGGTAGACGACCAGAGCCCGCGCATACGGCTGGCGATCGACGAAGGGCATCTGCAGCAGACGCGCCTCGACGCACATCGCCACGATGGCGGCAAGGGAGAGGAATGTGAGCGCGCGGCGGAAGGTCACGCGCGCGATTGTCGCATTAGGGAGTCCACTGCGGGGGCGGTGCATCGGCTGGCTGGCGCGATCCGGCATCGTACCGGGGCTGTCCGGCATTGTTCCGGCGCAGCGCGGCATCGTTCCGAGGCTGCCCGGCATCGAGCCGGCACTGTCCGGCGTCGTTCCGGCGTTGCGCGGCATCGTTCCGGGGCTGCCCGGCATCGCTCCGGCACTGCCCCGGCATCGTTCCGGGGCTGCCCGGCAACGTTCCGGCGCTGTCCGGCATCGCTCAGGCGCTGCACGGCACCATTCCGGCGCTATCCGGCATCGCTCCGGCACTGTGCGGCGTCGTTCCGGCGTTGCGCGGAATCGCTCCGGGGCTGCCCGGCATCATTCCGGCGCCGCCCGGCATCGTTCCGGCACTGTCCGGAATCGTTCCGGCGCCGCCCGGCATCGCTCCGGCGCTGTGCGGCATCGATCCGGCGCCGCCCGGCTTCGGGCCGGCACTGTGCGGCATCGTGCCGGCGCTGTCCGGAATCGGGCCGGCGTTGCGCGGAATCGTTCCGGCGCCGTCCGGCATCAGGCCGGCAGTGTCCGGCGCTGAGCCGGCTTCGCCGCCGATTGTGCCGCGTAAGCGGCAGCCAGACGGTAGCCAGGGGTGCGAGCGTTTTTTGCGAGCACCCCTGGTAAAGAGATGTCGTGGTTGGTGACGCGTCAGCGGCACTGGAGTGATCGTGGACGCCATCCAGTGCCGCTGACGCGGCACGCTCTCGAGAGACAACGCACAAGGGGTGCTCGCAAAAAACGCTCGCACCCCTGGCTACCCTCTTGAGCCGCTATCGCGGCGGCGTAACGTCCAATCTCCAAGTGCGGTGCCGGCCGGCCTACGACGCGCCGCGGCCCGACAATACGGCCGGTATCGTCCTCAGAAGGATCTTCAGATCGAGGGACGGCGACCAGTTGTCGATGTACTGCAGATCGAGCTGCATCCAGCGGTCGAAATCGACGTTGTTGCGCCCGCTCACCTGCCAGAGGCACGTCAGCCCCGGCTTCATCGACAGACGGCGGCGGTGCCACCGATGGTAGGCGGCCACTTCCTCGGGGATGGGAGGACGCGGCCCGACCAGGCTCATGTCGCCCTTCAGGACGTTCCAGAGCTGCGGCAGCTCATCGAGCGAAAACTTCCGTAGCAGGCGGCCAACGGCAGTGATGCGCGGATCGGACTTCGCTTTGAACACCGGTCCGGTCATCTGATTAAGGTGCGTGACCTCGCCGCGCCGCTCGTGCGCGTCCTCGAACATCGTCCGGAATTTGAAGAGCGTGAAGACCCGGCCGTTGAGGCCCATCCGCTCCTGCTTGAAGAATATCGTCCCGGGCGATGAGAGCTTGATGGCGATGGCGGCGATGCCGATAGCGGGGAGGGCGAGCAGAAGGAGGAGCATCGAAACGGCGACGTCCAGCAGGCGTTTGAGCGCGAGCTGCGACTCATTCGACGGCGTCGTGGTGAAGGTGAGGAAGGGAATCCCTTCCAGCTCCTCGAGCTCGACCCGGGCCACGCGGTTCGGGAAGAAGTTCATGGCCACGCGTGTGCGGATCCCCAGCTCCTCGCACATCAGGAAGATCTGCTTCATCTCGTCGAGCTTCTTGCGTGTGACCGCAAAGACGATCTCGTCGATCGGTTCGGCGAACTGGCCGCCTTCGAGAAGACGGCGCAGGTCAGGCACCGTGCCGTACACGCGGAAGCTTGCCCAGCCATTCGACAGCCGGTGTCCGTCCGAGACAAACCCCAGGATCTTGTAGCCCCAGTACTTATGACCTTCGATCGTGCGCGCGACGTCGATGGCCCGGCGGCCGGTGCCGACGATCAGAAGCGTCCGGTAGTTGAGGCCTTTTGCCCGCACATAGCGGGCCACGATCCGGACCACGACCTTTTCGAGGACGAGGAGCAGCGCCGCCAGCACGCCGAAGAGAACGAACCATGCGCGCGAGAGTTGCCGCAGCGGCAGAAGATACGCCAGCGTAGCCAGGATGGCGTTGCCGACAAAGACGACGCGGATGGCCGTCAGCGCCTCGCGCAGGAGCGGGACGGTGCGGTGGCTGTGGTAACTGTGATAGCTGAAGAGGAGGACCGACCAGAGGATGAGGACCAGGGGATAGATCTTGACGTACTCGCGGAGCGGAAACAGGCCCGTCGGGAACTGATCCGGCGCGATCCTCGGCAGAATGAGGTCGCGGATGAAGAAGGCGGCAAAGAAAGCAGCCGTCGTGAGCGCCAGGTCGGCAACGTAGACGACCCTCGCGATCATGCGCGCTTTTTCTTTAAGCATTTAACCCCTTGCCACCTGAACAGTTTGCAACGATTGCGTCGAATGTACTGCACTGACGCCCGTTCGGTATACGGAAATCGATCTTCGAACGTCTACGGCTGAGTTTTCAGCGTCCGATGTCGGCAAAAAGCCGCTCGTACGCCTCGGTCACAGCCGTCCAGCCGTACCGTTCGCCGGCGCGTGCCCGGGCGGCGATCCTCATCTGCTCGCGCATGGCCGGCGATTCGAGACATTCCCGAAGCATGCCTGAGAGAGTCTCGGACGGGCGCAATCGGAAGTAACCGACCGCCTCCCCACCCACTTCCCGGTTCTCGGGAGTGTCCAGCGCGAGTACGCACCCCCCCGAGGCCATCGCCTCGATCATGGCCGGATGCGTCCCCCCGACCTCCGTCGCCTGGAGATAGACCAGCGCGTGGCGCTGCAGGGTCCGGTAATCGCGCCCGTAGAGCGCACCAGGAAAGAGGATGCGATCGGATGCGTGCCGGTGAAGCTCGGTTTCGAGGTCGCGCGCGTAGGCGGCGGAGCCGAGCATGATGAGGGTGGGCTGGTCCTGATTCTGGTCCTTGTCCTTCAGTCTATGCTGAGCGAAGCGAAGCATCTCCGGTGGCGCCGCGCCGGCTTCGCCATGTACCCCGCTCGTGGTCTCACGCCCCTCGGTGCCACCAGAAACCGCTCGGGGTGGACTGCCTAACCGCTCGTACGCCAACACCACCTCCAGCGGATTGTTCTCCGGTTCAAACCGGCTGACATAAAGAACGTAGCTGCCGGCCTCGACGCCGAGGCGCTGGAGGACGTCGCTGTCGTCCTCGGGTGGGAACTCGGCCCCGTACGGGATCATCACCGGCTCGATGACGTAGCGCTGGCGGTAGTAATCAGCGATCACATGCGCATCAGCGATGACGCGCGACGCGAAAAGCGCTGAAAACGATTCACCGATGGCGTAGACCGCCTTGCCGGCGACGTTCCACTTGCGCCGGTGCCGTTCGATGCCGTCGACATTGATCGCCACCGGAATCCGCGCGGCGCGCAACAGCGGCAGAACAAAGGCGTTCGCCGCATTGCAGAGAAGGACGACATCGAAATCACGCCGCAACGCGTCGATGGCGGAGAGCAACGTGTGGCTGACGGTCTCGAAGTACTTGTGGCGAAGCGCGGGAAGGACGATGCGCTGGACGCCGTGCCAGGAGTCGGGGGTCGGGAGTCGGGAGTCGGGAGTCGGAGTGTTCTTGCTTCTGCTTTCGCTCCGACCCCCGACCCCCGACTCCCGACGCCCGCCGTCCCGGCAATACACGGCCACCTCATGTCCTCGCGCCGCGAGGCGAGTCGACAACTCCGCGGCGAAGGTCTCGAAGCCGCCGTAGCGCGGGGGAACGCCGCGCGTGCCGGCGATGGCGATCTTCAACGAAACCATCCGGCGATCTGACGGTCCGAGACGCTCCGGCGGCTCTGGATGGCGCGTCGTTTCTCCATGATCCGCCGCCGATTCTTCCACAGCCATGTGAGCGCCGGAAGCGAGCTGCGCTCGATCGTCAACGTGGCGATGATGGCAACGAGATCGCGCGCCAGCTCGAACGGCGCGTTGCGCAGCGCGAGGTACAGCCCTTCGTTCTTGAGCCGCAGCAGAAATCGGTTCTTGACGCCGTGCATGTTCGTAGCGGCCGAAAGACTGCGCCGCCTGGCAGGCGTAACGGTGCGGACGTGATGGGCAACGGCGTCAGGCACATACAGCGCTCGCCAGCCGAAGAGCCGCCCCCGCCAGGCAACGTCCGCGTCCTCGCGAAAGGTGAAGAAATCCTCGTCGAGGAGCTCGCCGCCGATGGTGACGTCGCGGATGAAGGACATGCGGTACATGGCAGCGGCGCCGGAGACGCCGAAAACTTCGCGGTCGCGCGGTCGTGCGGTTGCGGGGTCTCGTGGTGCTTCGCGTGCGGGTTCCTTGCCGCGAGACCTCACGTCGAAGTTGCGCGGTCTCGTGGTCTCGGGGTCTCGCAGCGCTGCGCCGTTGGGTTGGACACCGCGAGACCCCGCGACCGCGAGACCGCGAGACCGCTCCTCGTCCCGCATCCCCTGATCGATATCAAAATGCCGTCCCGACCGCGTCATCCGTATCCCCTTGCTGTCCACCAAACCGGTCTCGGCCTGCAGCAATTTGCCCGTAGCCATGCCGAACGTGTCGCCGGCTTCGGTCAACCCATCCGCCAGCTTCGCCACGTAATCGGAATCGAGGAACGCGTCGGGATTGAGCAGGAGAACAAACTCGCCGCGAGCGGTCCGCACCCCCTGATTCACAGCGGCGCTGAAGCCGCGGTTCGAATCGTTGATGATCTGTCTCGCCTGTGGGGCGCAGTCGCGAACCACGGCAACCGAATCGTCGGCGGATGCGTTGTCGATGTGAATCAGTTCCAGATCAGGGTAGGTCTGCGAGGCCAGAGCAGCGAGGCAGCGGCGGAGAAAAGGCGCGCTGTTCCAGGTGACGATGACGACGGAGATGGTCCCGCTCGTCAGGCGCCGCTCCATCGTCTGAAGGCCTTGCGCATCACGCCTGCGTACGCGCGCGCGGCGCTCCAGCGCCCGAGGCGAAGGTTGGCGATGCCGGCGAGCGCCAGGGGGATGCGGAGGAGCATCCCGAAAACGATTGCCCACCGCAGCGCCTCCGCCTGGCCGGGCGTCAGCCACTTCTTCGCGTAGAGCCACATGTTGCGATACCAGAGCGCGATGAACTCGGCGAAGGGAACGTGCTCGAGACTGGCGCCGCCGAAGTGTCGCGCGCGCGCCGCGGGCACGACGAAGATCGTGTGTCCGGCGGCGGCTAGTCGCCGGCAGTAGTCGACATCCTCGAACCATGCAGGCGCGAATCGCTCGTCGAGCGGGCCTACCTCGGCGAAGACTTCGCGCCGCAGCAGCAGTGCCGCGGCGGCCGGCTGCTCGACCGGCTGCGGATGCGTCAGCTCCAGCTCGCGATAGCGATAACGCGCCGTCATCCGGTTGCCGGGTAAAAGCTTGTCGATGCCGAAGACCTCGCTCACCAGCGTGGCCAGCGTCGGCAGACGGCGCAGTTGAAACTCGCGCTGGGAGTCGCCTGCCTCATCCGACAGTAACGGCGCGGCGGCAGCGACGACGGGATTGGCATCGAGAAACTCGACGAGAATCTCCAGAGCACGCGGGCCGAGCTCGCAATCGGGATTGAGCAGGAAGAAGTAGCGTCCGCTGGCTCGCGTGGCCACGCGATTGACCCCCGCGGCAAAGCCGTCGTTCGCTTCTCCGCGGATGATCTCGATGTCGTTCTCGGTCTTGCCGACCGCCGCCAGCGTGGCATCCGCGGAAGCGTTGTCGTAGACGATGACCTCGTATGCCAGCTCGCCGCAGGCCGCGGCGATCGATCGCAGGCAGCGATCGATCCATCGCTCGCTGTTCCAGGTCACGATGACGATCGACAGATCGAGCGGGCGCGTGGCCAGGCCGCGGAGTATTCGAGGCGTATCGTGATCGGTTTTCAGCGTTCTGGTTGCCTCTGCCATTGCTTCACTGCCTCGACCAGCGGCCGCGTCACCACGTCCCACGCGAAACGCGGCTGGATGCGGATCAGGTTAGATACGCACGCCGCGTAAAAACCGTCGTCACCAATCAGCCGCGCGATTCCGTCCGCGACGGCTGCCGGATCGGACGGCGGCACAACGACTCCCAACCCCTCTGCTGCAACCAGCTCGGCGGCGAAACCCTGCTCTGTCGTGATCACCGGGACCGCCGCCGCGATGGCGTCGAACAGCCGCGTGCGAATGGAATACGCGGCCTCCGCTGTCGGACGGTGCAGCATGATAGCGACTTTGCTCCGGCGCAGCCATGCCAGGCGGTCGCGATACGGCGTCCATGAGTCGTTGGCCTCCACGAACGGTGTGCTCCCGGCGATGAGCGCGTCGAGACGGTCTTCCCGGCGCCGGTCGCCCGCGTGCCGGTTGGGCCGTGACCGTCCCAGAAAGAGAAGCCGGCAATCGAGGCCTCGGCGATTGACCTCGACCACTGCTTCGACCGCGGTGGCCGGGTCGAGCCACTCCCACATCCCGCCGCCCCAAAGAATGATGTTCTCCCGCTCCGCCGGTGTGGAGACGCAGACGTCTTCGATGCCGAAGGGAATCTCGATGATCGCTCCGGCCGCTTTCCGATAGAGCTCGCACTGTTTTGCTGTAGCCACGATGAGCAGGTCGCCCTTGGCCAGGGCTCGCCGGACACGCAAACCCTCCGCCTTGAGGTGAATTCGCTGCCGCACTGATGGGTGCCGCCCGTACATCTCGCGCAACTCCAGAAGGACGGGATCAAACAGGTCGAAGACGACGCGTTGGGCGCGCCGCTGCCGCCGGAAACCGCGTGCCGGCTGGCCGATCAGAACGTCTGCCGACCGCATGGCCACGAGCGCCTCGGCGCTGCCACGCGCGGCAACGCGAAATTCGTGCGCCGCGGGCTGGGCTCCTTCGCGCATACAGACCAGCGTCGTAGGGAAGTGCTTCGCCAATTCGCCGGCAAAGTGCCAGGCCCGGATCCCCGGCCCGGCCATCCGTTCGCCGACGACGTCGGGCGTATGAACTACGACCCCAAACATGGGCGCGCACTTTACCGCGTGAAGAGTCCCTGCAACACGCCGCGAATCGACGTTCGGCCTCGGAGAGCGAGCTTCACGTCTTCGAGCAGTAATGCCCCGATCCGCCCAACGCCGCGATGCCGCCGGGCCACAAGGTATCGGTTGCGCGCGCGAAGTCGGAGCGCATCGCGTCCGAGAAGCGGCGCCGATTGCGAGCCGGCATGGGTGGCTTTGACCACCGGCAGGACCGCGGTGCGCCATCCGGATTCGTGGAGCCGTGCACAAAGGTCGACATCTTCGTAATACGCGAAGAGCCGCGCATCGAAGATCGTCGCGCCGAGCGCCTCGCGGCGGTAGAGCGCAGCGGTCGCGGAGACGCCCCAGATTGAGTTGCTAAGTTGCTGAGTTGCTGGGTTGGCGGGATGGGTTGTCGGGTTGCTGGGTTGCTGAGTTGCTGAGTTGCCTGGTCGTTCAGCGTCTAACTTTGCAACTTGGCAACCCGGCGACCCGGCAACCGCACCCAGCAACTCAGCAACCCTGGAACTCAGTAACCCGCTGCCAGCCTGCCGAAACGTCCCATCACTCACATCGATCCCTGCGCCGTCGATCGTCGTTTCATCGCGGCGGAGAATTGTCTGCACTCCGGCCAGCTTCGGGTCAGTATCGAGCGCGGAGGCGACGGTCGCCAGCCAATCGCGGTCGAGGATGACGTCATTATTAATGAGGGCGACGTAGGCGCCGGTGGCGTGGCGGTAGGCCTCGTTGTTGCCGCCGGCGAATCCGAGGTTTGTCTCGCTGCGATAGATGTGAAGGCCGGGGCGGAAGGCGATTCGCTCCGCGACCGGGGTACGCGAACCGTTGTCGAACACGATCACTTCGCGCGGCGGCAGAGTCTGGGCGGCGATTGAGTCGAGACAGATGCGGAGCATGTCTCCGCCGTCGATGTCGAGAACGATCACCGAGATGTCAGTCATGCTGCATCCAGTCGAGGTTCGCGGTTCCGTCGAGGCAGTGCAACTCCGCGCGTCCGGAGGCGGGTAGGTTGATGTGCGTGAATCCATAGGCCGCGCCGGTCGGCGGCAACACGAATGCGCGCGCGCCCAGCTCGATCGTGGCGCCGGTCCGCGATTGGTACCGTATTGTCGATGGTCCGCCCCTGGCCAGGAACGACATTCTGTCGCCCGCGTTGACAATCCAGCCGCCCTGGTAAAGGAAGCGTGAGATGGTCCACTCGGCCGGAAACAGCTCGCCGCCGTTGTGCGTCACGTGCGCGTCTTCAAACTCGACGCGATCGGCCGGCTGGCGGCCGTAAGCGAAGGCGGCGAAGAGGAGCGCGGCGAAAATGAGGGGCGCGACGATAACGTTGAGCGATAGTTCATGCCACGGTCTTGGGGTTGCGCGGTCGCGAGCTCGAGCGGTGTGTGGTCCTCCGACTGCCGCGAGACCACGCGACCGCGCTACCGCGAGACTGCCAGTAATAACGAGTACCGCTCCCACCCCCACACTCCCCACGATCGCCGCGACATTCGGCCGAATGAAGCTCGGCATCAGTCGCGAGAAGTCGCTGTGCCACGTCGTGCTCAACGACTCGCCGATGAAGTTCTCGCCTGTGGCCAGGTGAAAGAGGCGCCACGGAAACGTTGCGCCGTGGATGACGAGCATCAGCGTCCACGCCGTGATGATTGCGCGCACTCCGGCGCCGGCGCGCTCCCACAGAGCTGCCGCGCCGAGGGCGAGAATCGGCGTCAATACGACGATGTAGCGCAGCGGGGGAGACCAGCCGCCGTGCCATTCGGAACGGGGGATGAGATAGAGGATGTAGAGAAGGGAGGCGCTCATGCCCAGGCGGAAGCCTTCCGGCATTTCGCGCCAGCGCGGCAGCGCGAAGACGGCCAGAGCGTAAAGCGGCGCCTGGAACAGGAGGCCGGCGGCGCCGTCGAGCACGAGACCGAAGAGGCCGAGCCAGTAGAAAATCGGGCCGCTCGGCATCAGCTCGCGCAGGGAATGCGTATTCATGGCATTGCCGGAGATCAGCCATGCCACTAGCAGGGGCACGGCTACGAGCGCTCCGGCGATCACCGCCTGGCGCCGCGTGCGCAGCACCCGCGCCAGCAGCACAATGGCGATCAGTCCGAATCGGATCTTGAGCAGCACCAGCGCGAACGTCGCCGCGATCCAGCGTGGAGGTCTGCGCTGCCGGACGCCGCGCACGGCCTCGAGAAAGCAGAACGCCGCGGGCACCTCCGGCCAGATGCGCGTTGCGTAGAAGACGATGGGCGGCCCGAAGGCAATCAGCGGAAAGAGTGCGCGCGTCGTGGAGTCGGCGATCCCCTCGTCCTCGAAGAACCGGACCGTCGATCGCATCAGGAGCGCGCCGAACAAGGCGATGATCGCGATCGCTCCCGGTACGCCGGCGAGCGCGTAGCCGGGCATCAGCAGAATCGGCAGGAACGGTTCCTGACGCGAGTACTGCTCGCCGTGCGGACCCCGAGGATCGCCCGGCTGCGGCACGAGATCGGGGCGGCCGGTGTCGGAGCGCGCCAGGTCGCGGTACTGATTCGTGAGGTCGAGATCGTGATCGCGTACGAGCGACTCCGTCATCAGCAGGTAGTAGGGCTCGTCGCCATCGATCGGTGTCCGAAGCTGCATGGGGATCATCACGGCGTAGCCGATCGCGGCGATGACGAAGGCGCGATTGGCGCTCCATCGGACCTCATCGGCGAAGGCGATGAAGCCGAGCGGGATCGCCAGGATGATCACCCCTGCGGCGACGAGCGCGAGGTACGGATCGATATCGACGCGCAACACACGGCCGAACGCGGCCAGGCCGGCAAAGACGAGAACAGCGCCGAGCTCACATTCGAAGCAACGGCGGAGCGACCTGCCACGCAGAGCGATCAGCGGAATGGCCAGCGCGGCGACGATGAACAGAGCCAGCTTCATCGCGCGGGAAACTCGACCGAATCGATTTGCAGGTGCGCCTGCTGAGGAAGGTCGGGGGCGGCCACGACGCGCAGCGATGCGATGTCGGCCGCGCAGGCCACGGCCGTGCGGCCGGCGCCCCAGATCCAGGCATTCGCGCCGTAGTCGCGGATTTCGCCCGGCGAGAATCGCGGAAACGAATTGCGCGAGGCGAAGAACTGATCGCGGCGCATGAAACCAAAGTCGGCAACATCGCCGATGCGGATCGGGCGTGTCGTCACGCCGCCACGTCTGTCCGTCGCTTCGATCGTGCCGCCGACACGTCCTGTCTTGAAGCGCTCCATCTGCCCTCCGCTCGCCGTCACCACGACGTGACGGACGTGAGGCGGGACAGGAATGGGGAGCGACTCGGAAGCTGCCAATGCGCGCGCAATCGGGCGCGTGTCACCGCCGGATGGCTCGTAGTTGCGCACCAACGGCAGCGCCCGCGCGATGATGCCGCTCCACGGCCAGAGCGCGAAGATGACCAGAGCCGCCGCGTAGGCCAGTGGCCGCACTCGTTCCAACAGCGGCACGAGAAAGACGATCGCCGCCGAAACGTAGACAGTGGCCAGCGAGTAGCGGGCGAAGAACGCGGCGGCGAGGAATGCCGCGGCGATTACCGCGGTCGCGAGGTAGCGGGGTTTCGCGGTTTCGCGGTGTTCGTTTGTCGGGGTCGCGCGGTCTCGGGGTTCCGAGGTCTCGCGGTCTTCGTTCTGCCGGCTCCCGCGAGACCGCGAGACCACGAGACTCCGAAACCCCATCACCAACACCGCCAGAGCAAACGGAAACAGCGTCATCTTACCTGCGTGAACAGGCGTGGCGATGGCGACAGCAAGAACGGCGATGAGAAGCGCTGGCGCCTGCCCTGAGTGAAGCCGAAGGGTCCCGCCGGCTGGCTTGGCGGCGCCTGTCCTGAGCGAAGCCGAAGGGTCTCGCCGCCGAGTCAGCGCAAACAGCAGCGTAACGCTCCCGGCAAGAACGGCCAGTTCACGAAAGATGTGTACGTCCCGAAGCGGAATCCAGCGTAGCAGCAAGATCCCAACGACGGTCAGGATCACATCTGCGGCCCGTCGGCGTTCCGCAGCGACGACCGCGATTCCATATGCCGCGGCGACCACGACTCCGTACGCCAGCAGCCGTGTCCTCTCATCCGTGATCGTCATCATGACTACGATCAGAAACGGCACGGCGCATTGCACCGCTGCCACCCAGCGCGTTCCGCGCACCACCCAGGCGCAGACGAGGACGAGCGCGATGACCAGCGGGAGATGAGCGTCGATCGGAGTGGTCAGCACATCACGTTCTCGGCCGGATTGCGGATCCACTCCGGATCGAAGCCTTCGATGGTCTCGGGAGTCATCGTGCCGCGGTAAACGATGCGCGCATCGCCGCGCAACTGCACGTCGCCCGGCACGCCCTCGCCGAGCGCGAAGGAGACCTCGAGCGTGATGCCGCTCCGCGTCAGCACCTTCACCGGGGTCTTCGTCTTTCCGAAGAGAGCACTGGTCACTGCCGATGCCACGACGCCCGAACCGCAGGAGAGCGTCTCCGCTTCGACACCACGTTCATACGTCCGCACCTCGATCGCGCCGGGGTCGCGGACGACGACGAAGTCGACGTTGGCGCCAGCCGGCTGAAGGTCGGGATGCGATCGCAACGCCCGGCCGAGGGGGACGATGTCCTGCGACCAGAGCTCGTCGCGCAGGAAGACCACGTAGTGGGGCACGCCGACGACGATCGAGCTGCCGCGCACGACCGTTTCGCCGACGCGGAGCGGGCGATCGGCATGGAACGAGTGCGGTGGCGGAAGGGAGAGCGTGACGTGACCGCCGTCGCTCACTTCCGCGCCGACCGTTCCCGCTCCGGTTTCGATCGTCATGCGCTTCGGTGCGATGACATTTACATATGCGAAGCGCGCCGCGCAACGGGTTCCGTTTGCGCAGAAATCCGCCGGCGAGCCGTCGGAATTGAGATAGCGCATCCGGAACGTTGCCCGTGCCGTGTTCTCGATCAGGATGAGCCCGTCGGCCCCGACGGAGAGGTGTGGGGTGCAGATGCGCCGCGTCAGCGCCGCGGCGTCTTCGATGCGGCCTGAACGATTGTCGATGACGACAAAGTCATTGCCGCCTCCGGCCATCTTCGAAAAGGTCAGCGGATCTTGTTTAGACGCCTGGATTTGCATGAGTTGCTCGCCCGTGTGGCCGGCCGGAAGTTTTGGCGCCGGGCGCGGGTTCAGACCGGCGGCCTATTCTCGCATGTAACGGCGCGCCGTCCCGATTCGTCTAAGAGGTCAGCGCGGGCCGGCATGGGAGAGCCGGCCGTTTTCATCGGCACCGTCCGACATCTCAGAACTATCGGAGCAGATTCCGTGAAACGACTTCCTTTCAGCCACGCCATTTCGGTCTTCCTCATCGCCGCGCTCACCGCCGGCCCGCTGGCCGCCCAACAGAAGCCCGCCGAGCGGACGCTCCCGTTCACCGAGACCGTTGACGTTCGCGTCATCGGCGTCGACGTAGTCGTGACCGACAAGAAGGGCAAGGCCGTCACCGGGTTGACCAAAGACGACTTCCAGATCTTCGAGAACGGCATCGAGAAACCGATTTCGAACTTCTACGAGATCGAGGGGAAGGCGGCTACGCAAGCGGTCGTCGTTCCCGTTCCGGGCGCCACCGCCACTCCGCCTCCCGCGAAGACGGAGATCAACGAGCAGTTGACCCGCCGCATCATCTTTTACATCGACAACCTCTCGCTCGAGCCCTTCAACCGCAACCGCGTCTTCAAGCAGATGAAGGAGTTCGTCAAGAACGTTATGCGTCCCGGTGACGAGGCCATGGTGGCCACGTACAACCGCAGCCTGAAAGTGCGCGTGCCTTTCACGCAGGACGTCGTGCAGATTCAGCAGACGCTCGACGCCATCGCCGGCGAAACAGGCCAGGGGATTGCCAACCGCAGTGAAGCCAAGGACGTGATGGGCCGCATCAACGATGCCCAGACATACGACGAAGCGGTCGCCGATGCCCGCCAGTACGCGTCCTCCGTTGAGCACGATCTGCGGCAGAGCGTGGAGTCGATCAACGGCCTGCTGACCACCCTGGCCGGAGTCGACGGAAAGAAAATCCTGGTGCTGACCACGGAAGGGTTTCAGATGCAGCCCGGCCGCGAGCTCTTCACCCTGATCGATGAAGTGGCCAAGGACAAGGGATGGCAGTCGAGCTCGATGCTCGAGGGCATGTCGTTCAACAGCGGCCCGCTCATCGAATCGATCGCCAAGACGGCGAACGCGAACGGCATCACTCTTTACGCCATCCACGCCGGCGGCCTCGCGGCCGGCAACGAAGGCATGACCGCCGACAATCAGAAGGCGATTTCCTACAACGTGACCTCGGCGGCGCTATCGAACAGCACCGAATCGCTGCAAATGCTGGCGGAGCTGACGGGCGGTGTGGCCACTACCCGCACCAACAATTTCGTCGGTGCGTTCAATAATATCGTCCGCGATCTCGACTCCTACTATTCGCTCGGCTACCGCGCCGGCACCGAACGCGTGGACCGGCAGCGCGCGTTGGAAGTGCGCGTCAGGAACAAGGCTCTGAACGTTCGCAGCCGCCAGACCTTCGTCGAGAAGTCGACGTTCCAGGAGATGAGCGACCGCGTCATCGCCAACCTTCTCTACAAGACCAAGGAGAACATCCTCGGTGTGCGCGTCAAGGTCGATTCGCCGGTTCCCGTCGACGATCTGTTCAAGATCCCGGTCGAAGTCCGTATCCCCATCGACAACCTCGCCCTTCTGCAGCAGGGCGAAGCGTACATGGGCGGGTTCTCGATCTTCGTCGTCGTCGGCAACAAGGACGGCGACATGTCCGACGTCTCCCGCAAGTCCTATCAGATGACCATCCCGGTCGGCGACTTTGCCAAGGCCAAGGGCAAGTACTACACGTACACCCTCGACCTCATGTGCGAGCGCGGCCTGAACAAGATCTCGGTGGGCGTGGTCGACGACGTCTCGAACGTCAGCGGCTTCGACCGCCAGCAGGTGATCGCCTCGGATATGCGGTAGCGGGAGAGATCCGGCCGTGAGCGTCTGCTCCTCGCGGAATCCACGTGTGGTAGAGGTTTGCATCGCATCGCGATTTTCCGAGGTAGCCTCGGGGCGTGAAGTGGATCAGCCGGCACAAATTGCTCCTTGCCGAACGCTTCGGCGAAGCAGCGCGCGAAAGCGCGATTCTGTGGTTTGTCTTTTCCGCGCTCGATGCGTTGGTCACGCGAGGACTTACCGTGGCATGGTTCGCCTCGAATACATCGGTTGCAATTGCCGTTTGGTCCTTCGGGATCTATTTTGAAGTTGTGGCGAAGGAGAAGAGATGAATCCGATGTTCTACGGCACGTTTGCGTTCCTCGCCTTTTCCAGCTTCTTCATCATCGGTGGGCTCTGGCTTGTCCACGGTATCAAGAAGGACCAGCGTGAACGCGAGGCCGCAGCCTCCGCAGCTACCCCGGCACCGGAATCGCGCCCACAATCCGCTAAATGAAGCGGTGCGCGCGATACGTCGCCGCGAAGCAGGCGGCGATCGAAGGAGCACTCATGAATCCGATGTACTACCCCATGGTGATCATTCTTTCATTCGTGACTCCGCTCTTTGCGCTGTCCTTGTGGCTGATCCACGGCATCAAGAAGAGCGAAGGAAAAAAGCGCCCGGCCGGCTTCGTTACCTCGGCACCGGAATCTCGCTCGCGATCCGCTGAATGAAGCGCTAGAGAGATGCCATGAATCCAATGTTCTACGGGACGTTTGCGTTTCTCGGCTTCGAGAGTTTCTTCATCTTGCTTGCGATGTGGGCGCTTCACGGACTCCGAAAGGAGCAAGCCACGAAGCGCCCCGCCGGCTTCGTTACCTCGGCACCGGAATCTCGCTCACGATCCGCTGAATGAAGCGGTGCTCAGGCGAGACGTCGCTGCGGAGCAGGCGGCGGTCCTTCATCACGATGCGGTGTGAGAGGACCGGGCCTGCCAGCCTCTTCACATCCTCCGGGATCACGAAGTCGCGGCCGTTGACCATCGCCAGCGCCTGACAGGCCTTGAAATACGTCAGCGCGCCGCGCGTCGAAACGCCCAGCGCCGCCTCCTGGTGCGTCCGCGTCGTGTGGACGATGGCCATCAGGTAGTCGGCCAGCGCCTCGTTCACGTGGATCGTCGCCACTTCCTCCTGAAGGTCGCGCACTTCCTGCGCTTCCAGCACCGGCTCGAGGTGTTCCAGCGCATCGTGCGCGCCGCCGGAGCGGAGCAGCTTCTTCTCGTCCGTCGTATTCGGATAGCCAATGGTCAGCTTCATCAGGAAGCGGTCGAGCTGCGACTCCGGGAGCGGATACGTCCCCACATGCTCGATCGGGTTTTGCGTTGCCAGGACCAGAAACGGCTCCGGGAGCGCGAGGCGTTTCTTCTCCACCGAGATCATCCCTTCGCTCATCGCCTCCAGCAGCGCTGACTGAGACTTCGGCGTGGCGCGATTGATCTCGTCGGCCAGCAGGATGTTGGTGAAGACCGGACCGGAGATGAACTCGAACTCCTGCTTGTCCTGGTTGTAGATCGTCACGCCGACGATATCCGCCGGCAGCAGGTCGCTCGTGAACTGAATGCGCTGAAACGAGAGCGACAGCGACCTCGCCAGCGCGTGGGCCAGCGTCGTCTTGCCGACGCCCGGCACGTCTTCGAGGAGGATGTGTCCTTTGGCCAGGAGCGCGGCGATACAGAGCTGCACCACCTCGCTCTTTCCGCGGATGACGCGCTCCACATTTGCCTGAAGCGCGGCGATCTTCTCGAATGTCTGGTGGCGGGGGATCGGTTGCGTGGTCATTTCGGAGCGCTCGCTGCAACAGAGGAGGTCTGCATGTCATTTCTACGCGCTGGCCAAGCAGGAGGTTACAGGCAGGACATTCGTGCGCCACTGTTGGCGGAGCCTTGGGCAACCCACGCCGCCGGCCGTGCCGGCCCGGCCTACAGTTTCTTGTACTGCGGCCCCCCTCCACCCTCCGGCGGCACCCAGGTGATCACCTGATAGGGATCCATGATGTCGCACGTCTTGCAGTGAAAACAATTCGTGAAGTTGAGAAACGGCACCTTCCCTCGTCCGTCGGTGGTCGGCTGCGGCTCGTAGACCTGCGCGGGACAGAAGTGAAAGCACGGGTTGCCGTACTCCTCGGTACACCTGGTGATGCAGACCTCCGTGTCGGCGATCAGGAGATGAGCCGGTTGATTCTCCTCGTGCAGGACGCCGCCGTTGTAGACGTCCGTCACCTTGTCGAACGTCAGCAGGTTGTCGAACTTCATCTTCTCCGGCGGATGCGGGTGGTCGGTGCCGAAGTAGCGCTGGATGCGCTCCATCCGTTCGTGGCCGGCGTGTCCCTCCAGCCGGTTCATGACTCCGTAGCCGCGTCCGCCCGTCACGATGCCGAGCCCCGCGTTGATCAAGCCCGCGAGCTGGCCATACTCGAATGCCTGATGGAAGTTGCGCTGCGTGAACAACTCCTCGCGCGCCCAGGAGGCCTCGAACATCGCTTCATACTCGCCGAGCTGGGTCGCCGAATAGTCCTCGTTGAGCAGCGCGTGAAACGCCGTCTCCGCCGCCATCGCTCCTGACTTGATGCCGAGGTGAATGCCCTTGAGGCGGGCGCCATTCAGGTAGCCCGCGGAATCGCCGGTGATGAGGAAGCCCTCGCCGAACATGCGCGGCATCGAGAAATAGCCGCCCTCGGGGATGGCCTTCGCGCCGGCGCTGATCATCTTGCCCCCTTCCAGCAACGGCCGGATCGAGGGATGCATCTTGTAGCGCTGGAACTCGTGGTGCGGATCGAGCGTGGGGTTCTTGTAATCGAGACCGACGACCAGGCCGATGTCGACGATGCGGTCGTTCATCCCGTAGATAAACCCGCCGCCGAAAGTGTCGCCGTCGAGCGGCCACCCGAGGGTGTGGATCACGCGCCCGGGCTCGAAGCGATCATCCGGAAGCTGCCACAGCTCCTTCACGCCGACCGAATATACCTGAGGGGTCTTCCCCGCATACAGGTCGAAGAGGGTGCCAAGCTGTTTCGTCAGCGTCCCGCGCGGCCCCTCGGCGAGGATGGTGATTTTCGCTTTGATGTCGACACCCGGCTCGAAGTTCGCCTTCGCCTGGCCGTTCTTGTCGATCCCCTTGTCGCCCGTACGGACCCCGACGACGCGGCCCTCTTCGATCAGCACGCGGGAGGCCGCGAATTCCGCGAAGAGATCGACGCCCATCTCGCCGACGATCGGCGCCATCCAGCGGACAAACTCTCCGAGGGAGATGACGTAGTTGCCATGGTTCTGCAGCGGCGGCGGCATGATCGGCGCCGCGATCTTCATCGTCTCCAAGAGGTACCAGAAACCGTCGTCCGTGACGGGCGATTCGATCGGACAGCCGCGCTCGAGCCAGTCGGGCATCAACTCTGCGATCCCGCGGGGATCCATGACCGCGCCGGAGATGCCGTGCGAGCCGATCTCCTTCCCCTTCTCGAGCACGGCGATCGAGAGCTCCAGCTTCTTTTCGTTCGCGTCGTTGTGCGCCTTGGCCAGTTCCGCGAGCCGGTATGCCGCGGCCAGACCGGCAGGGCCGGCGCCCACGATCACGACGTCGACATCGAGGGTTTCCCGGTCGATGCCGGTAAGTTCAGCCATGCAAGCTCCTTGAGGTGCGTAAAGTCGAGGCATTCTAGCAGCGGAGCGCTGGCGTCCTCGCCGGCTGGCTGGGGCAAACGTAGGTCGGACTCTCCAGTCCGACCGGAGCTTGCGCGGATGTCGAATGGAAGGCGTTTCTCAATTACCAGCCAAGCTCGGGTCGGACTGAGAGTCCGACCTACGATAGCCCCACGGCGCTATGCGCAGGTCTGAGGCGAAGCCTCTTTAGAACGTAGGTCGGACTCTCTAGTCCGACCGGCGCTTGCGTGGATGTCGAATGG
>Ga0307470_10000307_pt1 | contig 29126 bp, 26 predicted proteins | sample atmos_gasesAM3C__FD_204565 | JGI IMG/M metagenome (GOLD analysis project Ga0307470, IMG submission 204565) | Hardwood forest soil microbial communities from Morgan-Monroe State Forest, Indiana, United States - atmos_gasesAM3C_05 | ecosystem: Environmental > Terrestrial > Soil > Temperate forest... | reverse complement strand
CCAATGATCCGGCCCCGCCTGATCGTGATCGAGGGTGAAATGCTTTTCGAAGATGACCGCTCCCATCGCCACCGCGAGCGAGGCCGCCAAAGGTCCCTGAGTATGATCCGAGAAACCGGTGACGAGCCCGGGAAATGCACCCTGCAAGGTTTTCAGCTTACGCAGATTGACGTCGGCCGGCGGAGTCGGATATTGCGACGTGCAGAGCAACAACGCCAGCGGATAACCCGCGAAAGCTCCGGCCGCATCGAGCGCCTGATGCACTTCGGATAGATCGGACATTCCACACGACAGTATCAGCGGCAGGCCTGTCTGCGCGTAGCTGCGGATGAGCGGAAGGTTCGTGAAATCGTCGGAACCGATCTTGACTGCCGGCAACCCGACGTCGAGCAACAAATCCAAATCCGAGCGGTTTTGCGGCGTCGACATGAATATGATCTGTTGACGGTCGCATTCACTTCTTATTCGGGCCCATGCCCCGACCGGCAGCTCATACCGTTTGAACATCGCCAGCATCGACTCCGTAACCTGCCGGCCTTGGGATCGGTAGGTGAATTGTTGGGTACCGTCGCTGACGAACTCGCTCGCCTTGAAAGTCTGAAATTTGACGGCATCGGCGCCCGCCCGCCTCGCGACGCCGATCATTTCCAGCGCCGTATCGATCGAACCATTGTGGTTGATGCCGACCTCGGCGATGACGAACGGCGGATGCTCGGTGCCGATCTTTCGATCAGCGATGGCAAACTCACTCATATGCGTATCTCACTGCAATCGCTCGGCCACGCGCCTTGCGCCCAGGCCGTCGCAAATTCCCGCCGCCGATGCGGACATCGCCATCAGCCGGTCCCGCGAAAGCGCGGAGATCTCCCGCATATAGTCGGCCGCGGTGACCTTTTCATTCCAACCCAACACCGATTGGGCCCCGGTCTTTGCAACCGCGGCGGCAATGGAGCTCTGATCGGATGAAAGGATGCTGACCAGAGCAGGCAACCCCAGGCAGCAGCGTTCCCAAGTCGTGCTGCCGCCGGCCCCGATCGCACAATCCGCCGTCGTCATCAGTTCGGCCATTTTGGATGTCTGTACATGGATCACGGCCGACGGAAGGCGCGCGCACATCGTTTCGATCTCCCCACGATGAGAATTGCCGGCGCCGATAACTACGTCCACTTGCCAGCCCTCCTGCCAGGCGGCTTGTAGTCCGGCCAACGCCTTTGCAGTTGCATTGCCTGGATCCGATCCACCCATCGACACCACCAGGCGAGCGAGCATGCCGGTTCGGCGTTGCAGGGCCGCAGCCCTCGACGCCGCAAATTCGGCGCGTAAAAGCGCGTATTGCGGCCCCATCAGCAATTTCGACTCGGCCAAAGTACCTCGGTATCGGTCTTGCATCGGGTTGGGGTAATTCTGATCCAGCAAGAGACTGCACGCATGGTCGCGCCCAATATCATCGATTACCAGGAGATTATGCGCAAATCCCGCGGCTGCGCGCTCCCATTCGATGCCGAGGCCATAATGGTCGACGATGAGCCAGTCGACGCGCCGGCGGGAAATCAGCTCAGCCGTCGCGCGGGCATCGGCCGATTCGGACATTGCCGGTTCTGATGCCATCGACGGCATTTTCATCAGGGTGTGGCCGCGCCGTTCGATTTCCTCGGCCAAATCGCCCTGCGCCGGCCGGCACAAGAACGCGCATCGATTGCCGGGCCCCGACAAGCAATCGGCGAGCGATAGGCAGCGCATGACATGTCCGGATCCTATTTCGCTCGATGAGTCGACGCGGAAGACAAACATCAATTCCACCATTCGGCGGCTTCGACGACCTTCATCGCACCTCCAGCACGAACCAAGTAAGATCATCTTGAGTAAACACGGGATCGCGGCTCCATACGAATCCGTAGTCCACGACGCGTAGATTCTGGAATCGATCCAGCATTTCGCCGGCGAAATCGCGCTTGAACAGGCGCGCTGTATGGCCTCTATATTCCACTTCAACCGGGGTCGGGTTGAAATATTCCGCCACAACGATATAACGGCGGCTTGCCCGATGCAGGGAATCGTACACGCGAGCGAGGTATTCCGGGTTGACGTGAATCAAGACACCCTTGATCAAGGCAACGTCATAGGTTTTTTCGGCTTCGAAATCCAATATTGACCGGTGGTAGACGCGCCGCGCCCCGCCCCATCGAGTCAGTTCACTCACTGCATTTTCGTTTATTTCGACTGCATCCAGGCTCATTGTCGGCCGCAACGAGCGGATTGCCCGCAGATTGATGCCGGTATTCGCGCCAAACTCGATCAGAGACTCCGATCCTGGGCAGCGGGAAAGGATCCGGCTAAACAGCGCCACCGTGTCGGCCAGCGCTCGAGCACCGGTGTTGCGCTTGATGTACTCGTCGCCGAACTGTCCGGCCCAGAATTTTTCCTGATCGGTTTTGAATTCGAATTGCATTTGAATTCCTATTGGAAATTGGATCTGACGCCGGACTCGTGTTGAGCGATGCTTGGCGCCAGCAGCTCCGCCCTGAGCCAGTCTTCGGGCGTATCGATGTCCTGCACGCGCCAGCGCGGAATCGGAATGATGGTCGAATGTTCGGCGAAAATTCTCGCATTTTCGAGCCACGCCGAGGGCTGACCCCAATAGAACTGCGCCGCGTCGTGCCAGGCCTGCGGAAGGTCTTGAGAGCGCTTCTCGAAGTATTGCGGAAAGAACATCTTGACGGATCCGGCATCCGTGTTCTCGAAGGCCCGAAAAATGGGCGAAGCGAAGTTGGTGGCCGAAAAGACGTATTTCCATGCGCCCGTGGCAATGAGGCTCCAACCTCGGGACAGGTCCTCGACGTGAATGAACGGCGCGGTGGCGTAGATGCAGCAAACCGCGGTGATGTCGCAACCCTCGCCACGCAAGTGCCTTACGGCGTGCGCAACGACCTCCGTGGTGCCGGTGAGATCATCCGCGAGTCCCGCGGGACGTGAAAACGGCGCCTCTGCCCCATACTTCTCGGCCACCGAGGCAATCTCGTCATCGTCCGTCGACACGATAATCCGGTCGAACAATGCGCTCGACGTGGCACAGGCGATCGAATACGCGATTATCGGTTTGCCGCCGAAAAATTTGATGTTTTTCCGCGGAATTCGTTTGCTGCCTCCCCGAGCCGGAATTACCGCTATTCTCACAACACCTCCCTGACGGCCTCGATCACGCGATCCTGAGCTGCGGTGTCGAGCGTCGGGTATAGCGGGAGGGTGATCGCGCTCCGCGCGTATGCCTCCGACTCGGGCAAGTACCCGGGACCAAACCCGAGACGTCGGTAGTATGGCTGCAGATGAACGGGGGAGTAATGCAGATTTACTCCGATGCCGCGCCCCCGCAGCTGCTCGAACACGGTTCGATGCATCGATTCAGCATTGGAGCCCAGCCGAACGACGTACAAATGAAACGCTGAGACATTGCTCTTCGCCACCGTGGGCAACTGCAAGGGCAACCCTTTGAACGCCGCGTGATAACGAGCGGCAAGCGAGTTGCGCGTCGATACGTATCCGCCGGTGCGCGGCAGCTGGCTCAATCCCAAGGCGGCATGAATATCCGTCATTCGGTAATTGAATCCCAATTCCTGCTGTTCATAGTGCCAGGGTGGAGGGTCATTGATGCCGAAACGCGCCCGGTCGCGCGTTATGCCGTGAGTGCGCAACAATCGCATTCGTTCCGCCAACACGTCGTCGTTGGTCAGCGCCATCCCGCCTTCGGCCGAGGTAATGATCTTCACCGGATGGAAGCTGAAGACCGTCGCATGCGACCAGCGGCAACTTCCGACGGGTTCGCCATCGCGCGTCGCGCCAATGGCGTGGGATGCATCCTCGAGGACTTTGAATCCGTATTGCCGCGAAAGTTCCCAAATTGCTTGCTGATCAGTGGGTTGACCCGAAAAATGAACCGCTACAACGACCTTGGGGAGGGTGCCCGCCATCGCCGCATTCCTGAGCTTGTCCTGCAGCAGCGGCACGCTCATGTTCCACGAAGATGCATCGATGTCGACAAAATCGACTGACGCGCCGCAATAGAGTCCGCAATTGGCGGAGGCCACGAAGGTGTTGGCCACGGTCCACAACCGATCTCCCGGACCTAGACCCAGAGCGGCGCACGCGACGTGCAAGGCGGACGTCGCGCTATTCACGGCGATCGCATGGCGGGCGTTCACGGCGCGCGCGACCGCCTCCTCGAAGCGCGGAACGACCGGCCCTTGGGTCAGAAAATCGGAGCGCAATACATCGACGACGGCCTTTATGTCGGCATCCGTCACGTCTTGTTTGCCGTACGGAATCATTCGATCAAAACCGATCGATTCAAGGCAATGATTTCCTCGACGCTCAAAAAGCGCGAGTTTCGTCCTGAGTGAAATTCGAATCCGGACTCGACAGGCACGCCGACCTCGCCCAGCCGATTTTTGGAAAAATCCACAAATCCCGAAAATTGAATGGCCGGTTTGATCACATAGTGATCATCGAACTCGAGAGTCAGGTGAGAATCGTCGCTCGGACACATGATCTCGTGCACCTTTTCTCCCGGACGGATGCCCACGATCTTGTGCGGTATAGACGGCGCCATGGCCCGGGCGAGCTCCACCACGTTGACCGACGGAATCTTGGGCACGAAGATTTCCCCGCCCTGCATGCGCTCGAAGTTCTTGAGCACGAAATCCACGCCCTGCTGCAGAGTTATCCAGAAGCGCGTCATCCGTGGGTCGGTGATTGGCAGGAATTCGCAGCCCTGGTCAACGAGCTTCTGAAAAAACGGCACGACGGAGCCGCGCGAACCCACGACATTGCCGTACCTGACGACCGAAAATCGCGTCCGATGCCGGCCCGCCACATTATTCGCCGCGACGAACAGCTTGTCGGAAACAAGCTTGGTGGCGCCATAGAGATTTATGGGATTCGCTGCCTTGTCGGTGGACAAGGCAATGACGTACTCGACGTTGTTCGCCAGAGCCGCATGGATCACATTTTCCGCGCCATGAATATTGGTCTTGATGCACTCCATAGGGTTATATTCCGCCGCAGGGACCTGTTTAAGCGCAGCCGCATGAATGACGTAGTCGACGCCGTTCATCGCCTGCGTGAGGCGCTCGCGATCCCGGACATCGCCCAGAAAATATCGCATGCACTGCGCGTCGATATCCTGCTGCATCTCCAACTGCTTCAATTCGTCACGCGAATAGACGATGAGACGCTGCGGCCTGAATCGCTGGAGAAGCGATTTGACATATTGCTTGCCGAACGAACCGGTCCCGCCGGTAATTAGAATTGCCTTGTCGTTGAACATATTGATCCGCCGTCTACGAGTTGAGCTTTCCTGCCGCCGCCATGCGATTGAAGCTTTGGCTGCGCTCGAGCAACTGGTCGTATGGCGCCTGAGCAACCACGCGCCCTCCCTCGATCTCGATGATTGTGTCACAACGGCGGACAGTGCTCAGACGATGTGCGATGAGCACAATCGTCAGATCACGCGACAGACCTTCGATGGCGTCCATCACCGAACGCTCCGTCGTATTGTCCAGCGCGCTGGTCGCCTCATCGAGCACGAGCACGCTCGCCTGCTTATATAGGGCACGAGCGATCCCGATCCGCTGCCTTTGTCCTCCGGAAAGGCGAATGCCGCGTTCGCCCACGGCTGAGTTGAATCCCTCAGGCATCGCATCGGTGAACTCGGCGACCTGTGCCCGTTCGGCGGCCGTTCGCACCCGCTGCAGGTCTATTTCCTCGGGCGGCACGCCGAAGGCGATATTCTCTGCGAGACTGGCATCGGCGAGAAATATGTTCTGCGGCACGTGCGCAATACAGGCCTGCCAGGCCCGCACGGTGCCGGCGTCCAGCGCTCGCCCGTCAATCGAGATCGCACCCGCATCGGGCTGGAGCAACCCCATGAGGAGATCGAGAACGGTGCTTTTGCCGCTGCCTGTCGCCCCGACCAATCCGACTCGCGCTCCTTTGGGGATGATGAGATTCAGATCCGCGATGATCCACGGTCCCTGCGCTGCGTAGCGGAAAAACACCTGATTGAAGCTGATTTGCTCGTTGAAAGGAAGAGCCGCGGCCCGAGCCCACGTGGACTGGGGCGGCATCGGTTGGTCGAGCAGGTCTATGGTGTCTTGAAAGGATGCATGGCTTCCGGCTATGGTCGCCCAAGCGTTATAGACCTGCTGCAATGCGGGCAACAGTCGTTGTGCGCCCAGCGCAAGCGCTCCGAGTACCGGCAGTGCTGCGGTGATTCCGTGCGAACTTCGGCTCAGAACAAAAGCCAAACCGGCAATCAAAATCAAGCCGACTGCTTCCATGGAGAATCGCGGGCTCTGTGCAATGAATACGTTGTTGCCCTGCGCGCGCCGTAAAGCGCGATCGGCACGGTTGTAAATCTCGCAATACACGGGCTGGCTGCCATCGAGCAAGACATCCCGTATGCCGCCGAGTCCTTCCTGCAGCGCCTTGATCCCCTGGGTGTAGCTGGTGGCAATCAGTCGGCTGTTCTCGTGCAGGTGCCGGCGGGAAAACCACGTGATGACTCCGTAACTGATTCCAAATCCGAAGCCGGCGCTCACCGCCAGCACAGGATCAATTACGAGCAATGTAACCAGCGTCGCGATCAGCGTCACGCCCGAGGAGATCAGGGTCATCAGCGGATAGATGACGCTTAGCACGGTGCTGCTGACCTTCTGGGTGATGCCGCTGATCACTTCGCTGCTGTTGCGCGCGACGTGAACGCTGTAGGGCTGGTAGAGCGTCCGGCGGTACACCTCGCTGCTGAGGTCGGCACCGGCGGCAAATGCAAAGCGAGCGCTCGCCCGGAGTAAGAGCATCCGCACGGCGGCTGACACGAGCGCAATCACCGCGAATGCAATCGTGAAAGGCGTGAGCAGGTCACTCGCCCTATCGATCCCGAACGAGTTCGCCCAGTGGGCAATCAGCGGCTGCCTGAAGAGAAGGTCGGGCGCGGTCAATACTGCAAGGAAGGGGACTACCGCTCCAAGGCTGGCAATTTCCGCAAACGCGCTCAGCAGAGTAAGTCCCAGAATCCATGCGAATTGCCGATGCCGCCTGCGCTCCAGGTGGCTCCATAGCCGCGCGATCAATGCGCGTGTACCGGAATAGTGCAGAGCCGGACTGGACATTGACTAGCCTGGCTGGACCGTCGCGCGCCGCTTGCGGAGCCCCTGTCGAATCCAGACGAAGATCGAGCCCAAGAGACCGCCGATGAATATGCCGGAAGCGACGATCAAAGTGCGGCGCGGACTGCTTCGCACTCGGGGAGCTATCGCGGGATCCACGATCCTGAATGCGTACTCCAGCCGCCCATTTGCGAGCATCAAGGTCTTGGTTTCGGACTCGATCAGCGAATACATTACCCGCTGCAGTTCGACCACATTGGTCTGGGAGATCTGCTTGTCGAGATACGCAACATTCCGGGACGAGGTCTCGATTGCGTGCTCCCGCAACAGATCGTTCGCGAGCGCGATATAACCGTTGGCCCAGCGGGCCGCAACATCAGGGTCGGTCCAGTCCACAGTTAAAGTTGTGGTCCCCTTGATCTTGTCTTCCTTTATGTCGATGACATTTTTGAAGAACTGCGACGCAGCAAACCAAAGAGGGTCCGCGAACGTCCTGCCGTTGTTCATGAGAGGTTCGAGGTGATTGCGCTTGACGAATTCCGCGGCAAGTCCGTGCGACTCGATAACCGCCTGACGCTCCGTTTCCTCGTTGTTGCCGTTCAGGTTGACGCCCGCAATGCTCGCCAAACCACCCAGTTGATTCATCAATGAGCCGCCCGAACCGAGCGCATTGTCGTGCACTATCGTGACCACGACTTGCGCGCGGTATATTTCAGTTGCGGTAAGCGCGTAGTAGGCGGCAATCAGGCCGAACACCAGCGAGACCGCCCCAACCAATAATTTGTGGTCCCAAACGAGCCAAAAGAGAGCCGCAAAATCGATTTCGCTTTCTTTGTCCATAGCTTTTAGCCGATCTCATATCGACCGAAGGAATACCGTCTAACTTACTGACTTAAAGATGATAGTACGCACGATACCACTCGACGAATCGCTTCACACCCTCTTCCACCGGCGTGCTTGGGCGGTAGCCGATATCGCATGTCAATGCTTCGACGTCCGCCAGCGTATCCGGCACATCGCCCGGCTGCAGCGGCAGCAGGTTCATTTGGGCCTTGCGGCCCAGACACTGCTCGAGCACTTCGATGTAGCGCAGAAGTTCCACGGATCGCTGATTGCCGATGTTGTACAGCCTGTAGGGAGCCCGGCTGGTGCTGGGATTCGGCGCATTCGAATCCCAGCTTGCGTCGGCGTCGGCTACATGGTCGACGGCCGCCATGACGCCCGCGGCGATGTCGCCGACGTAGGTGAAATCACGCTTGTGCTTGCCGTGGTTGAAAACATCGATGGGCTTTCCCGCCAGGATGTTGGCAGTGAATAAGAACAACGCCATGTCCGGCCGTCCCCAGGGTCCGTAGACGGTAAAGAAGCGCAGCCCGGTGGTCGGCAACCCGTACAACGAGGAGTAGCAATGCGCCATGAGCTCATTGGCCTTCTTGGTCGCCGCGTACAAGCTGAGCGGATGATCGACATTCTGATCGACGGCGAACGGCAGGTGCGTATTCGCGCCGTAGACCGAACTCGTCGACGCGTATACCAAATGCTCGACGTTGCCGTGCCTGCATCCTTCAAGGATGTGCAGAAAGCCGGTCACGTTGCTGTCGACGTAGGTGTGCGGATTGTCGATCGAATTGCGCACGCCCGCCTGAGCGGCAAGATGAATCACCCGGTTGAATTTCTCGGCCGCAAACAATGCTTCGATGCCGCCGCGGTCGACCACATCCAATTTCACGAAACGAAAATTCTTGTGTTGCCGCAATATCTCCAGCCGTGCGGCTTTGAGGCCGGGATCGTAGTAGTCGTTGAGGTTGTCGAGTCCGACGACCTCGTCGCCGCGTGCGAGCAATCCTTGTGAGACGAAAAATCCAATGAATCCGGCAGCTCCGGTAACCAATATTCTCATATTGGCCTAGAGCCGCCCGTCGGTCTGATCGGCGGAAAACAGGTACTTGACGTCGTAGAGCACGTGGACCTTCTTCGCCCACCGGCGAATATTGCGGGCACCCATGGCCTTGAACTCATCGTGTCCGACGGCGAGTACGATGGCATCATAACTCCGATCTTTCGGCGTTTTGACGGTTCGAAATCCATATTCACGATAGGCCCCGTCGACGTCGACCCAAGGATCATGCACATCCACGCCGGCATCGAAGCGCCTGAGCTCGTTGACGATGTCGATGACCTTGCTGTTGCGCAAGTCGGGACAATTCTCCTTGAACGCAAGCCCAAGGATCAGAATCTTCGAGTCCCCCACCATGATGCGCCGCTCGGTCATGAGCTTGACGATCTGCTGGGCAACGTACGCGCCCATGCCGTCGTTGATGCGGCGGCCCGCGAGAATCATTTCCGGGTGGTATCCGATCTCGGTGGCCTTGTGGGTCAGATAGTATGGATCCACGCCGATGCAATGGCCGCCGACCAGGCCCGGTCGGAACGGAAGGAAATTCCACTTGGTGCCGGCGGCGCGCAGAACCTCCTCGGTATCGATGCCAATGCGCTTGAAAATCAAGGCGAGTTCGTTGATGAGGGCGATATTCACGTCGCGCTGGGTATTCTCGATCACCTTGGCGGCCTCCGCCACTTTGATGCTCGATGCCTGATGGGTTCCGGCCGTGATGATTGAGGCATACAGAGCGTTGACCAGGTCGGCGATCCGCGGCATCGATCCGGAGGTCACCTTCTTGATGCTCGCCAAACGGTGCTGCTTATCGCCCGGATTGATGCGCTCGGGGCTGTAGCCGCAATAGAAGTCCTTGTTGAAGCGGAGGGACGAAAAGCGCTCCAGCTCCGGCACGCAGATTTCCTCCGTGCAGCCGGGATAGACCGTAGATTCGTAGATGACGATGTCGCCCTTCTTCAGCACGCGGCCCACCGTCTCGCTCGCTTTCAGCAGCGGCGTCAAATCCGGACGCTTGTATTGGTCGATCGGCGTCGGCACCGTGACGATGAACACATTGCATGACTTGAGATCCTTAGGTTGCGCCGAAAAGCGCAACTTGCGTGCCGTCGCGATTTGCGCGGAGGTCGTCTCCAATGTGACGTCGCGCCCTGCTTTCAGCTGCGTGATGCGCGCGAGATTGATATCGAAGCCTACCGTGCGGTATTTCTTGCCGAACTCCACCGCCAAGGGCAAACCAACATACCCCAGGCCAATGACGGCAATTCTGTGTCTGCTCAACCCTCGCATCGCAATGACCCGGTCTTCACCCGACACTACGAACCGCCAGCAGTGCGATAGCTAGGTTGTAGATGATGGTCGACACGGACTGCCAGATCGGCAGCGCCCTGACACGTTCGGTGTCGAGAGGCACGACGATCGTGTCGCCCGGGCGAATGTCCGTCGATTGGGATCGCCGGAACCAACCGTTGCGGTCTCCCGATACGACGTCCCCATTGGCGCGCACCACATAGATGCGCTTGCGATCTGCCTTTTGCGTGGTTCCGCCGCTCTTGTAGATGTAGTCGTCCCGTGTCAGGCCCGACTCGAACACATGCGAGGTGGGACTCTGCACTTCGCCCAAAATTGTGACCTCTTGGGTCTTCTTGGGGACCAGCAGCTGGTCGCCGTCCCTGAGCGTGACGTCGTCGGGCACGCCTTTGGCTCCCTTGGCCATTTTACGGATGTCAATCACGAGACGGCCGACCGGCTTTGTCTCGCGAAGCTGGGCCATCAATTGCTGGCCGATCGCGAGGCTTTGGGCCGCGCTGCCGCTCCCTGCGCTCGTGTTGGTCGCCGCGCTGCTGCTGATCGCCATGAGCGACAATGCCGCCAGATCGCTCTGCAAGCGATTGGCCAACATTTCGAGCTGGTCCTTCTCCCGCTTCTTCAGCTCCTCGCGGATGTATACGGTTCCTTCGGCAAACGCCTGGTCGGTGAGTCCGCCGGCTCGCTGCAGCACGGAAGATAGGGTCTCTCCCTGATGGATGGGATATTTGCCCGGGAACCGCACTTCGCCCGCAAGTTCGATGGTGCCGGGCTCCATCCATTGCGGAATCGGTTTGATGACCAAGGTATCGTAGGGCTTGAGTGCAAAATCCGCACCCGGGTCGCCGCGCCGTATTGCGGTAAGATTCACCGGAATCAGCTCGGTGCGGCGCGCATCTCCGTCCGATGCATCATAGCGTGTGATCTCCGCCTCGCCGCGAAACGCGGCGTCTTCCATGCTGCCGCCGGCGCGTATCAAGTCGCTGACATGCATGGTGGGCTCGAGAGGGTAGTGCCCAGGCGCCTTGACCCGGCCGTCGATGCTGACGACCTGCTCCGGCTGCTCCGGCGTCGCCTGCAACTCCAATTCCCTGATGAGGGACGCAAGGACGCGTTCGCGATCCGCGGACAGATCGAAGACGAAAATCTTGTCGCGCGGTTGCAGCTCGAGATCCGCCGCGGATCCGCGCGCCGCCAGGGCGCGTCGCAAGTCCGCAGAAACCACCGTTATCCTGTCGTCGGGCGGTACCACACGCCGAATCATGATGTAGTGCTGGTCCGCATTCGGCCGCAGCTCATCCACGCTGCCGAGAACATCCGTCAGCCGCAATCCCGGCCGGTACTCGAACTGACCCGGCCGAAATACATATCCCGAGAGAATCACGGAGTTTTCCAGCGTGGGCCGTATCGCGGGAATGCTCAGTTTGTCGCCGTTCGCAAGTTCGGTGGCGCGGCTCTGCGCTGCGGTCAAGTCGACGTTGTGCATCTCGCGCAGACGCGACGGCAAAATGCGTTCCAGTTGCCCCAACTTGGCGTCGGCATCGGGCGACAATCCGCCTGCGATCTCGACCGCCTGCGCCACGGTTTTTTCCCCGTTGAGTTCATAGATTGCGGGACGGCGGACGGCACCGTCGACCGACACCGTGCTGCCGATGGGCGGGATGAAGATGACGTCGCCCGGCAACAATTGCCGGTCATTGCTGGTGTCTCCACGAAGCAAGAGATCATAGAGATCGAGCGTGGTGATCAGGCGGCCGTTGCGCTTGAGCTGGATATCGCGCAGCGAACCGATCGTCTTCACGCCGCCGCTCACGAACAGGGCATTCGTCATGGTCGAGAGGCCGCTCACGGTATAGGACCCGGGTTTCTCGGCCTCGCCCAGCACGAACACGCGGATCGACCGCAGATCGCCCATCGTGACGCTGATGCGGGCACCGGGCAGCTGCTGCGCCACGCGGCGCTCGATGGCCTCTCGGGCCGAATCGAAATTCATGCTGCTGACCATGATGGGTCCGAGCTTGGGGAAATTGATCCGGCCGTCCCGCTGTACGGTCAGCTCGTACAGCGCAGGTTCATTGCCGAAAAGCTGGATTTCCAGGGTATCGCCCGGTCCGACCACATAGTCGACGGGCACCTGGATATCCGAGACCGGAGCAAATGTGCTCGGCAGCCCTTTAAACAGGTCGTAGCCAAATGGCTTGAGGGCCTCTTCTCCGGAGGGCACAAGGCGCAGCAGCGTGAGCCGTGGTACATAATCGGTGCTCAGCTGAGGATCGGCCCGCAACCGTCTCGTCGCCTCGAACGCCGTCAGGCCTGCGAGGGGAATGGCAGGCAGCCCCGGGATTTCGAGCACGCCAAGGTGATTCAGCTGATAAGGGTTGCCGGCGAGGATGCGTTTGCGGAATTTCTCGATCTTTTTCTTTTCCTCTTCGGTCTTCGGCTTTTTATCCGGTTGATTCTGGCTGTTGACGGGCGGCGCGTTGCCATTGCCGTTCGCATTGGCATTTCCGGTGCCGGGGCCGTTGGCGTTCCCAGCGAGCACGCCGGCAATGCTGTTAAGACTGCTGTTCGCACCGTTGCCGCCGCCGTTCGCGCCGTTCATGGCGTTGGCTCCCCCGCCATTCGCGCCATTGTTACCGTTGCCGTTGCCGTTACCGTTACCGTTATCTTGATTGCCGTTGATGAGGTCGGGGCCCGCCTGCTCGATCGGCGTCAGATCGATGATCACCGAATCGTCGGCGCGCAGCTCCGGATCCTCGTCCATTTGACGCAGGATCCTCCCGTCATAGGTCTCTACTTTCTTGATGCGATGGATCGGCTGCTTCTCTTCATTGGTCTTCTCCATCATCGTCTCGGGCATGTCGAGCTTTTTGTTGGTCGTCTTGCCCGTGCCGTCGCCTTTGCCGAGAACGTTTTGCAATATTGAGCTTTGCTGATCGGGAGACAGCGAGTCTTTGAGTGCCTGCAGCGTGTCCTGCGTCTGAGTCTGCGCGATCGACACCAATCCGATCGATAACACGAGGGCTGCCGCGCCCAGGAATTTACTTCGCATGATGTGGCATCGGGCAGGTCGAATCTGAGTTAGCGGTCAATGCATGTACCTGACGTGATTTCTGGCTCTAAAGTTCCGGCCGCACATCATAGCGTGTGCCGCGGCCCCGGCAACCCCAATGGGCGCCGCCCGGCCGCCAAGTCTAACCGACCCGGACGTCAGCGCCGGTAATTCTTGTCCAGCCAGGCTGCATAGTCGCGGCCCAATAGCGCCTGCCACCACCGCGTGTTGGCCAAATACCAGTCGAGCGTGGCCCTCAATCCCGATGCGAGACTGCGTGCCGGCGCGTAGCCCAGCTCGCGCTTTGCCTTGCTGTAGTCGATGGCATAGCGCCGATCGTGCCCCAGGCGGTCGCGCACGTGGGTGATTAGATCCACCGCTCGGTTGGAACTTACCGCCGGGGAGTCCGGGAACACCGCTCGCAAATCCGCCTCTTCAGCGAGCCGCTCGTCCACCAAACCGCACAGCGAGCGCACGATCTCGATGTTCGTGGTCTCGCTGTTGCCCCCCACGTTGTACACCTCGCCCGTGCGTCCTCGCGTCAACGCCAGCGCTATGGCTACGCAATGGTCCTCCACATGCAGCCAATCGCGCACCTGCAGCCCGTCGCCATACACCGGCAACGGCTTACCCAGCAATATGTTGACCATGGTGAGCGGAATCAGCTTCTCGGGAAACTGGTAGGGGCCATAATTGTTGGAACAGTTGGTGACCGTGGTATCGAGTCCGAAGGTTTCATGATAGGCACGCACCAAATGGTCGGACGAGGCTTTGCTCGCGGAGTACGGCGAGTTGGGGGCGTATGGTGTGTCCTCGTGAAAAGGCGCGTCTTGCGGCCCCAACGAGCCGTACACCTCATCGGTGGACACGTGATGAAAACGGTGTGCGGGGACCGTCTTTTGATCGATCCACAGCGACTTGGCCGCCTTGAGCAGCGCGTGCGTGCCGACGATGTTGGTGCGGATGAAGTCATCGGGCCCTAGAATCGACCGATCGACGTGCGACTCCGCGGCAAAATGAACCACGGTATCGATCTGGTGCCGCTCGAGCAGCGCGCGCACCGCCGGCTCGTCGCAAATGTCGCCCTTGACGAACAGGTATCGCGGATCTCTGTCCAGGCCGGCCAGGTTGTCGATATTGCCGGCATAGGTCAGGGCATCGAACACCACCACCTGGCCCGCAGCGGGCTTGCTCAGCCAGTGGCGCACGAAATTCGCGCCGATGAAGCCGGCACCGCCGGTGATGAACACGTTACGGGGTGCGAATGTCATCCAGCATGATCCTCAAATTGTGCCGCCAATGTCGCGCCGGAACCTCGATCAGGGCGCGTGTTGACGCGGTGTCGAGAACGCTGAACGCGGGACGGCGCGCCGGCGTCGGATAGGCCGAACTCGGGATGGGCAGGACGGGCACCGCCCTCCGCAGCAGTCCGCGCGCCAAGGCTTCATCCTGAATTGCGACGGCGAAGTCGTACCAGCTCGCCACCCCCAGGTCGGTCCAATGATAAATCCCGCCCGGCGCGCCCACGTCGATGAGGCCCCAGATTGCGGCGGCGATGCCCCCCGCCCAGGTTGGGGTGCCGATCTGGTCGCAGACCACGCTCACTTGTTCCCTCTCACGCATCAGCCGCAGCATGGTGAGGACGAAGTTCCGTCCCGCCGCGGCGTACACCCAGGCGGTGCGCAGGACGATGCCGTCCCCCGCGCCGCTGAGCACGCGGCGTTCGCCGCCCAGCTTGCTCTGCCCGTACACGCTCAAGGGGTGGGTTGCATCGTTCGGTAGATAGGCGCGGTTGGAGGCCCCGTCGAACACGAAGTCCGTCGACAGATGCAACAGCCGGCAGCCGGCAGCCGCCGCGGCCGCCGCCAGGACCCCCACGGCGGTGTCATTGACGGCCATCGCCGCGGCGCGCTGATCTTCCGCCAGATCGACGGCGGTATAAGCGGCGGCGTTTACCACCCACTCGGCGCCGCTGTCCTGGAGCGCTCGCGCCACCGCAGCGGCATCGCCGATGTCGAGTTCGGTGCGGGTCCGGGCCACGGCTTGATGCGCCACGGGAGCAGCCGCGACCACCGCCCTTGCGACTTGGCCGCCGCCGCCGAGCACCAGCACCTTCACGGGAACTTCTCGATCTCGGCGAAGCTCGCGCCGCGGGCGTCCTTGGGCGACAGCTTGGGCGAGACTCCCGCCGGCAGCGGCCAGCGCAGCCCCAAGGCGGCATCGTCCCAAGCCAAGGTGCGTTCATGCTCCGGGCTGTAGAAATCCGTGCATTTGTATAAGAAGTCCGCGGCTTCCGAGGTGATCAAAATGCCGTGTGCCAGACCCGGGGGCACCCACAGCATTCGATGATTCTCGGCCGACAGTTCCACGCACCAGGAGGCTCCAAAGGTCGGGCTGCTCCGGCGCAAATCCACCACCGCGTCGAAGACGCTGCCCGACGTCACGCGCACCAGCTTTCCCTGAGCGTGCTGCACCTGCAGGTGCAGTCCGCGCAGCGTCCATTGGCTCGAGCGGCTGTGATTGTCCTGCACGAACACGGCGTTGATGCCGGCGGCCCGGAATTTCTCTTCCTGCCAGGTCTCCATGAAAAATCCGCGTGCGTCGCCGAAAATTTGCGGTTCGATGAGCACCACGCCGGGGATCGGGGTCGTTGTGAATTTCATGCTGCTGAATACATCAAAATTGTGAATGCTCGCCGACGATTCGCAGCAGATACTCGCCATAGCCGCTCTTTTCCAATGGCTTCGCGAGTTTCGCCAACTGCTCGGCGGTGATGAATCCCGAACGCCAGGCGATCTCTTCCACGCAGGCCACCTTCAAGCCCTGCCTCTCCTCGATGATGCGCACGAACACGCCGGCATCGAGCAGCGAGTTGTGCGTGCCGGTATCGAGCCAGGCGGTGCCGCGGCCCAGGCGCTCGACGTGCAGCTCGCCGATATTCAAGTAGGCGCGATTCAGGTCCGTGATCTCGAGTTCGCCGCGCGGCGAGGGTTTCAGCGCCTTGGCAAAGGACGGTGCCCGTTCATCGTAAAAATAAATCCCGGTCACCGCATAGTTGGACGGCGGCGATGCCGGCTTCTCCAATAGATCCGTGACGCGACCCTCGGCGTCGAATTCCACGACTCCATAGCGCTCCGGATCCTGCACGTAGTAACCGAATACGGTCGCGCCGGACTCGCGCGCGGCCGCCGATATGAGCAGAGCCGTCAGGTTCGCGCCGTAGAATATGTTGTCGCCCAGGATCAATGCCGATGGTGCGCCGTCCAGGAACGGCTCCCCCAGGATCAGCGCCTGCGCGATGCCGTTGGGTGTGTCCTGAACCACGTAGTCGAACGACATCCCCCATTGCGAGCCTGACCCCAAGAGTTCGCGGAATGCCGCCTGATCCCGCGGTGTGGTGATGATGAGGAATTCGCGGATGCCCGCCAGCATCAGCGCCGCGAGCGGGTAGTAGATCATCGGCTTGTCGTACACCGGCAGCAATTGCTTGGAGAGCGACATCGTGATCGGATGCAGACGCGTGCCGGCGCCGCCTGCCAGAATTATGCCCTTGCGTTGTTTCACCGCTCTCTCTATTCGCTTCAAGGTCATTGATTATAGGGTAACGCGCCCCTCCGCGGCAGAAGATCTTCTCGCTGGAAGCGTATGAAGTCGGCCGATGCATCCCCAAAACCGACGCCATGGACACAGGCTGATTTCTCGCCATAATGACGCTATGTTTGACCCGACAATTGTGCGAAAGACCAACCCTTGCGATGGGCTACGGCCATGCAGCGTTGAGCACGGAGCTGCGGCGTGAACCGCGAAGAATTCGACAGGTTCGCGCTGGAATATGAAACGCTTCACGCGGCAAACATTCGAATGTCCGGGGAGTCCCCCGCCTATTTTGCCGAGTATAAAGTAAGGGATGTCGCAATCTCGCTGGCCGGATTGGATCGGCAGCCGCGCAATGTCTTAGATTTTGGCGCCGGCATTGGCACGAGCGTGCAATACTTCAAGAAATACCTTCCTGAAGCACGGTTGACATGCTTGGATGTTTCGCGAAAGAGCCTGCAGATAGGACGCGGCCGCTTTGCCGACGTTGCCGACTTCGTATCTTTCGATGGGCAAACGATCCCGTACTCGGACAACACCTTCGATGTATGCTTTGCGGCTTGTGTGTTCCATCATATTCCGGCGCAAGAGCATCTTGCATTGCTGCGCGAATTCCGACGGGTCCTAACCCCCGGGGGGGCGGCCTTTGTGTTCGAACACAATCCCTACAACCCTCTGACCGCACGAGCAGTCCGAGATTGCGCGTTCGATGAGAATGCCGTGCTCATTCGCGCGGCTGACTTGCGGTCAACCCTACGCGCGGCAGGTTTCGCCGCGGTGCGTAGCGCCTACCGCATTTTCTTTCCGCGAGCGCTGCGGATGTTGCGGCCGATAGAGCCGTTCCTCACTTGGTGTCCGATGGGAGCGCAGTACTACGTTCAAGCAACGAGATAGACACGCGGTCCTGCAGTTCGCGATCTTCTGCTGTGTAGGTGTGGCAAATACCTTGCTTGGTCTGGCGGTCATATTTGCCCTCAAGTTCTCAGGGACATCGGACGTACTGGCGAACGCCACGGGCTATGCTGTCGGGATGGGGATAAGCTTCGCCGCCAACAAGATTGTCACTTTTTCGCACTCACGCGACTATTTGGGCGCCGCCATGCGTTTTCTGGTCGTGCAGCTCGGCGCCTATGCCCTGAATCTGCTGACGGTGTTGATCCTCCTGCACCGCGGGGTGAATGGTTACCTGGCACAGGCTCTTGGGATCATCCCCTATACCTTATGCGGGTTCCTTGGGGCGAAATTCTTCGCGTTTGCACATACGGACCCGAGATGACCGGACCGACGATTCCCGCTCCGTTCCTGAGCATAGTCGTTCCTTGCTTTAACGAGCAGATCGTCCTTCCGGAGACTGCACGCCAACTGACATTGCTTTTGGAATCCTTAGTCGAAACAGATGCCGTAGGCAAGGGAAGCCACATCTGTTTCGTAGACGACGGCAGCACGGATGACACTTGGGGCATCATTGAAGCGCTCAGCGCCGCGTCGCCGTGGGTGCAGGGCATTAAGTTGACGCGCAACCGCGGTCACCAGAACGCGCTCCTTGCGGGCCTCTTCAACTCCCGCGGCGACATCGTGATTACTGTCGATGCTGACCTTCAAGACGACCTGAATGCCATGGCCGCCATGGTGCGCGCGTACCGGGATGGTTCACAGATCGTGTACGGAGTCCGGAAGCGGCGAGATCTCGATTCGCCGTTCAAGCGTTGGACGGCAGTACTCTACTACCGTATGTTGAGGCGGATGGGGGTGGAACTGGTTTTCAATCATGCTGATTACCGGCTGATGAGCAGAATGGCAATCGAGGCCCTTCGCGAATATAACGAAACCAATTTATTTCTGAGAGGAATAATCCCGCAACTGGGATTTAGCTCCAGCACTGTTGAGTACGACCGCGGCAAAAGATTCGCCGGCGAATCCAAGTACCCTCTCAAGGCCATGCTGGCGCTCGCGATCCAGGGGATAACGTCGTTCTCAACGGTGCCCTTGCGTGCAATTACGCTCCTCGGTTTGTTGGTCTCGATACTCAGTTGCGGATTTACCGCATGGGCATTGATCGCGCGATTCTTCACCCACAACGTCGTTCCCGGCTGGGCTTCAACAGTCGTGGCGATTTATTTCCTCGGCGGAATACAGCTGCTTTGCATCGGAGTTCTCGGTGAATATCTTTCGAAAACCTACATGGAGACCAAGCGCCGGCCCCGCTTCATAGTCGAAAAGCGAATCGGCAAATTTCAACCCGCAACGTCTGTTGAAATGAATTGCAACGATTTGTGATGCCGAACCCAACGCTGTCGTAGGTCCTCGATTATGCCGCCGCCGGCGAGGGCAATGAACAAGTACGCGCCAAACAAATAGGCGGGTATGGGCGGGAAATATGCCGCAAATCCCGCGGCGTATGCCAGTATTCCAAGTCCCCACATCCATTGTCGACTCAACAATATCAGGGCAATCATCCCTAGCCCCATCAGCATACTGGGAACAACCACCCAGCGGCGGTCAACGTCGTAACCGACGCCGAAGGATTGGACAAGATTGAGCGCCGCGTTTCTCGCAATCAGAATCGGGCTGCCGGCGAGAATCTCCAGATAGCGCGCACGCAGCGCGCTCCAGTAGCGATCGCGCTGCTGCGAATCCTGGAACGATCCATCGATCGGATTGGAAGTCATCTCCCTTCCGGTTGTCTTTCGGTAGAAATCAAATCCCGCGCTGTCCAGCGGTTTCTCGATTCCATAGGGATTCGGATACGCGCCTATCCCGATGTATGCGGTATGCCACGGCGATGTGTAGAAATGACCGCCTGCTTGGAACTGCAACGCGGCAAAAGCGCAAATCCCGATCGCCGCCGACAAGCGGCGCCCGCGCCAAAACAATAGGCCAAACGCCAGCAGGCACACAAACAATGTCGGCGGGCGGATCAGGAACCCGAAAAAAAAGAGAAAAATCGCGCCGGGCACTATCCATATCATCCGGGGGGCACCGCCCAGAGCCCAATATGCGAACACAAAGCAAGGCACAACTGCCCAGAAATAATAATAAGGAAACGTCACAACATGCAGCACCAAGGGATTTACTGCATACAGAATCACAAAACTCCAGCGTCGCACGGGTGTGCCGAGCAATCGCACAATTGCCAGAGAAATGGCCGCGTGGACCAAGATCTGCAAACATACGACTGCGTTGCCATCACCCATCCACCAAAATATCGTTCGCGCCAGGAGAACGACCAGAACGTAGCCGTAATTGTTGTACGTATTGGGATGTAGATCCGCAGTGCGTTGATGACGATATGCCAGATACTGCTCAACCGGCAGACTTTTAACTCGCTGATAATCCGACGGACTAATGTTCCAGTCATACAGCACCGTCGCATTCGCTGCGCCGGAGAAATACGGAAAAGTAAATGCCACGGATTGAGCGCCGCGGTTGCGGAACACCAGCGCCGCCGCAATGATGAGCGCAAACAGCAGCGTCCATCGGCAGGCCCGCGCAAAGTCAATTGTCACGGCGATCACCGAGGGCGATAGGGCATCGGGCGTTGCGGCACATCTGACTCGCAATTCAGTGTAAATGATTGATATTATAGACTACTGTCGCGCTCCACAGCGGACACTGTCTGCCCCGCCGCATCCGCGGCAGGACCGCCGGCACGCCGGATCCATCGAGAATGTGTACGGAGTACTATTTTGAAATTCACCATCCTAAGCCACGCGGGCCTTAGCGTTGAGCATAATGGGGTGCGCATAGTCTCCGATCCGTGGCTAATCGGCTCCTGCTACTGGCGAAGCTGGTGGAATTTTCCGGAGCCTCCCGCCAGTCTCATCAGTGACCTAAAGCCCGACTTCATCTATTTGACGCATCTACACTGGGATCACTTCCACGGCGCGTCCCTCAAGAAATTGTTCGCTCCAAGCACGCCCATTCTCGTACCTAAGGTGCACACGACGCGGATGCTCGACGACCTGAAGTGGCTTGGATTCCACGATATCACCGAGATCCCGCATGGCACCTCCTTTAGGCTGGGCGATGACTTCACTCTGTCGTCGTTTCAATTCAACTTTCTCAGCACCGACAGCGCGATACTGCTGACCGGGGGAGGCCGCACCCTCCTCAATTCCAACGATTGCAAGCATTTTGGATGGCCGTTGCGCCAAATCGCCTCGAGGGCCCCCAGCATCGACTTTGTGCTGCGCAGCCACTCGAGCGCCACCGCGATCCCCTATTGCATCGAGGGATACCAGGAAATGTTCCCTGATATGCGCTCGCAACGGAATTACATCGAAGAATTCAGCCGCTTCGCGCTGCACATTGGAGCGCGTTACGCCATACCTTTCGCAAGCAACCATTGTTTCTTGCACCGAGAGACGCTGCAATTCAACGATACCGCCGTCATTCCGGACGATATCCTTTCCAATTATCAATCGCTTGCGGCGAGAGCAAACATCCGAAGCGAGTGCGTCGTCATGGCGCCCGGAAGCAGCTGGAGCGAGGAAGAAGGCTTCAAAATCATTCCCTTCGACTATTCAAAGCGTGGCGAACAGATACTCTCGATGGCCGCGGCACACCAAGGAGCGCTTCTAGCCCAATATGACAAGGAGGATCAAACGGTCGCGGAATTCGATTCGTTTCGCGCTTACTTTTTGGGTCTGTTGGGCTCAATCCCGTGGTTCGTCAGGAAATGGCTGGGGATCCGCGTCGTCTTTCGCACGAGCGACGCACGCGGCGAGCACCGATGGCGGGTGGACTTCGCATCCGGCAAAGTCGAGGAAGCGGCGGGTGTCGCGAATGAGATTGTGATCGACGTGCCCGCCATCGTTCTCAACGATTGCGCGCAGATCCGCATGTTCTCGGTTTGGACGGCCTCCAAGCGGCTGCGTATTCATTTGCCCTCCCGCGGTCAATTGAAGACCTTGGCCATGCTCTTCAAATTGTTGGACATGTACGAACTCGACATGCTGCCGCTCAGACGGAATTTTTCGTGGAGAGCCATAACGGTCAATTTGCGCCGCTGGCGGGAACTGTTCGAGATGGGACGCATGGTCATCAAGCATGTGGTGCTGCGTCGGCCGATCAACATCGCCGGCTTGTATTCGCTGCGGCTGGCGAAGAACGGCTAGGAGGCCCCGCTAGCGGTGCTTCGCCACGTACCCGATGAGCGACGCCAAGCCCGCCGCGCCGTGCCCCGCGGGCGCCTTCGCGCCGCTCATGTCGATGGCCACGGCGAGTTTCTTGCCCAGCTCGACGCCGAACTGATCGAAGGAATTCACGCCCCACACGGTTCCCTGCACGAACACGCTGTGCTCGTACAGAGCCAGCAGTTCGCCCAAGGTCCGCGCGCCGGTTTGCGGGTATAAGAGCAGCGAACTCGGACGGTTGCCCTCATGCACCCGGTGCGGTCCAATCCGCTCGATGTCCGCGGGCTTGGCGCCCGCCTTGCGCATTTCGGCCTCGACGTCCTGTAGCGCATGACCGAAGGCAAACGCCTGCGATTGCGCGAAGCAATTCTGCAGCGCCAGATCCTGCGCCTCGGTGCCGCCCCATGAGCCGCGCAGCGGCGCGATGAAATCCAGGGCCTGAGTCAATGTCCCCTGGTGCAGCATTTGAAAGAACGAGTGCTGCGCGTTGGAACCCGGCTCGCCCCAGACGATGGGGGCGGTGGCGAAATCCACGCGCTCGCCTTTGAGGCTCACGGTCTTCCCATTGCTTTCCATCTCGAGCTGCTGCAGATACGCCGGCAAGCGCGCGAGGCGCTGATCGTAGGGCAGCACCGCAAGCGTCGGAAGCTCGAGGAAAGTTCGATTCCACACGCCGAGCAAACCCATCAGCACCGGCAAGTTGCTCTCGAACGGCGCCTGCGTGAAGTGCCGGTCCATGTCGCTGGCGCCGCGCAGGAACTCCCCGAAGCGCTCGCTGCCGACGGTCAGTTCGGCGATGAGGCCGATGGCCGACCAGACCGAGTAGCGGCCGCCCACCCAATCCCACATGGTGAAACGATGCTCTGCGGCGATGCCGAAGGCATCCATTGCCGCGGCATTGGTCGACACCGCGACGAAGTGATTCGCGGGGGATTTCTCGCCGAGCGCGCCCGTGATCCAGGCGCGCGCCGCATTGGCGTTGGCCTGGGTCTCCTGGGTGACGAAGGTTTTCGAGCATACGATGACCAGGGTTTCCGCCGGATCGATGCTGCGGATCAAATCCTCGAGCTGAGTGCGGTCCACGTTCGACACGAAATGCGGTGTCAGACCGCCGTTCCATTCAGCCCTGAGCGCGTCGCACACCAGGAGCGGCCCCAGATCCGAACCGCCGATGCCGATGTTCACCACGTGCTTGAATTTTTTGCCCGACGCGCCGAGTTTGCGGCCCGAGCGCACGGCGGCGGCGAACTCGGACAGTGCCTTGCGCGAGCCGCGCACTTCCGCCTGCACGGCGGCCGACCCTGCGAAGTCCGAGCGCAGCGCCGTGTGCAGCACCGCGCGCTGCTCCGTGCTGTTGATCGCATCGCCGCGGAACATGGCCGCGATGCGCCCCGGCAAATCCACGGCCCGCGCCAGCGCGAACAACAGCGGCAAGGTGGGCCCGGTGATGCGCTGGCGCGAGAAGTCGAGCAGCCAGTGACCGTGCTCGACGTGAAAATTTTGCCAGCGCAGGGGATCGGCGGCGGTCAGGTCGCGCAAATGCGCATTTTTCAGTTCCTCGGCATGCGCAGCAACTGCGCGCCATTCATTGAGCGACGAATTCAATTGTGTCATGGCGAGTGAACAACTCTAGGTTTACGGGTGGTCGATCCAAGATACCATTCGATGAATCGCCGCTCAATTCGAGGAATCGGCGCTCGAGCCGGCGGCGCCGGCCGCCGGCGGCGTCTCTCGTCGCCACACCGTCTTGCCGCCCGACGCCTTGTCGAGCAGCGCGAGCACATGCTCGTGCGCCGCCATTTCATTCTCGCTGGGCCTGATTACGATGATGCGAGCGCCTTCTGCGTAGCGCGGCGGCGCGTCGTGGCGCGCGCGGCTTCTGCCTGAGTCCGATTCGGCGCTCAAGGTGAGCAGCGCCTGCCCGCCGGTCATGGCGAGATACACCTCGGCGAGGATGCGCGCATCCAGCAGGGCGCCGTGGTAGTCGCGATGCGAGTTGTCCACCGAATAGCGCTTGCACAAGGCGTCGAGATTGTTGCGCTGTCCGGGGTGCATCTGCCGCGCGAGCGCCAGGGTGTCGAGCACCCGGCACAGATCGTCGACCTTGTGCGCCAGGGCGGCGCGTGCGAGTTCGGCGTTCAGGAAGGCGACGTCGAAGGGCGCATTGTGAATGATCAATTCGGCGTCGCGGATGAACTCCACGAACTCCGGATGCACTTGCACGAAGGTCGGTTCCTTCGCCAATCTGGCGCGCGTCAGGCCATGCACCTGCTGCGCACCCTCGTCGATGTCCCGCTCGGGATTGAGGTACTGATGAAATGTGCGGCCGGTGAGGCGCCGATTGAAGAGTTCGACGCAGCCGATCTCGATGACGCGATGATTCTGTTCGACTTCCAGGCCCGTGGTCTCGGTATCGAGGACGACTTGACGCATTTTTAAGTGCTACCGCGCCGCCAACAGGCGGTCGATCGCGACGTTGGCGAGCTGATCCACGTATTCATTGCCCTCATGTCCCGAATGCCCCTTGACCCAGTGCCACTCGACGTCCTGTCCCGACACGGCGGCGTCCAACAATTCCCACAAATCCTGATTTTTGACGGGAGTGCGCGCCGCGGTGCGCCAGCCGCGCGCCTTCCAATTCGGCAACCATTCCGTGACGCCCTGCAGCACGTACTTGGAATCGGTATAGAGTTTCACCGCACAGCGCCGCTTGAGCGCGCCCAGCCCCGCGATGGCCGCCATGAGTTCCATGCGGTTGTTGGTGGTCAACGTTTCGGCGCCCGAGACTTCTTTGCGTTCTTTACCGGCGACCAGCAGAGCCGCCCAGCCGCCGGGACCGGGGTTGCCGCGGCACGCCCCATCGGTGAATAGTTCAACTTCGGTCATGGCTCGGCTCGAGTCATCGGCCCACTTTGGACGTAGGCTCCGCCGCGCCGACCAGCACTCGCTGCCGAGCCCGCCATCGCGGCCGCACCAGGGTCATGGTCTTGACGCGTTTGCGCGCCTTGAGCAGGTAGGCGCCGGCCATCCACGCGGCCCGCGGCCGCGCATCGACGCTGCGCGCCAGACGGCCCTTGGTGGGCAGTGGGCCGAGATACCCATAGACGCTGTCGACATCGAAACCCAGCAGAGCCACCCAATCGCGCAGCCGCCGCTCGGACAGCATGCGCTGCGTTTGCGGCGGGAACGCCGGACGCCCCACATAGCGTGCGAAGGCGCGCCGCGCGCCCCAGCCGCTGAAGGGATTGAAGCCGCAAATCATCAAGCAGCCCTCCGCGCACAGCACGCGCTCGGCCTCGCGCAGCACGGCGTAAGGATCCTCCACCAGCTCGAGCGTGTGCGGCAAAAAAATCGCATCGATGGAATCGGAGCGGAAGGGCAGCGAGTCGAGCGGCGCGCACAGCGTGACCCCCGAACTCGGTTCCGGCGCCAGGAGAGTCGCATGCTGGGTGCGCGCGCCATCGAGCAAGTGCCGCGCGGGTCCCCAAGCGCCCACCTGCAGCAGTTCGAAACCGAACACGTCGTCCAGCGCGAGCGGCGCCAGCGCCGCCTCCTCCCGCAGCACACGGGCCCCCAGCGGGCCCTCGAACCAATCGGCGGACGGTGTTTGGCGCGCTGATTCCAATCACGGCTCCTTCATGAAAATACTAGCGAAGTTCGAATGTTACAGGTTAAATACGACTGCAAAATGCCAATTCACAGCAAGCATCTATCCGTGCGCCCCGTGGGCGCCTTCTCCGATAACTACATCTGGCTCATCGACTCGCCTCGAGCACCCGGCCGCATCGTGGCCGTCGATCCGGGCGATGCGGAGCCCGTGATCGCCGAATTGCAGCGCAGCGGTACAACTTTGGCCGCCATTTTACTCACTCACCATCATCCCGATCACGTCGGCGGCGTCCCGGAACTGCTGCGCCATGGGGCGGTGCCGGTGGTCGGGCCGGACGATACCCGAATTGCGCAGCGCACACGCACTGTTCACGACGGCGAGCGCTGCGAGTTGCCGGAGTTGGGACTTTCATTCGAGATTTTGCAGATTCCCGGGCATACGTTAAGCCATATCGCCTTTTGGGGGCATGGGGCGCTGTTTTGCGGCGACACGCTGTTCAGCGCCGGCTGCGGCCGAATGTTCGAGGGTACGCCCACGCAGATGAATGCTTCGTTGACCAAGTTGCGCAGCCTGCCGCGGGAGACTCGGGTCTTCTGCGGCCACGAATACACCGCGGCCAATCTGCGCTTCGCCCTCACCGTGGACCCGGCCAACGACGCCGCGCGCGAGTACCAGAGCCGCGTGGAGCGGGTGCGCGCCCAAGGCAACCCCACGCTGCCGTCGACCATGGACTTGGAGATCCAGGTCAATCCCTTCCTGCGCTGCGATGAACCCGCCGTGGTGAGGGCCGCCGAAATCCATGCCGGTAAGCCGCTCGAGCAAACGGCCGAGGTGTTCGGCGTCCTGCGCGCCTGGAAGGATCGGTTCCGCTAGCGGAACTTCAGCAGCATGGCACTCGTCACTCGACTGTATCTATTCGCCGGCGCCTTGGCTCTGCTCGGGGGCTGCGCCCATCAGCCGGCAACCCCCCCGGAGCGCGAACCCATCGTGATGCCGGCGGCAACGGCTCCTCAAGAGACGATAGTCGCACCTCCCGATTCGGTGGGCGCGGGCGCGACGCCCTCGCTCACCATGCCGCGCGAATGGCAGCACCACAACGGCGAGGACTATGACGATTTGTTCGACCGCATGCGCGCCGGTTTCGCGCTCGACGAGGTGCAGGAGCCTGCGATCGATACACAGCTCGCGTGGTTCGAACACAATCCGGATTATCTGGAGCGCGTATTCCAGCGCGGCCAGCGCTACATGTATCACGTCGTCACCGAAGTGGAGGCGCGCGGCATGCCGTTGGAGTTCGCGCTCCTGCCGGTGGTGGAAAGCGCCTACGAACCGTTCGCGTACTCGGTGAGCCGCGCCGCGGGATTGTGGCAGTTCATACCCGATACCGGCAGGCGCTTCGGCCTGAAGCAGAATTGGTGGTTCGACGGCCGCCGCGACGTCATCGAATCGACCCGCGCGGCGCTCGACTATCTGCAGGCCTTGCACGATCAATTCGACGGCGACTGGCTGCTCGCGATCGCCGCCTACAATGTCGGCGAGAACACGGTGCAGCGGGAGCTGGATTACAACCGCAGTCACGGCAAGCCCACCGATTTTTGGCACCTCAAGCTGCCGGGCGAAACGCGCGCCTATGTGCCCAAGCTGCTCGCGATGAAACGGCTCATGGCCGAGCCCGAACGCTACGGCCTGGAGTTCGCGGCGATTCCGAATGAACCCTACTTCGCCGTGATCGACACCAATTCGCAGATCGATCTGAAAATCGCCGCCCAGTTGGCGGGCACCAGCTACGACGAGCTGGTCGCTCTCAATCCGGGCTACAACCGGTGGGCAACCGACCCCGAGGGTCCGCACCGCATGCTGGTGCCCATCGATAACGCCGATGGCTTCGAGACGGCGCTGCAGACCCTGCCGCCGGATGACCGCGTGCGCTTTGCCGTGCACGAGGTCACGCGGCGCGAAACGCTGGCGTCGATCGCCAAGCAATACGGCACTTCGGCCAACGTCATTGCCAAGATCAACGATCTGAAGGGCGGCAAGGTGAGTGCCGGAGAATCCCTGAGGATTCCCGAGATCAGCGGACAATTGCCGGACAAGGTATTGCTCGCCGCGTCGCGCGTGGACCGTCCGCAGTCGGATCTCGGCGGACGCAAACAGCGTCAAATCGTCTATCGCGTGCGCGCCGGTGAGACGTTGAGCAGCATCGCGCGCCGCCATGGCATGCCGGTGAGCACGCTCGCCCGGCTGAACAACATGGACACCGGCGACACCCTGGTCAAGGGTCAGCGCCTGGTCCTCAAGGCGAGCGCACGGCGTTATCGCGACGAGGGGGTGAGGTCCGGCCGCCGCGTGCTCTACACAGTGCGCAGCGGCGACACCATCTACAGCATCTCACGGCAGTTTCAGGTCTCGGTCCCGCAGCTCAAAACCTGGAACGGCCTGAACAAACGTCACCAAATCAGAGCCGGACAACATCTCGTCATGTACGTCGACTCGAACCGGCAGCAAGGGTAAACAATATGGGATTCTTGAGCGGCAAACGCGCGCTGATCGTAGGCCTCGCCACGGACCGCTCCATCGCCTGGGGCATCGCGCAGGCCATGCATGCCCAGGGCGCCCAGCTGGCATTTGCGCATATCGAACGCATGACCGACCGCGTGGTGCCGCTGGCCAAGCAACTGGGCTCGGACATCACCTTTGTGATGGACGTCGGCTCCGACGAGGAGATTTCGCGGGGATTCGCGCAGCTGAAATCCCGCTGGGACGGATTCGATATTCTGGTGCATGCCGTGGCATTCGCCCCGCGCGAGGCGCTCACCGGCAACTTCCTCGACGCCACCACCCGCGAGGGGTTTCGCGTCGCCCACGATATCTCGAGCTACAGCCTCACGGCCCTGGCGCGCGCCTCGCTGCCCTTCATGCAGGGGCGCGCGGGTTCGATCGTCTCCCTGAGCTATTTGGGCGCGCTGCGCTCCATCCCGGGCTACAACGTCATGGGTTTGGCCAAGGCCAGCCTGGAGGCCAACGTACGCTTTCTCGCCGCCGATTTGGGCCCGCGCGGCGTTCGCGTGAACGCCATTTCGGCAGGCCCCATCAAGACCCTGTCGGCGGCGGGAATTCCGGGCTTGCGCAAGATGCTCTCTCATGTGGCGGCGACGGCGCCCATTCAGCGCAATGTGACCATCGAAGACGTGGGCAACGCGGCAGCGTTCCTGTGTTCGGACCTCGCCGCCGGCATCAGCGGCGAAGTGCTGTACGTGGATGGCGGCTACCACACCGTGGGCATGAGCTTTCCTTCCGACAGCGACGGCGGTTGAAACCAGTCAACCGATTTTGGGATCTAACGTTTCAGGTAGAGTGCGCAAAAGCACGGCTA
>Ga0307470_10000306_pt1 | contig 29191 bp, 28 predicted proteins | sample atmos_gasesAM3C__FD_204565 | JGI IMG/M metagenome (GOLD analysis project Ga0307470, IMG submission 204565) | Hardwood forest soil microbial communities from Morgan-Monroe State Forest, Indiana, United States - atmos_gasesAM3C_05 | ecosystem: Environmental > Terrestrial > Soil > Temperate forest... | reverse complement strand
GTCGGGGGGGGGGGGGGGGGGGGGGGGGCGGGCGGCGGGGGGGGGGGGGCCCCGCGGGGGTGGTCGGTTGTGGGCGATGGCCCGGCGGCCCCTCCCCCCCCCCCCACCCCCCACTCCCCACCCCCCAACATGCTAGTCTCCGCGCCGCATGCAGAACCTTGCCGTAATCGGCGCACAGTGGGGCGACGAGGGGAAGGGGAAGATCGTCGATCTCCTCTGCGAATCGTTTGACGTCGTGGCGCGCTTTCAGGGCGGGCACAACGCGGGCCACACGGTGAAATTCGGGGAGAAGCATTTCTCGCTGCGGCTGATCCCGTCAGGGATTCTCCATCCCGACAAGCTCTGCATCCTCGGCAACGGAATGGTCATCGATCCCGAGGCATTGCTAGACGAGATCGAGAAACTCCGGGCGCTCGGCGTCGTCATCGATTCGAACCTCAAGATCAGCGACTCCGCGCAAGTCATCCTGCCGTACCACAAGGCCCTCGATCTGGCCCGCGAGGAAGCGGCGGGCGAGGGCAAGATCGGCACCACTGGGCGCGGCATCGGCCCGGCGTACGAGACGAAGGTGAGCCGCTACGGCATCCGCGTGGCCGACCTGCTCGAGCCCGACGTTCTGCGCGACCGCATCGAGTTCGCCTGCGCCGAGAAGAACCCGGTGTTGAAGGTCTACGGGAAAGAAGGGTTCGACCCGCGGAAGCTCTACGACGATTACACGCGCTACGGCGAAGTGCTCGCCGACCGCATCACCAACGGCACGATCCTCATCAACGAGCAGATCCGCGCCGGAAAGAAAGTGATGTTCGAGGGGGCGCAGGGGGCGATGCTGGACATCGACCACGGCACCTACCCGTTCGTGACCTCATCGAGCACGGTGGTTGGCGGCGTCTGCACCGGCCTGGGCGTGGCGCCGAAGCACATCCACAGTGTGATCGGGGTGGCCAAGGCCTACACGACGCGCGTCGGCGGCGGCGCCTTCCCGACGGAGTTGAATGACGCGCACGGCGAGCACCTGCGCGCGCGCGGCAACGAGTTCGGCACCGTCACCGGCCGCCCGCGCCGTACCGGCTGGCTCGACCTGCCTGTCCTCCGCACGTCCGCGATGCTGAACGGCCTCGACGCCATCGCTCTGACGAAGCTCGACGTCCTCGACGAGTTCGACGAGATCCCCGTCTGCACCGGCTACAACGTCCATTCCGAATCCTGGAAGACGTTTCCGGCCTTTGCCGTCGCGCATAACGATTACAAGCCCGAGTACCGGACCTTCAAGGGCTGGAAGCAGCCGACCATCGGCATGACCTCATACGACGACCTCCCGCAGGCGGCGAAGGATTACGTCCGCTTCATCGAGGATGAGGTGGAGTGCCAGGCCACGATCATCTCGACCGGGCCAAGGCGCGAAGAGACGATCGTCAGGTGAGGCGCGGACACGTGTTCGCGCCCCGTCCCAGCAAATCGTTTAATCACAGCGTTGCCGCCCGAAAGCCCGGACCAATGTGGCACAGACACTTTTGTCTGTGCCGAGCTTGAGCCGCCGCCGCGGGCTTGCAATTTTCAATCTCGGCGAGCTCGCGCACAGACAAAAGTGTCTGTGCCACATTGCCCCGGGTCATCGACTCTCGGCACAAGCCGTGACCCTCTGGCATGCCACAAAATCAAAGGTCTATGCGGGGAGACACTCTTTTCCGTCCATTCCGTCCCCCGCACCGAACGTCTCGATGTGAAACCGAATCGCCGATCGGACGTCTGCCAGCGCCTCGTCGTAAGTATTTCCCTCGCCGATGACGACGCCTCGCATTCCGACGGGATAGGCGATGTAACCGTCGTCATGCTTCTCGACGATGATCTTGATCGAGCTCATAGCGCTCAGTATGGCACGCCTTCGGCGTCTACAATGTCGCCCCATGCCGACCGCCGCTCCGCCCGTCCGCCCTGTCACGCTCGATGAAATCTATGCTGCGCGTGAACGGATTCGTGGCGTCATCACACGTACGCCGCTGATCAAACTGCTGCATAACGCCGCGGCTCCGGAGATCTGGCTCAAGCTCGACAATCTGCAGCCGATCAACGCCTTCAAGATCCGCGGGGCGGCGAACGCCGTGGCCATGCTCACCCCCGAGGAGCGGGCGAAGGGCGTCTGGACCATCAGCGCCGGAAACGCAGGACAGGGCGTCGCCTACGCGGCGCGCGAGTACGGCATTCCCTGCACGGTTGTGACGATCGAGACCGCCCCGGAGACGAAGATCGAGCGGATGCGCAACCTCGGCGCGCGCATCGTCAAGGCGCCGTTTGACGCCGCCTGGCGCGCCATGGAGGCGCGGGCCTTCGAGGGAGTGGAGGGCTCGTTCATCCATCCGTTCGACGATCACAACTTCATCGCCGGCAACGCCTCGCTCGGTCTGGAGATCCTCGAAGATCTGCCAGCCGTGAGGACAGTGATCGCGGCGATTGGCGGCGGCGGCCTCGTCTCGGGCATCGGCAGCGCCATCCGGCAGCTCGCGCCATCGGTGAGGATTCTCGGTGCGGAACCGGAGACGGCCGCGCCGGGAGCGAAGTCATTCGAGAAAGGGTCGCCGCAGAAGTTCGACGACTTCCAGCCGTCCTTCGTCGACGGCGCGGGCGGCAAGAGTGTCTTCCCGCGGATGTGGGAGCGGATGCAGGGGATCGTGGACGGCTCGGTCGTGGTCACGCTCGATGAGACGAAGCGGGCCATGCGCCTGGTCGCCGAGAAGGTGCGCGTCATCGCCGAGGGAGCCGGGGCGCTGGCGGTCGCCGCAGCGCTCAGCGGAAGGGCCGGCGAAGGGCCGATCGTCGCCGTCATCTCCGGCGGCAACATCGATCTCAAGAAGTTCGCGGAGCTGATTGGGGCGGTGTGATCGCGGTTGCGGGGTTACGGGGTCTCGGGGTTTCGGGGTCTCGGGGTTTCGGGGTTTCGGGGTCTTCGAGGTTGCTGGGTTGCTAAGTTGCTGGGTTGCTGTTCATTTCCACAGATCGACTGAGCAACTCAGCAACTCAGTAACCCACAGCAACCCCGAGACCCCGCAACCGCGCGACCCCGCGACCGCAACCGCAACCGCGCGACCCCGCTACCCCGTAACCCCGCGACCGCTTAGAATGCGCGACCATGGTCCGTTCCATCGTCCGTTGCTTCGCCCTGCTGCTGCTCTCTTCGCCCGCGCTCGCCGGGGATTTCAACATTTACCTTGGGCATGCCGCGAGCGAAAGCAACCGGCACGGCCAGTCCCGTTTCCGTTCCATCAGCTTCGAGCTGACCGGCCGCCCGAAGCTTCCGAGACTGATCGACCGATTCCTGCCCGACGCCCATGCAGGCGTCGACATCGACTACGCGGACTTCCGGCAGCCGCGCAGCTGGTTCGGCCACACCTACGGTGATCCCGACGACTCGGTGCGCGCCGAGTGGGCGCACTTCTTCCTTCGCGAGTACTGGCGGACTTCGTCGAATACGCTGCGGCCGTACGCCGACCTCGGCACCGGCCCGATGTGGTCGAACCGCCGCATTCCCGCGGCCACGTCAAAGGCCAATTTCAATTCGCAGCTCGGTCTCGGCGTGGTCGTTTTCCCGAATGCGCGAGCGCCCCTCTTTGTCGGCTACCGTTTCTTTCACATCTCCAACGGCGGCCTGGGCGCCAGCCGTAACCCCGGCCTGAATGTGAACGGATTCTTCATCGGCACGCGCGTGCGGTGAACGGCGCTTCGCGCGTTGTCGGTTGTCGGTGGCTTCGCGGCGAGGTCTATGTCACATCCGTGTTAGCGCACGGAAGCACAGACAAAAGTGTCTGTGCCACATTCGACTGCGAGGAATTGCAGAACGTGCGGAGTCCACCCGAGTTGATGTGGCACAGACACTTTTGTCTGTGCTGGTCGAACTTGGCTAAAGCGCCCGGTTGCGCGGCGAGGCTCAACCAACCGACAACTAACAACCGACAACCGACAACGCGCGAAGCGCATCACTTCACAATCGCCAGCGGCGCCTGCGTCGCCGGAGGATTTGGATAGTCGAGGCGATCGATCATCTCTTTGATCGGCGTGCGGGTCACGGGAACGCGCTGGCCTGCCACGATGGCGAACGCGCCGGTCGGTACGGCTTTGTCGACGGGGGCGGCCAGGCGCACCTTGACGCTGTTGGGATCGAGTAGCGTGACCGTATCGCGCTTCAGCATCATCGCCGGGATGAAGACGTCGGCATTGCCCGGGATTTGGCCAAGGACGAGGCGCGAGACCGGAACGCCGGGGGCGGAGAAGGTGATGGTCACGTTGCCCGGCGGCACATCAAGAAGGAGGAATGATCCGGTCTCGGCCACGCCGCCCGATACATAGGGCGCGTTCTCGATCCAGACATTCGTACCGCCGAAGAGGCTTCGTTTGCGGGCTGCTTCCGTCTCGACGGTGTGGTAGGTCGTGACCGGGCCGCTGTCGACATCGACGATCCAGCCGCGAACGCTGATCGGTTCCCGCGACACTCTCGGTCCGGAAGGCTCCGTCTGGCCGCCGCAGGCTACGGCAACGATCGCGAGGAAGAGGGTGCAGCGTCTCAGGTTCACCGTAAGAGGATAAGCTGAAGTTCTTGGATCGTCTTACTCAGCTTCGCGACGCGAAGCGCGTCGGCTACGTCTTCTCGGGCGGCTCCTCTCGTTGCGCCTTTCAAATCGGCGTCATCGAGGCGCTGGCCGAGCTCGGCATCCGGCCGGCGTTGACGATCGGCGTTTCGGCGGGAGCGTGGAACGCGGCGATCGTCGCGGCGCGCGCCGAGTCTCGGATTCGCTACTACTGGCGGTCGTTCATGCGCATGCCGCACATCGATCTGCGCAACCTGCTCGTCGATCACTCGCCCTGGCGCTTTCGCCAGATGCACAGGCGCAACTTCAAGCGTTTCATCGGAGCCGGGCGTTTTCATCAACCGGACGCGCTTCCGCTGTTCGTCTCGGTCACGCGGTTTCGCGACGGCGCCAACGTCATCTTCGACGCGCGTGAGGTCGACGATCCGCTTCAGTTGCTCCTGGCCACCAACTACCTTCCTCCGTTCTACACGCACCGGCCTCGCATCGGCGGCGAGGCGTACGGCGACGGCGGCATCTCCGACAACGCGCCGTACGAAAAGGCGCTTGCCGAGGGCTGCGACGCGGTGGTCGTCGTAACACAGAAGGGTGAATCGGAGGGCGGGCTTTTCAAGAAGAAGGATGACTACGACCACGTCGTGACCGACCCGCGTGTCATCGTGGTCCGGCCGCATCATCGGCTGCCGTTCGGCTTCATCGAGCGCCGTTGGGAAGTTCTCGATGTGCTGGCGCGCATCGGCTACCTGCGCACGCGCGAAGTGCTCCTCGGCGAGGATCATCCGGAGACGAAGGTTCGCGCCGAGGGGGAAGCGCCCAGCGCCCGAGCGAGGAGAATCCTCCGTGCGATAATCCCGCGGTCTCTATGACCCGTGCTCTCTCTGTTTCCGCGATCGCGCTCGCCTCTTTCCTGCTTCTTCTCGCTCAGGCCCCGACTGCGCCTCCGCCTAACCCCGCCAATCAGGCCACGCTGCGCGCCGCGAACGGCGACCACGTCATCACCATCGCTCACCAGAACGGCCAGACTTACTTTGCGGCGGACGAGGTGATCGCCGCTCTCGGCGGGTCGGTGACGCGCGACGGCAACGGCTTCAAGGCCTCGCTCAACAACACCATCGCCGCGTTCGGGACGGACAGCAGGTTTGGAGTGGTCCGGGACGATCTGATCGAGATGCCCGTGCCGCCCGTCACGATTGACAACCGGCCATTCGTGCCGTGGCAGTTCTTCCAGGGATTCCTGATCCGCTCGTCGGGTCTCGACGCCACCTGGGACCCCGCCGCGCGCCTGCTGCAGATTCATTCCGCGGCCACCACGGCGGTCGGCGTTCAGGTCTCCGTGGCGAACGTACAGGGGATTTCGAAGGTCGTTCTGACCCTGACCGGTCCCAGCGATTACACCATCCTCAAAGAGGCAGGTGCGTACACGGTCCGGTTCAAGAACGCCATCCGCGCGCCGTACGTGGAGCAGGCGCACGAAGATCCGTACGTTGCCAAGACATCCTTCGCCGGCAATGACCTGCGCATTCAGCTCACGGCGCCGGACGTCGTCGGCGACGCCTACCGTCTCGAGAACCCGTTTCGCATCGTCCTCGATCTGCGGAAGGGAGCGGCAGCAGGCCCGGGCACGCCCCAGCCGCTTTCGCCATCGAGACAGGTCGAAGCACCCGGCATCCACACGATCGTCATCGACCCCGGCCACGGCGGCAAAGAGGTCGGGGCGATCGGACCGGCCGGACTGATGGAGAAAGACGCGACGCTCTCGCTCTGCCGCCGGCTCGCCGTCGCCCTCGAGGCGAAGCTGAAGACACGAGTGATCCTGACGCGAAACGACGACACAGTCGTCCCGCTGGACCAGCGCACGGCGATCGCCAATCAGTACCACGCCGATCTCTTCCTCTCCGTACACATGAACGCCGCCATCGTCAAAGGGGCGCACGGCGCAGAAACGTACTTCCTGTCGCTCGACGCCTCGGACAAGCTGGCGGAGAAGGCCGCCGAGGTCGAGAACGCGTCGAAGAACAGCGCCGCGCCCGCGTCGTCGAGCGATCTGAAGCTGATGCTTTGGGACCTGGCGCAACAGGAGTATCTCAACGAATCGAGCCGCCTCGCCCAGGCCGTGCAGGAAGAGATGAACCGCATCACCGGCGTCCAGAGCCGCGGTGTGAAGCAGGCACCCTTCAAGGTGCTGGTCGGCGCGACGATGCCGGCGGCGCTGGTGGAAGTGGCGTTCATCACCAACCCCGACGAAGAGTCGAAGATCAAGTCCGACGCCTTCCAGAAAACGGTCGTCGACGCGCTGACGACCGCGGTTGAGCGCTACAAAATCGACTACGAGACACGCATCGGCATCGCCCAGCCGCCGCCCGCCGCGCCGACCACCACCGCGCCCGCGGCGCCGGCGACGACAACGACGAAAGCGACGACGAGGACGGGGACGTAGTGCGACGGGCGGTGGTGTTGTCGCTCGTGATTCTCGCGGGCGCAGGCGGATGTCAGAAGAAAAGCGGCTTCTCGCCGAATCTCAATGTCGAGAACAAGGTGGCCGTGCGTCCGGTGACCCTGTACTTCGAGGGGCCGGAGATGTTGCTGGTGAGCGAGACGCGCAACGTGGCCCTTCCCGAGAACCCCGCCGGCGCGCTGTCTGTCGTCGCGCGCGAGCTGCTCAAGGGATCGGCCAATGCCGGCGTGCCCCATATCTTTCCGCGCGACACCATCGTCCGGGCCGCCTTTCTCCTTCCCGACGGCACCGCCTTCATCGACCTCGGCGGCGGGACGCTTGCCCAGGGATGGGGAACAGGCAGTCACGAAGAGTTGATGGCTGTCTACTCGGTCGTGCAGACGGTCACGACGAATTTTCCGCAGGCGAAACGCGTGCGCATCCTCGTGAATGACGAGCCGGCCGAGACGCTGGCCGGGCATGTGAGCCTGTCGCGTCCGTTAGTGCCGTCACCGGCGTGGGTGGCGAAGTAACAGTCACCTTCCCGGATACGCCTCTTTCAATTGCGGAGGCATCTTTGCCTCCATCCCCAGCGACGCCTCCAGTTCGACGGCGTTCACGATGGCCTGACCGCGGAAGTGGTTGTTCGTCACGACGTAGGTCTCATTCGTTTGTGCCATCGTCTTGATGCGATCGACCCAGGGCGCGAGCTCCTCCTGCGAATAGAGGTAGTTGTAGCGCTCCCACGTCTCCCCGTGCGCGAACCATTTCTCGTAGTTGCGGCCGTGCAGCCGAGCGTAGGCCAGGGGGCCGGTCGTCATTGCGGATGGCTTGACTGAATCGTGAAAGAGCGGCTGGTCGACGTTCACCCAGGCCACGTTGTGCTCATTCAGAAACTGAAAGAACTCGTCGTTTTGAAACGTGGAGTGCCGGACCTCCAGCGCGAGCGGGTAGCCATCCAGCCCGGTGAAGAGCCGCGTCAGCCTGTCGCGCGATTCTTCGCTGTTCTTGAAGCTCCAGGGGTACTGCAGCAGCACGGCTCCCAGTCGACTCGCATCCGCCAGCGGATCGAGATAGTCGCGGAACGCCTTCACGTCCGCGGGTGCCGGCTCCGCGGCATCGTGCGTAAACCCGCGAAAGATTTTCGTCGTGAATTTGAAGTCGGGGTTGCCGTTCACGCGGCGAACCCATGACTTCGCGTGCGTGGGCGGCGGGATCCGATAAAAGGGCGAGTTGATCTCGATCGTGTCGAAGAACGAGGCCAGGTACGCGAGGTGATCGAACTTGGAGCGGTGCGGCGGGTAGACAGTGCCCTCCCAATCGGTGTAGCTCCATCCCGCCGGTCCGATTCGAATCCGATGTTCCATGATTGACGGTCAATACGTTGACGGACTTATTTTGAGCAAGTGCGCAATTCGTTGCCTGAACGTGACATCTATGCTAAAAGTTGGCCCAACGAATCCAGCGCAAAACACTTCCAGGAACCGCGATAGAGCGTTCAGGGGGTAGTGCTGCGTTCGCCACCGAAGGGAGGCTGGTCGACCTATCCGATTTCGCTTGTGAATCACCAAAGCGGGGGCGAGGTCGCGGCACCCCGCACACACTCTGAGCTGCGGCATCACCATCTGATCGTACGAAACAAGGAACAATTTTAGGAGATCAAGGTTCATGGACACATTCAACGACAAGTCTCTCAACTGCGCCGATTGCGGACAAGAATTTGTGTTCAGCAAGAACGAGCAGGCCTTTTACTCAGAGCGTGGTTTCACGAACGAACCGAAGCGCTGCAAGAACTGCCGCGACAAGCGGAAAGTGGCGCGCGACGGAAACGGTGGCGGCGGCCGTGAGCGCCAGATGGTGAGTGTGACGTGTGATAGCTGCGGAGTCTCGACCGAGGTACCGTTCACGCCCGTGAGCGGCAAGCCGGTCTACTGCCGCGATTGCTACAACCAGCGCCGGTCGACCACCCGTTCCTCGAGCTGGGCGTAGGTTTTCCTTCATCGATCAACCACGGCGGGCCCTGAGGGCCCGCCGTTTTGTTTTGCGGGGTAGCGCGGTAGCGGGGTCTCGGGGTCTCGGGGTGGGTTACCGCAGCAACTCTGCAACTCAGCAACCGCGAGACCCCGAAACTGCGCTACCTCGCAACCGCACCCGCAACCGCGAGACCCCGAAACTACGCTACCTCGCAACCGCACCCGCAACCGCGAGACCCCGAAACTACGCTACCTCGCAACCGCGCACCGCAACCCCGAGACCGCGCAACCCCGAGACCCCGCGACCGCGTATACAATCCCGCGCGCTTGCCCCGTCCGCTTCTCAAACCCGTCCGCAATATCCTCGATCTGGTCGGCAACACGCCGATGCTCCAGCTCACGAATATCCCTGGCCCGAACATGGCCGATCTCTTCGTGAAGCTGGAGTTCCTCAACCCCGCCTTCTCCGTCAAAGACCGTATCGGCGTGGGTATGATCGAGCGCGCCGAGCGCGACGGAAAACTGGTCAGGGGCGGCACGATCATCGAGCCGACCGCAGGCAACACCGGCATCGCCCTGGCCCTCGCCGGCACCCGCATGGGCTACCGCGTCATTCTCTGCGTCCCGGAAAACTTCTCGACCGAAAAACGCGAAGTGATGAAGGCCCTCGGCGGCGAGGTCGTTCTGACCCCGAAGGACGATGGGATGAAGGGAGCGATCGCCAGAGCGGAGGAGCTTTCGCGCTCGATTCCGGGCTCCTACGTGCCGCAGCAGTTCGCCAATCCGTATAACACTGAGTCGCACTACGCCACCACCGGTCCCGAAATCTGGGAGCAGATGGAAGGCCGCGTCGACGCCTGGCTGGCCGGCGCCGGCACCGGCGGGACGTTCAGCGGTGTGGCCAGGTATCTGAAGGAGCGCAACCCTGCCTGCTGGTGCGTCGTCGTCGAGCCGCAGGGATCGATCCTCAAAGGCGGCGAGGCCGGGCCGCACGAGGTGGAAGGCATCGGCGCATCGTCGTTCATCCCTCCCGTGCTCGACATGTCGCTGGCCGACGAAGTGATCCAGATCTACGACGATCCCGCGTTCGTCATGGTCCGCCGTCTGGCCGCCGAGGAGGGTGTGCTGGGCGCATCGTCGGCGGGCGCGAATGTCGCAGCGGCCCTGCAAGTCATTGCGAAGCTCGGCCCGGGCAAACGCGTCGTCACGATCATCCCCGATGCCTCCGAGCGCTACATGTCGAAAGGCATTTACACGAAGTGGGCGAAGCCGCTGGATAACAACTGAGTTGTCGGTTGTCGGTGATCAGTTGTCGGAGCCCGGAACACACTACAAACCTCCGACAACTGACAACCGACAACGGCGCAAGCCTCGACCCCCGAAAGGAATTCACCATGGCCTTCTCCACTGATTGCATCCACGCCGGCCAGGAGCCGGAGCCGGTCACCGGTTCGGTGACCTATCCGATTTTCCAGACCTCGACCTACGTGCAGCCGGAGCTCGGCAAGCACAAGGGGTACGAGTACGCGCGCACCCAGAACCCCACGCGGTCGGTGCTCGAGGCGAACCTGGCAGCGCTCGAGGGTGGCAAGCACGCACACTGCTTCGCCTCAGGCATGTCGGCCACCGATACGGTTTTCCGCCTCCTGAAATCAGGGGACCATGTCGTCGCCGCCGAGAATATGTACGGCGGCTCGTATCGCCTCTTCAGCAGAGTTTGCGAGAAGTTCGGTATCACCTTTACCTACGTCGACACATCCCACGTAGCCAACGTGCGTGCCGCGTTGCGGCCGGAAACGAAGATCGTCTTTCTGGAGACGCCGACGAATCCGATGATGACGGTGACGGACATCGCCGCCTGCGCGGAATCAGCCCACTCCGGCGGCGCGCTGGTCGTGGTCGACAACACGTTCTGCTCGCCCTACCTGCAGCGGCCGATCGAGCTCGGCGCCGACATCGTCGTCCACTCCACGACCAAGTTCATCAACGGCCACTCCGACTCCGTCGGCGGCGTGGTCGTCTCCAACGACGACGCGCTGGCCGAACAGATCGGCTTCCTTCAGAACGCGGTCGGGGCGATCCTCTCGCCGTTCGATTCGTGGCTCGTCCTCCGCGGGGTGAAGACGCTTGCCGTGCGCATGAAGCAGCACGAAGAGAACGGGATGGCCATGGCGCGGTACATCTCGAAGCATCCGAAGGTGGTGAAGACGTACTACCCTGGACTGCCGGACCATCCGCAGCACGAGCTGGCAAAACGGCAGATGCGTGGCTTCGGGTCGATGATCTCGTTCGAGCTCGGATCGAAGGAGAACGCCAAGAAGTTTCTGGACCGCGTCCGTCTCTGCTCGCTCGCCGAATCGCTCGGCGGCGTGGAGACGCTGATCTCGCATCCGGAGACGATGACGCACGCGTCCGTTCCCATCGAGACGCGTACGCGCCTCGGCATCACACCCGGCCTGGTGCGCATTTCGGTCGGCATCGAAGATGTCGACGACCTCATCGCCGACGTGGAGAACGCCTTCGCCGGGATCTGAGCCGGCACGGCCGGCAGCGTTGGTTGCCCAAGGCTCGGCCAACAGTGCGCTCCGAACGTTCTGCCGCGCAGGCTCCTATCCAGATTTTTGAGCCCTGGTCTCAGATTTTTGAGCCTTGGTCTCAGATTTTTGAGCCTTGGTCTCAGATTTTTGAGCCTTGGTCTCGGATTTTTGACCCCCGGTCTCAGATTTCTGAGCCCTGGTCTCAGATTTTTGAGCCCTGCTCTCAGATTTCTGAGCCCTGGTCTCAGATATTTGACCCCCGGTCTCAGATTTCTGACCCTTGCTCTCAGATTTTTGACCCTCGGTCTCAGATTTTTGACCCTCGGTCTCAGATTTTTGAGCCCTGGACTCAGATTTTTGACCCCCGCGCTCAAATTTTTGAGAGCCGGGAGCAAAATTTTCCACTGCACTCTGAGATTCTTCAGACCTGGACTGAGAACTTTCAGACGCGCACTGAAGTCGCGACATGGTTGGTGCCTGACGCTGGCTGGGTTGGAGAACCCGTTAGACTGCCGCTGTGGAAGTCTCTGACGCTCTCCCTGGTGCTGACCTGATCCGCGACGGCCTGAGGGATCTGGCCTCGGGTGTGGAATCGATCCCCTCGCTACTCGTCCTGATCGGTGCGCCGCGCTTGCGCCGTATCGGCTTCGACGTGCCGGAGGACCCACCGTACTTCCCCGAGGATCGGCTGTACGCGAAACTGGCAGAGGAAGACTCAGACTCAGCCCATTCGCGCTACAACGCGCTGATCCGGAAACTGGTGAGCTTCGAGCGGGCGGCGGAATGCGTGAAGCCGTAACCGAGCCGCGGCTACGCGCGTTCATGCGCGCTATCGCGGCCGAAGCCCGCGAGCCCGGCCGCATCTATCTGACCGGTGGCGCGAGCGCGGTTCTGCGCGGCTGGCGCGAAAGCACGCTCGATGTCGACATCACCATCCTGCCCGAGAACGACCGCATCCTTCGGGCCATCCCGGACCTGAAAGAACGTTTGCACCTGAACGTGGAGCTGGCCTCACCCGCTGACTTTGTCCCGGCACTGAGTGGATGGGAAGAGCGGAGCGTGTTCATCGCCCGCGAGGGCTCGGTTTCGTTTCATCACTACGACTTCTACACACAGGCGCTGTCGAAACTCGAACGTGCTCACCACAAAGACTTGCTGGATGTCGATTCCATGATCCGCGACGGCCTGGTCGATCCTCGGCGGTTGCTGTCGCTTTTCCAGGAAGCAGAGCCGGTGCTGTACCGATATCCAGCCATCGATCCGCCCTCGTTGCGCGCCGCCGTCGAGCGGCTCGCGTCCCGCTGAGCGCTCTACAATACCCGCCGCATGGCGCCCGCCCTTCCGTTTGTTCTACTGATTGCGGCGTATCTGATCGGATCGATCCCGTTCAGTTTTCTCGTTGTGAGGATCATGGCCGGGGCGGACATCCGCTATCACGGCAGCCGGAACGTCGGGGCCACGAATGTAGCGAGGAGCTTCGGGAAGGTGCCAGGGATCATCGCCCTGCTTCTCGATATCGCAAAGGGCTATGCCGCCGTGGCCATTGCGCGGTGGATCGTGGAACGGCCTGACTGGCCGCTCGCGGCATCGGCGGCGCACACGTCGTGGCTCTATTCGATGTCGCTGTGGGTGGCGCTGGCGGGACTCATCGCGGTGCTGGCGCACATGTTTCCGGTCTGGCTGCGCTTCCACGGCGGCAAGGGCGTGGCAACGGCCACCGGCGCCTTTCTGGCGCTCGATCCGATTGCCGTCGCGGCAGGTGTGCTCGTGTTTCTCATCGTCATGCTCTCGACGCGCTTCGTCTCGCTGGCGTCCATCCTCAGCGCCGCGTCGATTCCGCTTTTCCTCCACTTCCTTGCCCACGCGCCGCTGGAAACGATCGTCGTCAGCACGGTCATCGCCCTGGCCATCATCTTCAAACACCACTCCAACATCGCCCGGCTCGCGCTGGGAACCGAGCGCCGGATGGGAGGGCGGAAAGAACCATGAAGATCTCGATCATCGGCGCCGGCTCGTTCGGCACGGCCATGGCCGCGGTCGCGGCCGGCTGCGGCAACGAGGTCGTGCTCTGGGCGCATGACCCGAACGTGGCCGCGGAGATCGAGCAGACGCGCCACAACCCGATCTACCTCCCCAGCGTCGCTCTCGACCGGTCCGTGCGCGCCACGAGCTCACTCGCCGAGGCGGCCGAATTCAGCGATGTGCTGTTCATGATCGTGCCCAGTCATCACTACCGCGCTGTGCTGGCGCAAATGCGGCCGCACCTGAGGCGGGAAGTAGCGGTCGTCAGCGGTACGAAAGGGATCGAGAACGACACCCTGCAGCGGATGTCCGAGGTGACGGCAATCGAGCTGGGTGGCGCGCTTCGGGGCTTCGCCGCGCTGTCCGGACCGACATTCGCTTTGGAAGCGGCGCGCGGCGATCCAACGGCAGCGGTGGTCGCCTCACTCGATCTGGCGCTGGCGGAAGAAGTGCAGCACGCCATGTCGTCGCCGACGTTCCGTATCTACAACTCGAACGACGTCGCCGGCGTCGAGCTGGCCGGCTCGCTGAAGAATGTCATCGCCATCGCTGCCGGCGTCCTCGAGGGCCTCGGCCTCGGATCGAACACAACCGCCGCCCTCATCACGCGCGGATTACACGAGATCACGAAGCTGGCCATCGCCCTCGGCGGACGCATCGAGACTCTGGCCGGACTGGCCGGGATGGGCGATCTGGTCCTGACCTGCACCGGTTCCCTGTCGCGCAATCGGAGCCTCGGCGTCGCTCTCGGCAAAGGGAAACCGCTCGCCGAGATTCTCTCGGAATCACGAACGGTCGCCGAAGGTGTCAAGACGTCGAAGGCGGCCAGGGAACTGGCCGTTCGCCACGGCATCGACATGCCGATCACAGCGGAGATGTACCGCGTATTGCACGAGGGCGAATCGCCGCGAGCGGCCCTGCAACGGCTGATGACGAGGTCGCTGAAGGCGGAAGCGGCGTTGTGACGCGGTTGCGGGGTCTCGTGGTTACGGGGTCTCGCGGGTGCTGGGCGTGGCAAACGGAAGTCGGGCAACCCCATTGCCCCAAGACCACACAACCTCGAGACCCCGTAACCACGAGACCCCGCAACCCCGAGACCGCGTAACCGCTACATCGGCGGTTTCTGCTGCCCCATCGTCTCCGGTGTCGACGGCTTGATGGGTTGCATGGGACCCTCGAGAGCCGGTGGATCGGTGTAGAGACCTTCGGGAGTGTCCCCTTCCCTGATCGCGGCGGCGCGGCCGGCCTCCATCCTCTTCTTCTCTTCGTCTTTTCTCGCCTGCGCGGCGGCGTTGGCGGCTTGGGCCCTGGCTCGCCGTGCATCCGCCGCCATCTGGTCCATCGATGGTCCGGCCGGTCTGCTGATGGAAAGCTGCGCCTGAGCTTCCGGCGTCGTGGTGGTGAAGTGACCGCCTTCGCGCACCAGCGTCTCGTTCGTAATCACCTGCGCCGGCTTTCTGCCGGGATGGTTTGTCGACTTCGCGGCGCGTACGAGCGGTGAATCCGTCGTCCCCGTCGTCTGCGCCGAGAGAACAGTCTGGACGTGCGTCAGCGGCGGTGAGGGCTTGTCCTTCGATGTCTGCGGATCAGCCGCATAGAGCGACAAGGCCGCGAATGCGAGGTAACTGCTGAGTACGATCGGCTTCATCGGAACCTCCGGTAACGTGTTCAATGTTACGCTTCGCCGACCAAATTTCATGAGCCTCCCCGAATCCAGCACCTTGCGGGTTTGAATGTCGCCCGAGCTATTGCTCCAGAAGTTCGGATACCTCGCTGTCTTCGTTGGGACGTTTCTCGAAGGGGAGACGATCCTGGTGATGGCCGGTTTTTTTGCCGAGCGCGGCTATCTCAGGCTCCCGCTGGTCATCGCCACGGCCTGCGCCGGTGCCTACTCTGGCCACGTCTTCTGGTTCTGGCTCGGGCGGACGCAGGGAGTAAGACTGCTCGACCGCTTCCCCAGGATGAAGCGTCACTTCGGCAAGGGTATCCGTCTCTTCGAGCGTTACGGCGCGCCGGCCATCTTCATCACCCAATGGCTCTACGGCCTTCGCATCACCTGCGCGGTCATCATCGGGATCTCGAAGGTTTCGACGATCAAGTTCCTTCTCTACGAGGCACTGACCTGTGTGATTTGGGCGATCATCATCGGTACGGCCGGTTTCTACTTCGGCCGCGCCGTCGAGCGCGTCCTGGGTCGCGCCGCGCACATCGAAAAGTTCGGGCTCTTTATTCTTCTCATCGGCGCGATCGCCTTCTGGGCCTATCACCGGTGGAAGGAGAAGAGCGAGGAGATCGAGATCCTGCCGCCGACCTAGGAGCCTGCCCGACATAACGTACGAAGCGCCACTGTTGGCCGAGCCTTGGGCAACCAACGCTGCCGGCCGTGCCGGCTCACCCTTCGTACTGCTTGAACTCCAGCTCCGCCTGTGCCGCCGCCAGGCGTGCCACCGGCACCCGGTACGGTGAGCAGGACACGTAGTTCAGTCCGCAGGTTCGAAAGAAGCGGATGGAATCGGGATCGCCGCCATGCTCGCCGCAGACGCCGACTTTCAAATCCTTGTTCGCGCTCCGGCCGCGTTCCGTGCCGAGGCGGACGAGCTGGCCGACGCCCTCCTGGTCGATCGACTCGAACGGATCCTTCGGCAGGATCTTCTTGTCGACATACTCCGGCAGGAACGAGCCGGCATCGTCCCGCGAGTAGCCGAAGGTCATCTGCGTCAGGTCATTTGTGCCGAATGAGAAGAACTCCGCCACCTCGCCGAGTTTGTCGGCGATCAGCGCGGCGCGGGGGATCTCGATCATCGTCCCGACGATGACCGGCAGTTCCACGCCTCGCTCTTTGATCACCTCGCCGGCGATGCGCTGCACCATCTCTTTGAGCATGGTCAGCTCTCTGACTGTTCCGACGAGCGGGATCATCACCTCGGGACGGGCATCGATGCCGTCCTTCTTCACGTCGCAGGCGGCCTGGAAGATCGCCCGTACCTGCATCTCGTAAATCTCCGGGAACGTGACCGCCAGCCGGCAGCCGCGGTGGCCCAGCATCGGATTCGACTCGTGGAGCTGATTCACCTTGGCCCGCAGCTCGACGAAGCCCCATCCCATGTCGCGGGCCACGGCGGAGATCTGCTGCTCGCTGTGCGGCAGGAATTCGTGCAGTGGCGGGTCGAGGAGGCGAATCGTGACCGGCAGGCCGTCGAGCTCGCGGAAGATCCCTTCGAAGTCGGCCTTCTGATACGGCAGCAGTTGCTCGAGCGACTCCCGCCGCCCGGCCTCGTTGCGCGCCAGGATCATTTCGCGGACGCGGAGGATGCGGTCCTCGGAAAAGAACATGTGCTCGGTGCGGCACAGACCGATGCCTGCCGCGCCGAAGAGTCGCGCCACGCGGGCATCGTTCGGCGTGTCGGCATTCGTGCGGACACCCAGCGTGCGGATCTCGTCGGCCCATTTCAGCAGGCGATCGAAATTGCGGAACGTTTCGGACTGCTCCGCGGGGAGCGATCCTTCGAGCAGCACCTGGATGACCTCGGAAGGACGCGTGTCGAGCTTGCCGCCGATGATCTCGCCGGTCGAGCCGTCGATCGACACCCAGTCGCCCTCTTCCAGCGGCTCGTGTCCTTCGCTCCGTAGCTCACCTTTGCCGTAGTCGACGCGTAACGCGCCGGCGCCGACCACACACGGGCGCCCCATGCCGCGCGCGACGACGGCCGCGTGCGATGTGAGCCCGCCGCGTGTCGTCAGAATCCCGGCGGCGCTGTGCATGCCAGCGATATCTTCAGGCGACGTCTCGATGCGCACGAGGATGACCGGCCCGTCTTTCGCCATCGCAACGGCATGCTCGGCGTTGAAAGCGATGTGCCCCGCCGCCGCACCTGGACCGGCCGGAAGTCCGCGCCCGAGGAGACGGCCGCCCGTAAGCGCTTTCTGCTTTTCCTTCGTGTCGAACACCGGCGCCAGAAGCTGCACGATCTGGCCGGCCTCGACGCGCGATACAGCCTCAACGTTGTTGATGAGACCTTCATCGACCATGTCGCAGGCGATCTTCACCGCGGCGAAGCCGGTCCGTTTGCCGGTGCGCGTCTGCAGGAGATAGAGCTTGCCCGACTGGATGGTGAACTCGATGTCCTGCATGTCGCGGTAGTGGCTTTCGAGTTTCTTGTAGACATCCTCGAGCTGCCCGTAGACCTCGGGCATGGTCTCTTCGAGAGATTTTTCCTGGTCGATCGCCTGCGCTTTCGAGATCGGCAGCGGCGTGCGGATGCCGGCCACGACATCTTCGCCCTGTGCATTGGGGAGGTACTCCCCGAAGAACCGATGCTCGCCGTTGGCGGGATTGCGGGTGAAGGCCACGCCCGTTGCGCAGTCGTCTCCCATGTTGCCGAAGACCATCGACTGCACGTTCACGGCCGTGCCCCAGTCGTCTGGAATCTGATTGAGCTTGCGGTAGGTGATGGCGCGCTGGTTGTTCCACGAGTTGAATACCGCGCCGACAGCACCCCAGAGTTGCTGCTGGACGTCCTGCGGAAAGTCGCTGCCGCTCTTCTCGCGGACGATGCCTTTGTAAGTCTCGACGAGCCCGCGCAATCCATCGGCCGGGATCTCGGCGTCGGTTTTGACGCCCGACTTGTCGCGAAGCGCGAAAAGCTGGTGCTCGAAATGGTCTTTGTCGATTTCGAGGACGACGCCGGAGTACATCTGGATGAAGCGGCGGTAGGAGTCGAGCGCGAAACGCTCGTCCTTCGATGACGTTGCCAGCCCCTTGACCGTCTCGTCGTTCAGTCCGAGGTTGAGGATCGTGTCCATCATGCCCGGCATCGATGCACGCGCGCCGGAGCGGACGGAGACGAGAAGCGGCTTGTCGCGGTCGCCGAACTTACGGCCGACGGATTTCTCGACGCGGGCCAGATTCTCCGCTACCGCGGCTTGCAGCTCAGGCGGATACGTTTTGCCATGCGCGTAGAACCAGGTGCAGACGGCGGTGGAGATGGTGAAGCCCGGTGGCACCGGGACGCCGATGTTCGTCATCTCGGCGAGGCCCGCGCCTTTGCCGCCGAGGACGTCCTTCATCTTCGCGTTTCCCTCGGCCTGCCCGTCGCCGAAGTAGTAGACGTATCTGGGCTGCTCCATGGCCGCGCGATTATCTCCGAACTTCTACCTCGACGCTGGAGTAGATCGCCCGTGCGGTGTCACTGGCTGGTGTCTGGCGAGGCGCGTCGCTTCCGGCGGCGAGGAATTCGACGCGCTGAAGATCGGAGCCGAGGTGCGTGAGTGCGGTGCGAACGGATGCGATTTCGCGCTCGGCCATTTCTTTGTTGCGCCTGGCGTCGGGCTGACGGAACTCGTGGGCGACGATGCGAAGATCGCCCGGCGCGGCGCGAAGGATGCCCGCCAGCGACTGCAGCTCTTCTCGGCTGGCGTCAACGAGGAGCTCGCCCGTGGCGTTGAACTGCAGAGCGAACATCGAAACATGCCCTGCGCGGCGGAGCACGGCCAGCGGGACGTCATCGCGCAGTGAAGGCGCGGCGCATGCGGAGCGCTCGCCAAACCAGGAGATGGCCCGGAAGAGCGGGATCGCCTCCTCGTGCCAGTCGAGGGCGCTCAGATGTTTTCCGTCGGGCGAAACGGTGAGCGCCGCGAAACCGTAGTCGTTGCCGCGGATCCAGTTGAAACGCCAAAGGCGGCCGTTTGTGCCGCCGGCGAAGAAGAGCGGTTGTTTGCCCTGGAGCAGGACGCCGGTGGCTCGTGTACCGCGCACCGCGAAGGCCGCGGCGTCGCCGTTGATCGACCAGCAACCGTCGAGCGGCGGGTCATGCCGCGGAGCGATCTCCGTGCCGTGCGCGAAGATCGATCGCAGGCGCACGTCGCGGTTTGGATTCTTCGCGTCCACGATTGTGACGCGCAGATAGGCGGCGTCTGCGGGCGCGATGTCGAGCCATTGCCCTTCGCTGATGTGACGCGAGGTCATCGAAGCCAGGGCCTGCCAGGTCACACCGTCGGAAGAGCGCTCGAAAGTCAAGTGATTCGCTTCGTATCCGTTGTCGGCGGACGTACGAAAGCCGACGCGGTCGATGCGGCTGCTCGTGCCGAGGGCGATCACCGTCGACTGCGGGTAGTCGTGGGGCGGTGGCGCCCAGAACGAGCCGATCTCGCCGTCGATCGTGTTGACGGCGGAGGTGATGAGCATCCCCTCACCGGTGCGCGAGACGATGGTCGCGCCGCGCGTCAGGTCGAGAAGGCTCGATTGTTCGTTGATGATATCGGTGGGGAGCTTGCCTGGCTCCGGTTCGGGGGCGGCATGCTTCGGAGCGGGGCGTGAGCAGGCCGCGATAACAAGGAGCGCAAGCAGCGCGCGCCGGTTCACGGCCGGTACTCGCGCCGGTCGACGACGATCTTCGTGACGTCTGCGATCTTCATGACGGCATTTCCCACCGTGTGCAGGAGTGCCATCCGGTTGCGGCGCACGGCTTCGTCTTCGACCATGACCATGACTTCGTCGAAGAACGTCTCGAGCTCGGGCGCCATTGCGGCGAAGGTCTCGAGCGCGCGCTTGTAGTTGCGTTCGGCGATCATCTCTCCAATTTGTTCGCCGACGTGAGCAGCGAGATCGGCCAGGCGCTTCTCCACGTCGCTCTCCAGTTTCGACGGATCGATTCGTGCCGACGATTCCTGGCCTGAGGTGATGTTGGCGATGCGCTTGGCGGAATCGAGGATCGAGAGGAAGTCCGGCTCGTTGCGCATGGCTTTGACTGCCGTGATGCGGTCGACGAGATCGGTCAGCGACGACGCCCATCCCGCTTCCATCGCCGCGGCGATTTCGTCGTAAGCGAAGCCGTAAGCGGGCGCTTCGAGGAGTGTGCGCACGCGCTCCGCGAAGAAGGCCAGCAAGTCGCTACGCACCGAGGCGTCGTCCGCGAATTCCGGCATTGGCTTACCTATGTTCGTCTCGAGCTTCCACGCCGCCAGCGCGAGGTCGATCAGTCCGTCAATGCCAACTTTCACTTCGCGTTTGTCGCGATTAAGAAGGATCTGCACGATCCCCTGCGCGGCCCTACGAAGCGCAAACGGATCCTTTGATCCTGTCGGTTTAAGGTCAATGCGGAAGAAGCCCGCGATCGAGTCGATCTTGTCGGCGACCGAGAGGATCGCGCCAGTCTGGCTGCGTGGCAGCGCATCGTCGGTGCTTTGCGGTAGATACTGGTCGTAAATCGACTGCCAAATCTTTTCGGCAAGACCTTCCTCGCGTGCGTATATACCGCCGACTCTTCCCTGAAGTTCCGTGAACTCCTTAACCATTTCGGTCACGAGGTCCATCTTCGAGAGCTCTGCAGCACGAACCGCTTCGGAATCTCCGCTCAGACGGTCGACAAGCCACATCACGCGTTCCGTCTTGTCCAGATAGTTCCCGAGCTTTTCCTGGAACTGCAGATGCGCAAGCTGGTCGGCGCGCGATTCGAGCGTCCGCTTTCGATCGGTTTCGTAGAAGAACTTCGCGTCGGCGAAGCGGGCGTTGGTGACGAACGAATTGCCATATGCGGCATTGCCGTCGGGATCGGCGTCGTTGTCTAGAACAGCGAGAAAGGAGTTCGTCAACTTGCCATCAATCGTACGGATTGGGAGCTGCTTCTGATGAACGCGCATCACCATGACGAGCACTTCTTCCGGCAGTGCCAAGTAGTCTCGTTCAAACTCCGCGCGAAGAACGCCGGGGTACTCCGTGAGGTACTGCCATTGCGACCAGATGGCGGCGTCGACTGACGGTGTACCGCCGATCTCGTGGCTTAGGATCTGTGCGCGCTTGGCCATGACTTCGCCGCGGCGGTCGGCATCGATGATGACGCGCGCTAGCTCGAGCTTCGTTACGTAGTCGTTGTACGAGGTCACTTCGATCTTTTGCGGAGCGAGCGTGCGATGGCCGACCGTCGTCGTTGCGGATGCGACGCCAAAGATCGTGATCGGCAGATGCGCGCCGTCGAGCACTGAGACGATGGAATGGATCGGGCGAATGTAGGAATGCTCGCCCCTGCCCCAACGCATCATCTTCGGCCAGCGGAGGGACTCGATGATCTGAGGTATGCGCTCCCGTAGAATCTCGTCGATCGTCCGACCGCTCACCTTGCGTCGGAGTTGCACGTACTCGCCGTCATTGATGATGTCTTTGGTTTCCGCGCTATTCTTCTTGAGGAATCCGCTCAGTGCCAAGGTCGGATTGCCACTCGTGTCGTACGCTACCTTCCTCGGAGGTCCCTTTACCTTATGCTCCTGATCGAGTTCTTGATTGGGTATTTGCGGCAGAAAGATGACAATCCGCCGTGGGGTTGAGGTGACGATTACATGCTTAGAAACATCGCTCAATCCGCCGACCTGCAAGAGCATCATTTGCAGGTGTTCCTTAAGCTTATCCAGCACGGAGCCGTAGTAGATTCTTAGCATCCACGCTGGGATCTCCTCGGTCAGCAGTTCGAAGAAGTACTCAGCCATTGGATGCCTTCAGCAGCGGAAAGCCGAGCGCTTCGCGCGAGGCCAGGTATTGATGTGCGCAGGCGACGGCGAGATCGCGCACGCGCTTCATGACGCCCACGCGCTCCGTCACCGAGACCGCTCCACGCGCGTCGAGCGTGTTGAACACGTGCGAGCACTTGAGCGTCCACTCGTAGGCAGGAAGGACAAGCTTCTCGTCGAGACAGAGGCGCGCTTCGCGTTCGTACAGATCGAAAAGCTGCCAATGCGTCGTGATGTTCGCGATCTCGAAGTAGTACTTCGAAAACTCGTACTCCTCTTGCTTCCGCACCGGCCCGTAGCCGAAGCCGGCTCCCCATTCGATGTCGTAAATCGACGACTGGCGCGCCAGGAACATGGTGATGCGCTCCAGGCCGTAGGTGAGCTCGGCGGAGATCGGAGCGAGGTCGATGCCGCCGGCCTGCTGAAAGTAGGTGAACTGGCTGATCTCCATCCCGTCGAGAAGAATCTGCCAGCCGACGCCCCACGCGCCGAGGGTCGGCGCCTCCCAGTTGTCCTCCTCGAAGCGAATGTCGTGTCGCGTGAGGTCGAGTCCGATTGCGCGAAGCGAGTCGAGATACAACTCCTGCACGTCGAGCGGTGACGGCTTGAGGATGACCTGAAACTGGTAGTGCTTGCCGAGGCGGAACGGATTGTCGCCGTAGCGTCCGTCGGCCGGGCGTCGCGACGGCTGCACGTAGCCCACGTTCCATGGCTCCGGACCGAGGACGCGCAGGAAAGTGGCAGGATGCATTGTTCCGGCGCCGACCGAGACATCGAGCGGCGTCTCGATCATGCAGCCGCGCTCGGCCCAGAAATTCTGGAGCCGGAGGATGAGGTCCTGAAACGAGAGGCGCGGCATCGGGCGCGCATTCTACCTGCTCGTAGCGCCCGCTCGTAGCGCCGCCGGCTCGCGAACAAAACGTAGATCGGACTCTCAAGTCCGACCAGAGCTTGGGAGAGCGGTAATTGATAACCGCCTGTAGTTCAGAGTCGGGCAAGCTCCGGTCGGACTAGAGACTCCGACCTACGTCCGGCAGCGGTCCGGCGGCGGGCCGCCAGCGCTACGCGCACCAGTCTTGCGTGCGCGTGGTATCGGTTGGTGGCGGAGGCTGATCCTGATCCTTCTTCTTCGCATCGGGCGATGTGGTTGTTGTCGGAGTGGTCGTCGTTGTCTCTGTGTCTGACATCGTCGTGTCCTGCGGCCGCGATGGCGGCGTGTACACACGCGGACGTAACGGATGCGGTGCCACCGTCGAGGTCGACGTGATCGGTAGCCCGGCGGTGTCATTGCCGAGCGGATTCGGATTCGTGGGCAGCGTGAAGTTCGTCGTCGTGTCTGCGCTCGTATCGGTCGCCGGTACCGCTGTCTCACCGGGGCCGTTGATGGTCGAGGTAACCCCGCTCGCCGAACCTTCCTTCACCACATCGTATTGCTGCTGACCACGCTGCATTTTCCCGGATCGGCTGCATCCGAAAACGAGGACAGCAGCCGCGGCAAAGAGAGCAATTCTTCGAGTCATCTGACTTCCATCATTGGCAGCTTGTGTGCCAATCGGCATGGCGAAGACAGGCGGGAAGAACCGTCGTCGCGCATCAGTTGATTAAACCGTACCGTAGTAGTACTGTTTCGCTCCTTTCGGGGATCTGCCGATGCTCAAAATCTCCAAACTCACCGATTACGGCCTCCTTGCCGCTGTTTATCTCGCCCGCCACAACGGCGTGGTGGCATCGGCGCGCGAGATCGCCGAGTTCTACCACCTGCCGGTGCCGATGATCACCAAAGTGCTGAAAACGCTGCACCAGAGTGAGCTCATCGATTCGCAGCGGGGCGTCGGCGGCGGGTACGCATTTCACGGCGATGCAGAGTCCGTCACCCTCGGCCAGCTCATCGAGGCATTCGAGGGTCCGTGGGATCTCGTCGAATGCGAAACGACCGATGAACATGGCCACGCCGCCTGTGCCATTCGCGTGGCCTGCCCGTCGCGGCGGTTCATGTTCGGCATCAACCGCGCGGTGAAGGGTGCGTTTGAGCAGGTCACGCTCGGCGACCTCACCCGCGGCGTCATGCCGGTCCCGCACGTCGACAAACCGATGTTGTCACTGAGAGTTGGAAATCAACTATGAGCAGCACGATCGAACAGATTGCCAGCCAGGAGTACAAGTACGGCTTCGTCACCGACATCGAGGCCGATCAGGCGCCGCCTGGCTTGAACGAGGACATCATCCGGCTCATCTCGGCGAAGAAGAATGAGCCGGAGTGGATGCTCGACTTCCGGCTCAAGGCTCTTCGCCACTGGACGACGATGAAGGAGCCGACGTGGGCCAATGTGAAGTACGGCCCGATCGACTACCAGTCCATCTGCTACTACTCGGCGCCGAAAAAGAAGAAGACGCTCAACTCGCTCGATGAGGTCGATCCAGAGCTGCGGGCCACCTTCGCCAAGCTCGGCATCTCGCTCGAAGAGCAGAAGCGGCTCTCCGGTGTCGCGGTCGACGCAGTCTTCGACTCCGTCTCCGTCGCCACGACCTTCCGCGCCGAGCTGGCCAAGGTCGGCGTCATCTTCTGTTCGTTCTCCGACGCCGTGCAGAAGCACCCCGACCTCGTCCGCAAGTACCTCGGGTCAGTCGTTCCCTACACCGACAACTTTTTTGCCACTTTGAACGCAGCAGTCTTCACCGACGGCTCGTTCTGCTACATCCCCAAAGGCGTTCGCTGCCCGATGGAGCTGTCCACCTATTTCCGGATCAACTCCGCCGGAACCGGCCAGTTCGAACGGACGCTGATCGTCGCCGATGAAGGCGCCACCGTCAGTTATCTCGAAGGCTGCACGGCACCGATGCGCGATGAGAACCAGCTCCACGCCGCCGTGGTCGAGCTGGTCGCGCTCGACAACGCCTCGATCAAGTACTCGACCGTGCAGAACTGGTATCCGGGCGACAAGGAAGGGCGCGGCGGCATCTACAACTTCGTCACCAAGCGCGGCAAAGCGTTCACCAACGCCAAGCTGTCGTGGACGCAAGTGGAGACTGGCTCAGCCATCACCTGGAAGTATCCGAGCTGCATTCTGCAGGGGGACAACTCGGTGGGCGAGTTCTACTCCGTGGCGCTGACGAACCATCACCAGCAGGCCGACACCGGCACGAAGATGATTCACCTCGGCAAGAACACCCGTTCGACCATCATCTCGAAGGGGATCTCGGCCGGCCAGGGGCAGCAGACCTATCGCGGTGAAGTGAAGATCATGAAGTCGGCGGAGGGCGCGCGCAATTACTCGCAATGCGACTCGCTGCTCCTCGGCGACAAATGCGGCGCGCACACGTTCCCCTACATCGAGGTGCGCAACTCCACCGCCAAAATGGAACACGAAGCGTCGACCTCGAAGATCGGCGAAGACCAGCTCTTCTACTGCCAGCAGCGCGGCATCTCTGCCGAGGACGCTGTCGGGATGATCGTCAACGGCTTCTGCCGGGAAGTATTCAAGGAGCTGCCGATGGAGTTCGCGGTAGAAGCGACGAAGCTGTTGGGAGTATCACTTGAAGGGAGCGTTGGATAGGTTTCAAGGTCACTGAGTTGCAGGGTTGCTTGGTTGCTGAGTCTCCGCATCGAGCAGCGCCCAGCAACCCAGCAACTTAGCAACCCAGCAACCAGTTAAAACATGCTCGACATCAACAACCTGCACGCCGGAATCGACGGCAAGGAAATCCTCAAGGGGCTGACGCTGCACGTCGGCACCGGTGAGGTCCACGCGATCATGGGGCCGAACGGCTCCGGGAAATCGACGCTGGCGAATGTGTTGGCCGGGCGGCCGAAGTACGTGGCGACATCGGGAACGGTGACGTACCAGGGGAAGGACTTGCTGGCGCTGCCGGCCGAGGAGCGGGCGCGTGAGGGAGTTTTCCTGGCCATGCAGTATCCGGTCGAGATTCCGGGTGTGAACAACATCTACTTCCTCAAGGCCGCGCTCAACTCCATCCGCAAGCACCAGGGGCAGGAGGAGCTCGACGCCATGGAGTTCCTGCAGCTCGCGCGCGAGAAGATGAAGCTCGTGGAGATGGACGAGACATTCATGAACCGCTCGGTGAATGAAGGCTTCTCCGGCGGCGAGAAGAAACGGAACGAGATCTTCCAGATGGCCGTGCTCGATCCGAAGCTGGCCATCCTCGACGAGACCGACTCCGGGCTCGACATCGACGCTCTTCGCATCGTGGCCCAGGGTGTCAACGCGCTGGCCAGCGAAAAGCACTCGGTCCTCGTCATCACCCACTACCAGCGCCTGCTGCGCTACCTCGTCCCCGACTTCGTACACGTCCTTGCCGACGGCAGGATCGTGAAGTCGGGCGGGAAGGAGCTGGCGGAAGAGCTGGAACAGAAGGGTTATGAGTGGATCGAAGATGAGGTGGCTGCGGCACGATGAGCAGCGTTCTCGATCGTGACATCCGTCTGGCCTCCGTCGATCCACTGCACATCGACGGTGAGCCGGATCGTGTGCGTCGCGTCCGCGCGCAAGCGGCGGAGCGTTTCAACACCCTAGGCTGGCCGACCACGCGGCGCGAGGAGTGGAAGTACACCTCGCTCACGCCTCTGACCAGCATCGATTGGAAAACCGACCAACGTTTGCCGGAGGACAGGAGCCTCGCTTCCCCCTTCGGCGACCGGCCGATCGCCGAGCTGATGTTCGCGAACGGCAGTCTGTACGCGAACCGCGCCACGCTGGCCAACGAGCATCCCGGCATCCGCATCGTGCCGATGCGCGAGGCGATGGACGCCGAATCGTTCGGGCAGCACTTCGCCAGGTACGCCGGCTACGAGAAACACGCGCTGACCGCGCTGAACACAGCGCTCTGGCAAGACGGCGCTTACATCGAGATCGCCCCCGGCACCGCCGTGGAAGGATTCATCCACATCTTCTACATCGGCGGCGGCACGGCGGACCATCCGGTCATGTCGCATCCTCGCAATCTCATCGTCGCCGGACGCGGAAGCCAGATCACGGTCGTCGAATCGTATTTCGGCAAGGGGATGTACTTCACGAACACGGTCACGGAGATCGTGGCCGGCGAAGGCGCGGTCGTCGACCACTACAAATTCGAAAACGAATCGCTCGAGGCCTTCCACACCGGCACCGTGCAGATCCACCAGGAGCGCTCCTCGAACGTCACCTCGCGCACGATCGCCACCGGCGGCGGTCTGGTGCGCAACGAGATCAACGTGGCGCTGACCGGCGAAGGAGCCAGCCTCTCGATGGAGGGTCTCTTCGTGCTCTCCGGACGCCAGCACGTCGACAACCACACCGTCATCGATCACATCGCGCCGCATTGCGACAGCCTGGAGCTGTTCAAAGGCATCCTCGACGAGAACGCCCGAGGCATCTTCGACGGCCGGATCATCGTCGAGCCGAACGCGGTGAAGACCAATTCGCGGCAGACGAACCGGAACCTGTTGCTCTCCGAGTCGGCGGTCATCGACTCCAAGCCGACGCTGGAGATCCACAACGACGACGTGAAGTGCAACCACGGCTCGACGATCGGGCAGCTCGACGAGGAGGCGCTCTTTTACCTCCGCGCCCGCGGAATCGGCGAGGAGGAAGCGCGGAACCTGCTCGTCTACGCCTTTGCCAGCGAAATCGTCGAGCGGATGAAGATCGACGTCGTACGCGAGAACGTCAGCCGAGCTCTCTACAGCCGGCTACCCGGACTGAAAGCAGAAGGCAGAAAGCAGAAGGCTGAAGGAGGTCTTCGATGACGAGCGCTGCCCTACCTCGAGCCTCTTCCCTCATCATCGATTCTCTGGACGTCGATCGCATCCGCGACGATTTTCCGATCCTCCACCGCCCCGTTCGCGGCGGCCGGACGCTCGTCTATCTCGACAACGCTGCCACCACGCAAAAGCCGCGACAGGTCATCGATCGCATCGTCCGCTACTACAGCGAAGAGAACTCCAACGTTCATCGGGGCGTTCACTACCTCAGCGAAGTGGCCACCGAGGCGTACGAGACCGCGCGCACGACCGTGAAGCGCTTCATCGGCGCCCGCGACGAGAAAGAGATCATCTTCACTCGTGGAACGACCGAGGGGATCAATCTGGTGGCCCAGTCATGGGGGCGGAAGAACATCGGCGCGAATGACGAAGTGCTCATCACCGCCATCGAGCATCATTCGAACATCGTTCCATGGCAGTTGCTCTGCGAAGAAAAAGAAGCGCGTCTGCGCGTCGCGCCGGTGAACGATGCCGGCGAGCTCGTTCTCGACGAATACGAGAGACTGTTGACGCCGCGCACCAAGCTCGTCGCCTTCGGCCACGCATCGAATGCGTTAGGAACCATCAACCCCATCCGCAGGATGATCGCCATGGCCCACGCCGCCGGCGCGGTCGTGCTGATCGACGGCGCGCAGGGTGTGCCGCATCTCCATGTCGACGTGCGCGATCTCGATTGCGACTTCTACGCCTTCTCAGCCCACAAGGTCTACGGCCCCACCGGAACCGGTGTGCTGTACGGCAAGGAGTCGATCCTCGATGCCATGCCGCCATGGCAGGGCGGCGGCGACATGATCCTCTCGGTCAGCTTCGAGAAGACCACCTACAACGCCCTGCCGTACAAGTTCGAGGCAGGGACGCCGAATATCGAAGGAGTCATCGGCATGGCCGCGGCGCTCGACTACGTCGGCTCCATCGGCGTCGATGCCATCGCCGTTCACGAGCAGGATCTTCTCCACTACGCCACGAGGCGCCTCCTGGCGATCGACGGCCTGCGCATCATCGGTACCGCGGCGGAGAAAGCCAGCGTCATCTCATTCGTCCTCGAAGGCGTCCATCCGCACGATATCGGCACCATCCTCGACCAGGAAGGGATCGCCATCCGCACCGGTCACCACTGTGCGCAGCCGCTGATGATGCGCTTCAACGTGCCCGCCACCGGCAGGGCTTCATTCGCGATGTACAACACGCGGGATGAGGTGGATGCGTTGGTTGGCGGGTTGGAGAAAGTGATTGAGGTGTTCCGGTGATCGCACCTCACTCTATCCTCTCCAAGTCTATCCCGAGCGGAGCGAGGGATCTCCGGTGGTGTGGCGCTCCAATTAACAACAGGGCGGCCCCACCAGAGATCCTTCGGGCGCTGCGCGGCCGCACGATAGAGTGAGGAAGCGTTC
>Ga0307470_10000305_pt1 | contig 29224 bp, 29 predicted proteins | sample atmos_gasesAM3C__FD_204565 | JGI IMG/M metagenome (GOLD analysis project Ga0307470, IMG submission 204565) | Hardwood forest soil microbial communities from Morgan-Monroe State Forest, Indiana, United States - atmos_gasesAM3C_05 | ecosystem: Environmental > Terrestrial > Soil > Temperate forest... | reverse complement strand
GTCAAAGGAATGACCGCGCGGACAGGCCAGTCCGCGCTCGTTCCGTGCGAGCGGCTCGTGACAATCGCGTACGGTGCAGAGGAGGGCTGACATGGTTTACGTAGGTCGGACTCTCCAGTCCGACTGCAGATGGCAGTTCCGCTGAACGTGAAAGTCGGACTGGAGAGTCCGACCTACGTACAACCACTACAATCATCCCATGCACCGCTCCACGCGACGACTCATCGGTCTCGCGGTTGGTCTCGTCCTCTTTCTCGTTGTCTGTGCGCTTCTTTATCAGCTCGGGATGGCGCGGCTCGAAGGGCAGCATCGCACCTTCTGGGACAGCTTCGAGTGGGCGGCGGAGACGCTCAGCACGACCGGCTATGGGGCGGACAGCCACTGGAACCATCCGGCGATGGTGATGCTCGTCGTGATCGTCCAGTTTGCGGGCGTCTTCCTCGTCTTTCTGGTCGTGCCGATTTTCCTAGTGCCGTTCCTGGAAGAGCGATTCGAGCGGCGCGTGCCGCGGGTTGCGCCGAAGGTGAACAATCATGTCGTCGTCTATCGCTATGGGCCGGCGGTCGAGACGTTGCTCCAGCGGCTGGCGTCGCACAGCGTCGCTTCGCTCGTCGTCGAGACGGATGAGGCAACGGCGCGAGCCGTGCTCGAACGGGGCCAGGCCGTCGTTTTCAGCCGCGCCGAGGAGGATGCCCTCGATATCTGCAGGTTGAGTGAGGCGCGGGCGCTCGTCGCCAACGGACGCGATGAGGAGAACGCCGCGATTACGCTGCGGGCGCGGCAGATGGGTTTTCGCGGCGAGATCTTTGCGTTCGTCGAGGAACCGGCGCACCGCAAGCCGATGGAGCTGGCCGGCGCCACGGCGGCGTACACGCCACGGCACATCGTGGCTGCCGCGCTTGCCGCGCACGCCAGTGAACGCATCAGTCCTCGGCTTCCGGGCGCGGAGGCGCTCGAACATCTGCAGCGGCGCGAGCTGCGCATCGCCGCGGCCAGTCCTCTCGCCGGCAGCACCCTCGGCGAATCCAACTTCGGCTCGGTGACCGGCGCCGTCGTGGCCGGCCAGTGGATGCGCAACCGGCTCGACGCGCGATGCGATGCGGCGATGCGGCTCGAAGCGGGATCGATCATCGAGGTCGTTGGCGACGCTGCGTCGCTCGAGCGTGCGGCGGCAATGGCAGGCTCTCCTTTTCTGCGAAACACGGGGCCGTTTCTGATCGCGGGATTCGGAGAGGTCGGGCGCAAGGTGCATGAGCTTCTCACCGACGCCGGCGAGGAAGTGCGCGTCGTGGAGCGCGAGCCGCGGTCGGGAGTCGACGTGGTTGGCAATGTCCTCGATCCCTCCGTGCTCGAACGGGCAGGTCTTCGCGAATGCCGCGCCGTCGTTTTGGCGCTCAACAGCGACGACGCAACACTGTTTGCCACGGTCATCGCGCGCGACGCGGCCGTCGATGTGCCGGTGATCGCACGGGTGAATCACTCGCGCAACATCGACAACATGTACCGCGCCGGCGCCGACTTCGCACTCTCGATCAGCGACATTTCCGGCGAGATGCTCTCCGCGCGCCTCCTCGGGCGCGTGGCCCGCTCGCGCGACGAGCACCGGCGCGTGGTGCGCGTGAAGATTCGCAGCGGATCGGATCACACATTGCGCGACATGGCCTCTCGCCAGCGCGGCTGCTCGGTGCTCGCGATCGAGCGGGCCGGAGCGTTTCTCCCTGTGACTGCCGACTCGCGAATTCAGACGGACGATCACCTCTACATCTGCGGGAGCGCCGAGGTGGTGAATGAGGTTGCGGACAAGATGCGGGGATGATCCGGCGCTCAAGTAACTGGCTATCAACGAGTTACAACTTCCAAAAAACTGAAGACCTGACCCTCTGCATCCCGGAACGGCCGATTCCGATCATCTCTTGTTTGATCCGGATCATCTTTGGATTGATCCGGATCATCTTTTTTTCCTCCGCGGATCAAGTTTGGATTGATCGGGATCATCGCTTTTTCCCTCCGGATCAACCCTGGTTTGATGCGGATCATCTCTTTCTTTCCTCCGGATCAACTCTGGATTAATCCGGATCAACTCTTCTTTCCTCCGGATCAACTCTGGATTGATCCGGATCATCTTTTTTTCCTCCGCGGATTAACTTTGGATTGATCCGGATCACCTCTTTTTTCCTCCGGATCAACTTCGGGCTGATCCGGATCAACTCTTCTTTCCTCCCGATCAACCCTCGTTTGATCCGGATCAAATCTGGATTGATCCGAAACCCTCCATTCACCCTCCGCAGAAGATATTTTTTCCTACGATGGAACCTTCGTTCTGGCTCTTACGTCAAAAGTATGTCTGAGAGAAATCAGGCCGCCCGGCAACGCGTCCGTTGACGGGTGAGAAGACAGGCCGGCCGGCTATTGATTGACGACGCTGTAGTAAGGAGCTTGATGATTCATGTCTGCGACGGATACTTCCCCCTCTCTATCCACCCCATCCACCCCGGACGGTCCCGCCTCTGCGGCCGCGAAGGAAGTGGAGCTGATCGCCCAGCAGTATCGCGATGCCATCGCGGGGCTGCAGGCGATCATGCCTCTGCTGAAGTATGACTCCCGCCAGACCAGGCGCATCGCCGCCAGCGCGAAGTTTGCGTCCGGCTTGATCGAGCCGACGATCGCCATGGTCACATCCTCTTCGCTGGCGAAGGAGCGGAACCTGTTCAATGTGTATGACGGCGAGTTCGCGCTGGAGTTGCGCAGTCAGGTCATCCCTCTGTTTCTACAACTGGCCTCGATTGCGGCCGACGGGCTGTTCACGATCGACAGCAAGGCGGCCGTCTCCTCGGTGCAAGCGCTCCAGTCGCAGAAGTGGGCGCAGCACGCCGCCAAACAACCCGGGGGTGCGGAGCTTGACCCCTACGTCGCCGTGATGGAGCGCTCTGTGAAGAAGGTTCTCAATCGTCGCAAGGGCTCCCCGATTCCCACCCCGGCGCCAACCCCGACCCCCGCTCCGACCCCGGGCGAACTGCCGCCCGGCGCGAAGGGTTTCATGGCGCCACGTCCGGCCGCGGCCAAAACCGCCGAGCCGGAAAGCGTCGCCGACCTCTTCGACAAAGCCATTGACGACGTGACCAAGAAGTAGTCCCCGCCTATACGCCGCCCCCATTTGGCCGGGTGGGGGCGGCGCTTTCCGGGTGAGCAGTCAGATCACCATCTCGCCAACGGAGATTGCGACCTCGGGAACGGAGATCGTGACCCCCGCTTGTGCGGAGCTCGCGTGCTTCGGAGGGTCCCTGCCGCCACGACACTGCGCATCCTCGGAACCCCAACCCGGCAGGCTCTTTGCTCCTTCGACGCTCAGGAGCAACCTCATGAAAGCCAAATCTCCGACCCGTACGACGATGACGCGGCTCATTCCGCCGCTGGCGGTCTGGGCCATTGGCAGAATTCTCGATTCGCCGAGTGTGAAAGGAACCGTCATGCAGCTCGACGGCGAGACCTACAAGCGGAGGCATGACGCGGTCCGCGCGTTCAGGAAGGGCCTGAAGAACGCGCGGTCGAATGCTTCGTGGGTGGCCGCCGGCGCCGCGGCAATCGCGATCGGAATCGGTCTGGTGGCCAAAGCGGCGGCAAGCAAGTAACTCGAATCAAGTAACCAGTTTCTTCGCCGACTTCACAAACACGACGATTGCGCTGACTAACCCGGCAATCAGTCCGATGATGAGGCCTGCAGCGCCGCCAGTGAGAAGCTTGGCTGCCCCGCCTGCTGCCGAGGGTTTGAGTACGACGACGGGTATTGGTGCGGGCTGCGGTGCTTCTGCCTGCTTTGCGTCCTTCAAGCTCCCGTGTGCGCGGGCGTAGACCTGCGTGAACTCCGCGCCGAACAACAGGATCTGCGCCGAGTAATAGACCCACAAGAGAACGATGACGAGGGAACCGGCGGCGCCGAAGCTCGACCCAACCGCGCTTTTCGCGAAGTAGATGCCAAGCGCGAATTTGCCGAGGACGAAGAGCAACGACGTGATTGCCGCGCCGAGCCAGACATCGCGCCATTCGATTTTCAAATCGGGCAGGAGGCGGAACATCATCGCCATGAGCACCGTGATCACGCAGAACGAAAAGATGAGCTCTGCCGCGTGCCAGAGCACTTCGCCGCCCGGGAGGTGACTGCCGGCGTAGGTTCCGATTGCCGTGATCGCCGCGTCTATCACCAACGAAACGAGCAGGAGGAAGCCGACGCCGAGGACCATCGCGAACGAGAGGAAACGGTCCTTGACCAGCGTCAGGATGCCGCCGCCCTCTCTCGGTTTAACGTCCCAGATCGTGTTGAGCGCGTCTTTGAGCTGGCCGAATACGCCGGAAGCGCCGAAGATCAGCGTGACGATGCCGATGATCGTTGCGACCGTTCCACTCTTCGGCTTCGCGGCGTTCCTGACCATGTCCTGAACGCTGGCGGCCGCCTGCGGACCGAGAACTCCCCGCAATTGTTCGAAGATCTTGTTCTGCGCCGCGTCATGGCCGAAGGCGAGGCCGGATATTGCGATGACGATGAGCAGCAGCGGCGCGAGCGAAAAGATCGTGTAGTAAGCCAGCGCAGCGCCGAGGCGGGGAGCCTTGTCGTTGCCGAATTCGGAGACGGTTTGCTTGAGGAGGCCGAAATACTTCATGGCAATTGATAATTGACAATGGACAATGAGGTAACGCCAGGCTGGTCGACACTCAGACCGGCATTATCAAGAAGCTTGCCGCCTCTTCACTGGCTTCGCTCTCATTGTCAATTGTCAATTGTCCATTATCAATTTCCCCTCATCCAGCTGATGCATCGCTCCAGACTCGCGCGCATGGCAGCGGCATCGAGATGGACTGGACGGCCGTGGCCGGGGAGGACCCATTCGAAGCGATAGTCGAGCAATCGTTCCATCGAGCGGATCTGCTCGCTCCACGAATACCAGCAGGCGCTGCGGAATGCGTAAAGGTGGCCGCGGCGCTCGCTCCAGGCGAGATGGTCACCGGTGAAGAGATAGCGATCGCGATAGAGAAACACCGCGTGGCCTTTCGTGTGGCCGGGAGTCGGGATCATCACGATGTCGTTGCCGAGGGTGATCGGATCGATGCCTGCCGGTTGCAACTCGATTGACGCTGTCCGCGAATGCACGTCGTCGCGATGCAGAACGCGCTCGCAGCCGAAGCGGTCGTGAAACTTCGCATGATCGGCGACGTCGTCCTGATGCGTCAGCAGCAACTTCGACACGCCGCCCATCGCCTCGATGTTCTTCACGAGCGGCCCCGAGAAGCGCGGTGAGTCGATCAGGACGTTGCCGTCCGTTCGTTGAATGAGATAGCTGATCGCGCCGAAGGACGACTCCGAGGCGTAGCCGCACCGGAAGACGTCGTCATCGACCAGCTCGGGCAGATCGTCGAGCGCCTGACGCATGTCGTGTTTGTCGACCGATCCGATCGATGCAGTGGGACAGGAGATGAGTGCCTTTTGCGCTGCGAGCAATTCCTCGTCGTTTTCCGGCTGGTGGTAGACCGAGGACTGGTCGCCGGTATCGCTGAACGTCTTTGGCGCGAAGATGCGGCAGGCGTCGCAGTCGATGCAGGTGCTGTCGACGAAGAAATCGCCCGGCACATTTTCCGGAAGACGCTGCGCGAGTTGAGCCACGGCAGACAAAACGGCGGCGCGGCGACCGCAATTTCGCCGTTAGAATGCCGCTCGTCCAACAGACCGATGCGTTTCAACAGCCTGGCGTTCCTTGCGTTCCTGCCGCTTTTCGCCGCGGGCTATTGGCTGACGTCCGGCCGGGTCCGCCTCTGGTTCATGCTGGTTGCCAGCCTCTTCTTCTATGCATGGTGGGATTGGCGCTTCGTTTTTCTGCTCCTGTTTTCCAGCGTGGTGGACTTCGCGCTTGGGATTTTTCTCGAGAACGAACAGGACGACAGGCGCCGCCGCCTCCTGATCGCCCTCAGTATCGCCGTCAACCTCGGGCTCCTCGGATTTTTCAAATACTTCAACTTCTTCGTTACGTCTGCGGTCGATCTTTGCCGCTCGCTCGGACTGCCGGCGAGCGAGAAAACGCTGCACATCATTCTGCCCGTGGGCATCTCGTTCTACGTCTTCAAGACGATGAGCTACACGATCGACGTCTACCGGCGGACGGAGAAGGCCGAGCGCGATCTGCTGCGATTCACGACCTTCGTCGTCTTCTTTCCGGAGCTCGTGGCCGGTCCGATCGTTCGTGCGTCACGCATGCTTCCGCAGTTGCAGCGCGATCATCGCTTCCGCTTCGAGCAGATGGTGTCCGGCCTCACGCTGGTCGCGGCGGGCTACGTGCGGAAGGTGGCGATCGCGGACTCGATCGCGCCGCTGGTCGATATTCGCTTCGCGCATCCCGAGGCGCACAACGCGCTCTCGCTGCTCCTCGGCGTCTACTTCTACGCGTTTCAGATCTATTGCGATTTCTCCGGCTACTCGAGCATCGCCATCGGGCTGGCCCGCATCTTCGGATTCGACTTCGGCATCAACTTCGACCGCCCCTATTTCTCGCGCAGCTTCAGCGAGTTCTGGACGCGCTGGCACATCTCGCTTTCGAGCTGGCTTCGCGACTATCTCTACATTCCCCTGGGTGGCAATCGCGGCGGACGATGGGCGACCCTCCGCAATCTCTTCATCACCATGCTCCTTGGCGGGCTATGGCACGGCGCGAGTTGGACGTTTGTCGCATGGGGCGCGCTGCACGGCATCTACCTGGTCGCACAGCGGCTGCTCGCACCGGCCTGGAATCGCGTGATCAATGCGCTGCGTATACCCGCGCTCGTATCGAATGCCTTTCTCGTCCTCCTGATCTTTCATCTGACGTGCTTCGCGTGGATCTTCTTTCGCGCGTCGTCGTTCGCGAATGCGTGGCAGGTCCTGTCCGGAATCGTTTCCGTTCACGGCCCGCAGTTGGCCGGCCTCGAAAACCGAGGACGCATCGCCAAATGCACGTTGATGGTGGGAATCCTGCTCGCGTTCGAAGCGATGGCGTTTCTGCCGAAGCGGCGAAAGGCTGTGTTTGCGACGACCGAGGGAGAGAAGGTCACGGTCTCGGCGCATCCGTTGGAGGCGTCGCCCGCGCTGCGGCTGCTGTTCATCGCTGCCTGCATCTGGGTCGTGCTGATCTTCGGCTCGTTCACCGGCAACAATTTCATCTACTTCCAGTTCTGACATGGCCGATCGACGACGCGCACTGATCTGGTTCGCCGCGCTTCTCGCGTTGGTGTTCGCCGGCGACCGCGTCCTGGCCTGGGCGCTCGATCAGGTGCTGGTGCGAAGCCATTTCCGCTTTTCGAGGCTCTATCGTGGCGGCAACGACGCCGACATCCTTATCCTCGGCGACTCGCGCGGCGTCCATTCGTTTTACCAGCCGGAGATCGAGAAACTCACCGGGCTGCGAACGTTCAATCTCTCCTACAACAGCATGTCGACGCGGATCGCCGAGGCGGTTCTGCGCGACTACCTTGACCACAATCGCGCGCCGCGTCTGGTCGTCGTCGAGGCAACGTGCACGATTACCGAGGGGGCGCTGGCGGGCGAGCTGCGCACGTACGCGAGTTTTTCGCCGCGGCTTGCTGCTCTGTATGCCGAGGGGCATCCGGACGGCGCGCTCGAGGGTCGTCTCTTCCATCTTTATCGTCTCAACAGCGAGTTCTACCTAGAGGCGCTGCACTACCAGACTCGGTCCGATCAGGATTGGATCAACCGATCGACGATTCCGCCCGGGCTTCGGAACCGGCAGCCGGGGCTATGGTCGCTGCCGAGGCCGGAGAATCTCGAGGCGTTGAACCGCATCGTGACGCTCTTGAACCAACGGGGGATTGAGGTCCGGCTGGTGATCGCTCCCTACTGGCCGGTGCCGGTCAACGTGCCGGCGATTGCGAATGCGATCGATGTCTCTGTCCGCCTCGTTGACCCGCAGTTGCACGCCCTGAACTACGCGGGCGCTGTGACCGACCCCGAGGAGTTCGCCGACGGCGTTCACCTCAACGAGCGCGGGAGCGTGGCCTTGCTGGAGATCCTGCATCGCGACGGGGTCTTCGCGATTCACTCCGCGGCGCCGCGCTGAGCCGGATTTTTTCGACTGTGCGGGCGTTTAACCTCCCGCATGTTCGACAACCTGCAGGACAAGATGGACAGGGTCTTCAAGACCCTTCGCGGCGAGGCCGCTCTCAACGAGTGGCACATCGACAACGCGCTGAAGGAAATCCGCGTCGCGCTGCTCGAAGCGGACGTTCACTTCAAAGTCGTCAAAGAGTTCACCAACCGCGTCCGCGAGAAAGCCGTCGGCCAGGACGTACTCACCGCCTTCTCGCCCGCCCAACAGGTCACGAAAGTCGTCCGCGATGAGCTTCAGGACCTTCTTGGCGGCAACGAAGTCGGTCTGGCGCTCGTCGGCTCACCCGCGGTCGTGATGATGGTCGGCCTTCAGGGCTCCGGCAAAACCACGACCTCGGGCAAACTGGCTCTGCACCTCAAGAATCGCGGACGCCGGCCGATGCTGGTGCCGTGCGACGTCTATCGTCCTGCCGCCATCGAGCAGCTCCGGATCGTCGCGAAGGGCGTCAACGTTCCGTTCTTCGAACTGGGCGACGACCGCGATCCGCTCTCGATCGCACGCCGTGCCGTCACCGACGCCCGCACGCTTCTCTACGACACCGTCATCCTCGATACCGCAGGCCGTCTTCACATCGACGCCGAGCTGATGGCGGAGCTCGACGCGATCAAGCGCGACACGCGTCCGAGCGAGATCCTCTTCGTCGCCGACGCCATGACCGGCCAGGATGCGGTCAAGTCTGCGAAAGAGTTCGATGACCGCCTCGGCGTCACCGGCATCGTCCTGACCAAGCTCGACGGCGATGCCCGCGGCGGTGCGGCACTCTCGATCAAGTCGGTCGTGAACCGTCCGATCAAGCTTGTCGGCGTCGGTGAAAAATACGCCGACCTTGACGTCTTCTACCCCGACCGGATGGCCTCGCGCATCCTCGGCATGGGCGACGTGCTCTCGCTCATCGAGAAGGTCGAGACCGAGATCGACCGCAAGGAAGCGGAGCGCCTCGCCCAACGCGTCGCCAAAGACAAGTTCACGCTCGAAGACCTTCGCTCGCAGCTCCTGCAGGTCAAAAAGATGGGCCCCCTCTCCTCGCTCGTGAACATGCTCCCCGGCGCCGGCAAGATCAGCGAGGAAGACATCGACGAGAAAGCGATCGTCCGCATGCAAGCCATCCTCGACTCGATGACGAAGAAAGAGCGCGAGTTCCCCCAAGTCATCGACGGCAAGCGCAAGAAGCGCATCGCCAAAGGCTCCGGCACGTCCGTGCAGCAGATCAATCAGCTCCTGAAGCAATACCTGCAGATGAAGAAGATGATGCGCAGCTTCTCGAAAGGCTTCGGCGCGAGGAAGTTCGGTAAGATGATGAAGGGGATGCCGCCGGGTTTGATGGGGTAGGCGGCCAGTTAGCCCGGCGAATCGGCCGCCTCGTCCGGAGGGTTGGGCGCTCCCTGCATGGCCTGCGCCGTTCTATCGATCGCAAGTTCGAGCTCTTGCGCGACAAACGACAGACGGCGCTGGAATTCAGCGAACAGGTTATTGGAGAATCCCGCCTTATGGGCTTCGACAAGAACTCTCCCTTCGTCACAAGCAGAAGCATCAACGCCGCACTCACGGAGCACGCCTTCAAAGTCTGGCCAATTCGAAAGGGCAAAATAATCGGCGGGTGAGGTGGGCGCGGTGGATAGCACTGAGATTGCTTGACCGCGCGCCATCAGCGAGAGCTGAAGGTCATTCAGCAGTTCGTAGAGGTGTTCCTGAACGCGCCGGTGATGAAAAAGTGCTTTCGAGCGAAGATATCGAACGGTCGAATCTCGGTGAGGTAGACAGGTTCGGTCGAGACAGTGTTCTCGAAGTCTCATCAGTAAGCCGTACTGATCGCGGAGGATTTCTCCCTCGCCGATGATTGTCCGAACAAAAGGATCGCCCAAATCAGCAAAGTAACGCAATCGAGAGTAGCTCTCACTGCTAGCAGCAACTTTGTCAGAGCCCGCTACTTGCCGCGCGAGGGTGGAGATCTGCTCTGCCGCCGCGTCTCGGTTCACGTCGGTCAAGGCAAACAGAAGATCCACGTCTGAGTGCTCCGTATCGGTCCGCCGCGCAACCGAGCCAAATAGAACGGCACCGATCAGAGATCCTCCGACTGCGGCTTCGACCGCATTTGTGAAGTCCTCGGCCGTCCGTCGGCGATCAATCACCCAACGCAGGCCCTGTCAGCTGCCGATCTTCGGGGGTGGGAGACTGCCGATCGGAGGAAATCCTGGCTGAGGGCCGCCAGGACCGCCGAATGGATCGCGCACCGGAAAGAGGGGTGGTGTGCGCGGCGGAATGATCGGATGCGGAGGAGTTCGCAAGCGCGGTGGTGGAGGAGGAAGCGTAAAGGTGCTCGGGAACGGCAGTGGGTCGTACGGTCTCTGAGTTTTTATTGAGGGATAAGGTGGTGGGGCGGACGTCTTTACATAGAAATCATCAAAAATGGGGACTTTCGGCGGTTTGTATGTGTCCGGTATGTACGGGAACGGATCTTCATCCACGAAGGTACCCAAAATCGGATCCCATCTTTTCTTGCCCATGATGCTACTCTCCGTCCGTAAAGGTTGCGTCTGCTGCGGATGAAAGTCAAGGAAGTTCGCGCAAGGGGTTTAAGGCACGAGCTAGCTCTTAGCGTGTCTCGGACTGGAACGGAAGGCCGCATGGGCCCGCGAGCCGAGGCGCGGAAGCGCAGGGACAACTACGGCTGCTCGTGATTTCCGATGACACTAGGCAATCCAATACCCATCCTGCGAATCTTCGACGAGGCGAAAGCGCGTGAGTTCTACGCCGGCTTTCTCGGCTTCACCATCGATTTCGAGCATCGCTTCGAACCGGGACTTCCGCTCTACATGCAGGTTTCGAGGGATGGTTGCGTCCTTCACCTTTCCGAACACCACGGAGACGCCTCGCCGGGCGCGGCGATCAGGATCGAGACGAGCGAACTGGATGCCCTCCAGGCGGAGTTGATCGCAAAGCAATACGGTTTCGCCAGACCTGGGATCGACGAGCAGCCGTGGGGGAGGGACATGTCGGTGAAGGATCCGTTCGGGAACAGGCTGATCTTCTCGGCACTGCACCGCTCTTCCGCAGAACGCGCCGGCTAGGATTTGCGCGACAGAAACCGTTCGGAAGAGCGTTGTCGGATCTCGACCCCCGCCCTTACAACACTCGGGCGGGGACGCCCGAGTGTCCGCGGTCGAGACGACCGCACTCCTCGGGCAGTCGTAAGGAGTGCGGGCGTCTTCGCCCGCGGCCGTCGAGGCGTCTCGCCTCGATGGTTCGGATCTGGCCTGATAACTCCAATCGTTGAAACGGGTCCGGATCTCAAACAAGCCAAAGCCTTCGCGAGGACGCCTGGACCTGCCCTCGGAATGAGAGCCTCCCGGTTGCGGTTTCACGCCCCGGTTCGGTAGGATTGCCAGCCCGATTCACGAAGGAGCATCACACAACATGTTGAAGATCCGTCTGCGCCGCCAGGGCGCAACCCATTCCCCGTTCTACCGCGTGGTGGTTTCGGACTCGCTGAAGACCCCCAGCAACGCCACCGTCGAGCAGATCGGGCACTACGATCCGAAGAAGAACCCTGCCGACGTCAAGATCGACCGCGCGCGCGTCGATTACTGGGTCAGCAAGGGCGCCCAGCTCTCGCCGACCGTCAAGTCTCTCCTGAAAAAGAACAAAACCGCGTAAGCTCCCTGCATGGAAGAGCTGATCGAGTTCATCGCCAAATCGCTCGTCGATGATGCCGACGCGGTGAACACGCACGTGTACGACCGCGGCGATCAGACGGTCGTCGAGCTCGAGGTCGCCCAGGCAGACCTCGGCAAGGTGATCGGACGTCAGGGCCGGACGGCGCGCGCGATGCGGACCCTGCTGTCCGCGGCGGGCTCGAAGACGCGCCGACGCTACACGCTCGATATCGTCGACTGAGGCGCACCATGGCCGGCGACCGCATCGCCCTCGGCATCATTCGCAAGGCGCACGGCGTGCGTGGCGAAGCGAGCGTCGAGGCCTGGAGCGATTCTCCTGACCGATTCATCGGTCTTTCCGCCGTCACGCTCGTTTCGCCGGACGAGTCGCAGACGCGCGACGCCGCGATCGAGAGCGTCCGCATTCACGCCGGACGCGCGCTCGTGAAGTTTGCCGGAGTCAATGCCCCCGAGGATGTGAGGACGCTGCAGAACTGGACAGTGGAAGTGCCTCTCGCGGATGCGCGCCCACTCGAAGCTGACGAGTATTTTCTCCACGATCTCGTCGGATTGACGCTCGTCGATGCCGAAGGACGCGTACGGGGCGTCGTCGCCGGAACGGAAGAGGGTGGCGGCGGAGTGCTCCTGAACGTCGAGCGTGAGGGCCATCGCTTCGATGTCCCGTTCGCTGCCGGCATCGTCACGAAAATCGATCTCGCGGCGAAACGTGCTCTCGTGGATTTGCCCGTCGGGCTGGACGACCTCGATGCCGTTGCGGATTGATTTCGTCACGATCTTTCCCTCGATGTTCGAGCCGCTGCTGGCCGAGGGGATCATCGCCCGCGGCATCAAGCAGGGACTGCTCGACGTCCACGTCTGGGATCTGCGCGACTTCGCGACAGACAAGCACCGGTCGACCGATGACGAAGCGTACGGTGGCGGCCCGGGGATGGTGATGCTGGCCGAGCCGGTGCTTCGCTGCGTGGAGGCGATTCGCGCTGACGCAGCCGAGGGCGAACCGGCGATTTTCATGACATCGCCGCAGGGGCGCGTGTTCTCGCAGGAGGCCGCGCGCGAACTGGCCTCGCGCCCGTGGCTGATTTTTCTCTGCGGACGCTACGAGGGATTCGATGAGCGGATCCGCGAGGCGCTGCAGCCGGACGAGATCTCGATCGGCGATTTCGTCGTCTCGGGCGGCGAATTGCCAGCAATGGTGATCGCCGATGCCGTGGGCCGGATGATCGAGGGTGTCGTCGGCAACAGCGTGTCGGTCGAGGAGGACTCGTTCTTCCGTGGTCTGCTCGACTATCCGCACTACACGCGGCCCGAAGAGCTGCGCGGGATGCGCGTCCCGGACGTGCTCCTCTCCGGCCACCACGAGAAGATCCGGAAGTGGCGGAAGGAGCAGGCGTTACGCGCGACCTTGCGAAAGCGGCCCGATCTGCTGGACCGCGCAGAGCTGGACGACGAAGCGCAGGCGATGTTGCGCCGCATTCATGAGGAATGAGTCCGCCGGAGGGCGGGTTCTACGGCGGGCGGAGCCTCCCGGAGACGGATTCTGAACCCCGAGGTTGCCCAAACCGCCAAAATCGGCGATGCTTGCGGGCTCGCTCAGAAACACAGGAAGGTTGTCATCATGGCTCAGGATTTCATGAAGCTCGTCGAATCGCGTGAAACGCGCACCGACATCCCGGCATTTGCGACGGGAGATACGGTCAAGGTTCATGTGAAAGTCAAAGAAGGCGACAAGGAACGCATCCAGATTTTCCAGGGTCTGGTGATCTCGCGCAAAGGCGGCGGCGCCCGGCAGATGTTCACTGTGCGTAAGATCTCTGGTGGAATCGGCGTGGAGCGCATGTTCCCGTTGAATTCTCCCAGCATTGATCGCATCGAGGTCGAACGCCATGGCAGGGTCCGTCGCGCGAAGCTCTACTACCTCCGGGATCTCCGCGGTAAAGCAGCGCGCATCGAAGAAAAGCGCAAAGGCTAAACCGAAGCCGGGCGAAAAGCTCGTCCGGAACCTCTTCGCGGAGTTGGCGCGTGTCGCTGAGATGTCGGCGATGGAGCGCCGGCTCCGCGATTTTGGTTTTCGGGCAATCGCCGGGACGGATGAAGTCGGACGCGGCTGCCTGGCCGGTCCGGTCGTCGCCGCCTGCGTCATCCTGGACGCGGAACCGCTGCTCTTCGGCGTGAACGATTCCAAGCTCGTCGACCGCGAAGACCGCGTCGACATCTGCCGGTTGATTCTCCGCCGGGCCCGCGCCGTCGCAGTCGGCGTGATCGAGCCGCGGATGATCGATGCCATCAACATTCTCCGCGCCAGCAAGCTGGCGATGGTCGAGGCGGTCGAGAACCTCGCCGTCCGTCCCGACGTACTTCTGCTCGACGCCGTGACGATCGATGTGGAGATGCCCCAGGTTCCGTTGATCGGTGGCGACCGGCGCAGCGTCTCCATCGCCGCCGCATCGATCGTTGCGAAGGTCTATCGCGATCTATTGATGGAGTCGTATCATGACCTCTACCCTGTTTACGATTTTCGACACAATCGGGGATACGCGACGGAGGGGCATCAAGCGGCTCTGAGGCTCTACGGCCCTTCGCCGATTCACCGAAGATCGTTCGAGGGGGTTGACGAGCCGATGTTGCTGTTCGTGCGGAACGGAGCCGATGGCGATCCAACGCGATAAAATCATCGCCAGCGCTGAGAAGCTGGTGGCGAAGGGGAAGATCGAGCCGGCGATCAAGGAGTACGAGCGCCTTCTCGACGATAACCCCAATGATGTCAACACTCTGAATCGCATCGGCGATCTCTGGGTTCGCATCAGCCGCAACGATGAGGCAGTCAAGGTCTTCGCCAAGATCGCGGACCACTACTCCAAAGACGGCTTCTTTCTCAAAGCGATCGCGATCTACAAGAAGATCAACAAGCTCGATCCTTCCAAGCTTGATATCTACGCCAAGCTGGCCGACCTCTACGCCAAGCAGGGCCTGGCGATGGAGGCAAAGAGTCAGTACCAGGTTCTCGCGGACTACTACCTGAAGCACGGCGATCCCGGCAACGCGCTCGTCATCTACCGCAAGATTTCCGAGCTCGATCCGAATTCGATCAACGTTCACGTCAAGCTCGCCGACCTCTACTCGCAGAACAACCAGAAGCCGGAAGCGCTCAAAGAATACGACCGCGTCGGCCGCATGCTGCTGAAGCGAAGCATGCTCGACGAGGCAGTGCAGGTATTCAAGAAGGCGCTCAAGATCGACTCCAGCAACGTCGAGCTGGTCGAGTCGCTGGTCACGGCACTGCTCGAGGCGAAGGATTACGAGAACGCCATCCAGATCGTGCAGACGTCAATGGAGACGTCGGGTGACGACCCACGCCTCATGGCGATCCATGGCCGAATCCTGCTCGCGAAGGGCGACCTTGCCGGCGCACGTGCCGCGCTTGAGCGCGCGCTGTCGCGCGACGCGAATGCCGCAGGGGTGCGCGAGGCACTCGCCGATCTTTACGTGCGCGTCGGAAATGCCGACGGCGCGTTGGAGATGCTGACACCCATCGTCGAGAAGGCGATCGGGCGAGGAGAGCGGGGTGTCGCCGTTGAGACGCTCAATCGGATCCTTCGGGTCGATTCCTCGCACGCACCGACGCTCGAACGCCTGGTCGCCCTCTACACGCGCCTCAATGAGGAGACCAATATCCTCTCGTCGATGAGTAGCCTGGCCGAGGCGCACGTCGCGAAAGGGCAGTACGAGCAAGCGGCAGCGGTACTCGACAAGCTGATCCAGCGCGAGCCGCAGAACGCCCAACACCGTACAAAGCTTCAGTTCGTTCGCTCGCAGATGGGTGGTGTCGACACGATGCCGGCGCGTCCGCAGGCGACCGTTCCCGTCGCTCCGTTGTCGATGGAGATCGACGAGCCGGTACCGACGTTCGATTCCTTCGACGACGAACCTTCTCTCTCGCTCGATCTCGATTCTTCGGAGCCGATCGAGATCAATCTCGATCACGGCTTCGCGACACCAGCGCCTGCTCGTACACCGCCCGCCCCCGCGCCGCCTGCGCCGCTTCCGCGTCTTCAGTCTGCAGTCGAGCAGTTCGCGGCCAGAGCCGACCAGGACGACGAAGGGGAAGACCTCGACTTCATCACCGAGCACCTGACGGAGGCGGACGTCTTTGCGAAGTATGGCCTCGCTGAAAAGGCCACCGAGCACCTTCGGGCCATCATCGAGCGCGCGCCGAAGCACCTGGTCGCGCATCAGAAGTTGTATCGCGTGCTGCTCGACGAAGGCGAGGTTGACGCGGCACGCGCAGCGGCGAATCAGTACATTCAGGTTCTCCATGAGAAAGGCGACACCGCCGCGATCGAAGCCGTCGGTGACGAATTCGCGGGACGCGGATACCCGCTGGACGTCTCAATACCCAAGCCGGCGGTCCGAGCGCCCGCGCCTGCGCTACCCGTTCAAGCGCCGCCACCTGCGCCCCCGCCTCCACCCGAACCGGCGCCAATGGAGGAGTTCGCCGATGAGATGAGCTTCGACATCGAGTCGGCTGTGGCGGACTTTGAACTGAGTGCCCCGAGTGCGCCGGAGCCTGCGGAGCCGGAGCCTTCGTTTTCGTTCGATTCGCCGGACTCATCGCTAAGCTTCGAGGAACCAGTCTCATTGCTCGAACCGGAGCCCGAACCGGAGCCGGAGCCGGAATTCAGCAGCCCTCTCTCGTTCGAGTCTCCCATCGGCGAAGGCTCTTCGTTCGAATCGCCGGCCGGGGAGCCGGTTTCCGAGCGGCCGGTTTTCGATGTCGAGGTTCCCTCGTTCAGCAGCGCTCCGTCTGCCGAGGAGTTGCGCGAGCTCGACTTCTACATCGAGCAGGAGCTGTTCGATGAAGCGCGCGAGAAGATGGACGCTCTCTCCTCGCGCTTTCCGGACGCGAGCAGCATCAGCGAGCGGCGTGCGCGTCTGGCCGCTGCCGCAAGGCCGGCACAATCGCAGGTTCGCGATCGCGGTGGAATCGCTGCGCCGCCGGTTCTTTCGCGCGACGAGATCGAGAGCGAGCTTCTTTCGGCGCTGCCGGACGATGATGACGACTTTTTCGCGCCGCCGGTTCAGCCCGAGGCGCGTGTCGCGGTCCCGCCGCCTCCACCACCGCCTGTTGCCGCTGCCGCCGAGGAGAATCTGTTCGCCGACGAAGACGATTTCTTCGATCTCGCGGCCGAGCTGGAATCAGAATTGGAAGAGGAAGAGAACGTCTCGCTCAGCGAAGAGGAGCAGTCGCTGGAGGAGATTTTCAAGGAGTTCAAGAAGGGCGTCGAGCAGCAACTCGACTCCGAGGATTACGACACTCACTACAACCTTGGCATCGCCTACAAGGAGATGGGACTCATCGACGAGGCGATCGGTGAGTTTCAACTGGCGTCGAAGGATCCAAAACGCTCAGTCGAGTGTTCGTCGATGCTCGGCCTCTGCTTTCTCGAGAAGGGCATGCCGCAATTGGCGATCAAGTGGTATCGCAAGGGTCTGGAGATGACCGAGATCACCGCCGACGAGCATGTTGGGCTACTTTACGATCTCGGCTCCGCCTACGTGGAAGTCGGCGATACTGACAATGCGCAGAAGGCGTTTCTGGAAGTCTACGGTTTGAATCCGAACTACCGCGACATCGTGACGCGCATCAAACAACTCGAAGACGCCCGCAAATGAACTACAAATTCGAATCGCTGCTCCGTTTCGTGAATCTCACAACCTCCGGGCTGCTGGCCGGCTCGCTCGGCTTTGGCGAGCAGGCGCTGGTTCCGGGATGGCAACACGAGTTGCCGAACCATGAGGACCGGCGGGCACGGGCGATTGCTGCGCTGACCGACGCGACGAGCTATTTCAATGCGATCGGCCCCGTGGCGCTTGGAACCGCGGTGACGCTTGCCGTCGCCTCGCGGGGAGTAAAGCCGCTCAAGCGAGCTCTCGACGCCGCGGCCGCGATCAGCCTGGCCGGTGTTCTGGCGGCGACGATCATGGTGACGGTTCCGATCAACAAAGAGCTCGATCAGCAGGCGCCGACCGACTATCCGAGCGACCGTTCGTTGTCGCTGGCGAAGAACTGGTCGCGCGCACACGCGGTGCGTACGACACTGGGAGTCGGCGCGTTTCTTTGCGCTGTGGCTTCGAACCTGGCGCGTCCGCGTCAGGCGAAGTGATCGAAGCCCCCCGGCGGAAGTGGCTCTCCGTCGATGCGAACGCCACGTTCTTCGACGATGCGGCCGATCGCGTAGACGGGACGTCCGACGCGTGTGCTCAGCTCGGATTCGCGCATCGATGATGTGAAGAGGAGTGCGTACTCTTCGCCACCGTGGAGCACCGCATCGCGGACGTTGATGCCTAGCTGCGGGCCGGAGCGCTGGAGATCGGGGAAGACCGGAATGCGCTCGCGCTCGATCGCCGCGCCGGCGTTCGAGGCGTCGCAGAGGTGGTGAAGATCGGTCGACAGACCGTCGGAGACGTCGATGCAGCTCGTAGCGATGCCCACCAGTTTCAGTCCGAGAGCGACTTCCGCTTCCGGCTCGAGATGGCGGCGGATCGCAGACTCGATGAATTCGCGCTCCGCATAGCTCGCTCCGACTGTCTTTCGCTGCAAGAGAGTGAGTCCGGCAGCCGAGCCGCCGATCGGACGGCTCAGATAGATTCGATCGCCGCGCCGCGCGCCGCGCCGCAGAATCGGTTGCGCCGCTTCGCCGATCATCGTGATCGATATGAAAATCTCCGCTGCGCGCGACAGGTCGCCGCCGATGATCTCGACATCCTGCTCGCGCGCCGCGACCGCCAACTCTTCGATGATCGTCGCCGCAAGCGCCTCTTCGGGGGAGCCGATAGCCGCAATCGCGTACTGCGGCCTGCCCCCCATCGCCGCGATGTCGGAGAGGTTGATGGTCAGGCTCTTGCGCGCCACAAGGCGTATCGGGACGTCGCTCGTGAAGTCGATGTTCTCGACGAGCACGTCGTTCGTAATGACCTGCGTGCCGACGACTGCCGCATCATCGCCCGCTCGCGGAAAGAGCTCGCGAATACGGCGGATGACATCGCGCTCGCTCAACGCCGGACCACCGGCACGATCGGTTCGAGAGGGCGGTCGAAGGTCTCGCCGCGATAGAGCACCGCCTCAAGAAACAATCCCGAAGGAGGGGCTGTCGGTTCGACGTTCGCCGCGTTCTTCTTGAGATGCGCGGCGAGATCGTCCGGCTTCGCGTTCCCGCGCCCGATCTCAACCAGGAACGCGACCAGCTTCCGCACCATCTTCCAGAGAAAGTGCGAGGCCTCGATGCGGAAGAGAATGAGATCGCCCGCAGCGGCGACATCGCAGTGCGTGACCACGACGATGCGCGAGTCTTCTTCCTTCATCCGCTTGTCGCTGAACGCGCTGAAATCGTGACGCCCTTCGAGCAGCTTCGCCGCGCGCGTCATCGCTTCGACGTCGAGCCGGTCTTTGATCCACCAGACGAACGGTTTCGCGAATGCGGTGCGCCTCGTGGCGATCTGGTAGAGATAAACGCGCGAGACGGCATCGTGCCGTGCGTGAAATCGGTCGCCCGCACGCGACGCCGCAACAATGCTGATGTCGTGCGGTAGCAGGTCGTTGATCTTGCGGGAGAGCAGCAGCGGATCGACGCCCTTGTGCGCGCGGAGATGCGCTACCTGCGCCGCCGCGTGTACGCCCGAATCGGTGCGGCCGGCGCCTCCGATGTCAGCGTCGCCGAGCACTTGTTCGGCCGCCCGCTGGAGGTGGCCCTGCACGGTTTTCGGCGTGTTACCCTGCGACTGCCAGCCCGAGTACCTCGTCCCTTCGTACTCGATCGTGAGCTTATAAGTCGGCATGCGTCCCGCGTCGTACCAGGTGATCGGAGATCTGCTCGCAGTCCTCTGGGACGACGGGCACGAATCATACTATCCGCTCGAAGCGCTCCGCCGCGCCTGCCCCTGCGCGGCCTGCTCCGGCGAGCCCGATCTGTTTGGCCGCATGTCCTCCGGCCCGCCCGCGCGCTACACGCCATCCTCGTTCCAGCTCGACAGCATCATTCCGGTCGGCAACTACGCGCTCCAGCCGAACTGGGCCGATGGTCATACCTACGGGATGTGGACTCATGAGAGTCTGCGCGCCTTCTGCCCCTGCGGATCCTGCGGAAAGAAGTAACACCGAGGTATCCTCGGGCTACGTCGATCGGCGGGACGTTGTCAGGTCAATCACGGTCACCGCGTATGCCGAGCACGGGACCGAATACGCAATGCCCGGCGCGCCACGCGCTCCGAAATACAGAGCGATATGAAAAAGGAAGCCGATACGATTCACGACGCAACCAACGAAGTAGACGACCTGCTGCCCGAGTACGATTTCAGCGGCGGTGTTCGCGGCAAGTACTACCGGCCCGGCAAGACGACGATTCGAATGACGATCGATGAAGACGTGGCGCGTCACTTCTACTCGGCCAAGCTCCTCAACGCCGCCCTGCGCCAGTTGATCGCTGAGGGACGCGCGCCAGAACCCCGCGATGAGGCGTCGGGCTCATGACCATGCGAATTACATGGGATCCACTGAAGGCGGCCGAGAACGTGAGGAAACACGGCGTGTTGTTTGACGAAGCCCTAGAAGTGTTCGGCGACCCCTTCCTCGCAGCGGAGAACGATTACGCTCATTCCGATGACGAAGATCGATATACCGCCTTCGGATCCACCGCTGCCGGTAGAGTGCTATTCGTTTGTTACGCAATCGAAGGCGAGGTTGTACGCCTGATCAGCGCGCGTCGCGCAACACGTTTTGAAAAGAGGAGCTATATGGATGATGAATCGATGATTCGCGACGAACCGCTCGAGCCTGAAGATGAGGAGACGATACACTTCGACTGGAGCAAGGCTGTGCGCGGTCTTCACTACATCCCTCGCGAAAAAGGCACTGCGACCCTCGACGAGGATGTCTACGCCATCTTTCGCACCTCGGAGGAAGTGAACAACGCGCTTCGGATGCTCATCAGGGAGAACCGTATCCCGCACTTTCTCTCCGACGAGGAGTGGTACGCGAAGCACAAGAAGTCACGCCAGGACTAGCGTTCCGTCGTTTCCCTGCAATGCGTCGCGCAAGTGCTCGACGTCCGTGATGAGCACCTGTTTGCCACCGCGGTTGACGAACTGGATCGCGGCTTCGATCTTCGGCCCCATCGAGCCGGCGGGAAATTGGCCCTCGGCGAGATAACGCGTTGCCTCGGCGACCGTCATGCGATCGAGCGCTTTCTCGGACGGCTTCTCGAAGTCGATCGACACTTTGGCCACACCGGTCAGGACGACGTACATCTCTGCGTGCAGCTCCGAGGCGAGCAGGCTCGATGCGAAATCCTTGTCGATCACCGCCTCAATGCCGCGCCACTGACCGTCCCGTCCGCGCACGACCGGGATTCCGCCGCCTCCCGCTGCGATTACGACCGCAGCGCTGGCGAGCATATGCACGATCGTCTGGAGATTGAGAATTCGCAACGGCCGCGGCGATGGGACGACGTGCCGCCAGCCGCGGCCTGCGTCTTCGCGCATCGTCCACCCGAGGTCGCGCTCGAGTGCCTCGGCGCGATAACGCGTGACGAACGGTCCGATCGGCTTCGTCGGACGTTTGAAGGCTGCATCGGCCGGATCGACTTCCACCTCCGTCAAGATCGTCGCTACATCGCCGCTGACGCCGATGCTGTCGAGCCGGTTGCGAATGGCCTGCTGCAGCAGGAATCCCATCGACCCCTCGGTCTGCGCTACGCAGACATCGAGCGTCTGCGGCGGGATCTTCGTCGACGCCTCTTCGTTCTGCACGAGGATGTTGCCGACCTGCGGCCCGTTGCCGTGGACGACGATCAACTTGTAGCCGTGACGAACGATCTCGGCGAGCCAGCGTGCGGCCTGCTTCGCGCGCGCAATCTGTTCTTCCTGCGTACCGCGATCCTCGGGGCGCAGAAGCGCGTTGCCACCGAACGCCACCACAGCAAGTTTTGTTGGCGACGACACGCTACACGTCCTCGCGAACGAGTGGCATCGTCATGCAGCGCGGTCCGCCCCGCGCGCGCGACAGCTCATGGCCGGCCATTTGGATTGCGTACTTGGTGTCGGTCCACGTCTCCAGCTCGGTGCGCCCGAGGAGGAGATCGTCTTCGTAAACGATGTGATAGCCGTGCGCAGCGAGCTCCTCGGCGGTGCGGACATTGCGCTCGTACAGCAGGATGATTCCGGGAGCGAGCGTGAACGCGTTTGCACCGTCGGTCCATTGCTCGCGCTGTTGATCGACCGCGCTCCTTCCGCCGCAGTAGATCGGATCGAGATCGAAGCCGCGTTTCTTGAGTGCGTCAAGCAGCGATTTTTGTGGTGAGTACGAAATACCCTTCTTCGTCAGGTCGATCGTGGTGACAGTGGCTGCCTGGCTGCCGCCCGGCAGGATGACAGGCGGGTAGATCAGGCACTCATTGCGGCTCGTGAACGTGAAAACGGTGTCGAGATGCATGAACGACCGTTGCCGCGGCAACTCGACGACGATGATCGTGCGAACCTCGCTGCCGGCCTCGCGCAGAGACGTGGCCAACTGCCGCACACCCGCCCTGTTCGTCCGCTCCGTCACTCCGACGAGGAGCAGATCGCGCGAGGGAACGAGAATGTCGCCCCCCTCGATCGTCGGCATGCGTTTGTGCTCACGGCCCGGGGCAATGCCTGCTGTGAAGTCCGACCAACGCCTGCTCTCCCGAAACAATGGGTGATGCGCGAACACGTAGCCCGAGAGCAGCGACTCGCGGCTCCGGGCCTGCGTGGCCATCCCGCAGACCACCACGCCGTTGCCGATCACGACCTGCGGATCGCGCATGAAAAAGTAGTTCGGAACAGGCAGAAGATCGAACGAGGGCAGCTCGCCCTTGCCATCGCGCTCATGGGGAATGCCGCCGATCAGCGTCTGCGCCAGAAGTGCCGCCGGCTGTTCGCGAAGCGCAGACGCCAGTTTGCGGCCGAAGATTTTGCGCTTCTCCAGGTCGCGGATGACAAGGCGCTTGCCCTCGTCACTTTCCAGCACTTCTTCGAGAAGATCCTGGATGTCGATGACCTCGGGAGCGATGAAGCGGATGAGCTGCTGGAACCGGCGGTGCTCCTCGCGGGCGACCTGTCCGTAAAGGATGTCGTCGAACAGGAGCTGGTTCATCATCGGCGGGATCATTACGTCGATCTCCCGCCCGGGCAGGTGGACCAGCACGCTCTTCAGCCTGCCGATCTCACTCGTGACATTCAACTGCATTCGGGCGCGATTCTATCGCAGCGATTTGCGCGCGGAGTTTGAGTAAGATTGCAGGACCGATGAAGGTGCAATGGTTCCTGCCGGCTGCGCTCTTGCTGTATTCCGGCGTCGCGCACGCCTCACCGCCGCGAATCTCGTTCACACGTACGCTGCCGGCGATGCGCGACCTCGGGCCCGGCGAGCGCCTCTCAGTCATCTACGCCATCGGCGACAGCAATAAGATCGACGCCTTCCTCGACCGCTTCGTCGATCTGGTTTCACGCGCGGGCGCAGTGCGGATCGAAAATGCGGTCGAGAACAATCACCACCTCTTCTTCGACAAACGCTCGCTTCCCGTCCTTCGCAGGAACCATCCGGCCGATATCTACGTGGGGGTGAACCGGTTCAGTTGTTCGGGTATCGAAAAGAGTGCCGAAGGCAGCGAGCACCTCGAGAACGGCGAGCGGATCAAGCGCCTTCACCACTGGATCGACGCGACGTGCTCGGCCCGCATCGACGTGCTGAGCGTCGAAGGAAAGAGACTGTTTTCATACTCAGTCCATGGCGACGGCACTTCGCCGCGAGTGGTGACTTTGACCGATGAAGAGCGGGACATCGCCTACGAACAGGCTGCCCGCTTTGCCGCCGTCATCGCCGCGGATGAGATCACGCCACGCACGTTGCGCGAGACGATCGAGCTGGACGAGAGCGCGCCATCCTTTGACGTGGCATTTGCGATGATCGGCTCGGAGCGTCTGACCGATGCGCGCTCCATCTGGCAGGCCGCGGCAGCGCGGCATCAGGACTCAGCGGCGCTCTTCTTCGATCTCGCTGCGGTTTCCGAGGCCATTGGGGATGTCGAAGGGGCACGCGGCTACTACGAGAGAGCGGTGCGGCTTTCGCCGAAGGAGCGGCGCTACGCCACCGAGTTCCGGCTCTTTCGCCGCCGCAACGCCGGCATCCGCAAATGAAAAGGCCGCCGTTTCCGGCGGCCTTCATGACGCGATCGCGAGAATCTGTTACTGGTTGACGGGCACGGCGCCGGCCGTTGCGTTGATCTGAATCTGCTTCGGCTTCGCTTCCTCGCGCTTCGGAATCGTGATCTCGAGGATGCCGTCACGGTAACTGGCAGCGATCGAGTCCTGATCGACGGTGCGCGGCAGCGAGAACGTGCGGCTGAAAGTGCCATAGGTCCGTTCGATGCGGTGATAATTCCGGTCTTCCTTGCGCTCGAACTGACGCTCGCCGCTGACGGTGAGCACGCCGTCTTCGAAGCTGACCTTGAGGTCCTGCTCGTTCATGCCCGGCACTTCGACGCGAACGATGATGTTGTCCTTTTCCTCGGCGATGTCGACCGGCGGCGCCCAGGTTCCGGACTTCAACTCGTCCTCGAGGAAGTTGAAGCGGCCGAAGAACGGCTCAAAGACACGGGCCTGAAGGACGCGGAAATCGTTGCGGGGATTGCTGGATCGGGTGAGATAAGTCATGTTTTGCCTCCCTTTGATATGAGCTTTATGTGCTCAGATCGTAATAAACCTTAGCTCATAGAACTCATATTCCAAGCTGAAGCTCATCGGAATGTTCGCAAAGCGCCCCTGTTCTAACGGACTCGTATGACGGCACTTCCGCCAGTTTCCGCGCCTCCGGAGCTTAGCCGGGAGGTCGCCCGCCGCCGTACCTTCGCGATCATTTCGCACCCCGACGCCGGCAAAACGACACTGACGGAGAAGCTGCTTCTTTACGGCGGCGCCATCGAAATGGCCGGCGCTGTCCGCGCGCGCAAAGGCCAGCGTCACGCCACCTCGGACTGGATGGCGATGGAGCAGACGCGCGGAATCTCCATCACCTCGACCGCACTCCAGTTCGAATACGAAGGTTGTTGCCTCAACCTCCTCGACACGCCCGGTCACGAAGACTTCAGCGAAGACACGTACCGCACGTTGGCCGCCACCGACAGCGCTGTGATGGTGCTCGACTCGGCGAAAGGCATCGAGCCACAGACGCGAAAGCTCTTCGAGGTTTGCCGCATGCGGCAGATCCCGATCATCTGCTTCATCAACAAGCTCGATCATCCCGGCCGCGACCCGTTCGATCTTCTGAGTGAGATCGAAAAGGAGCTGCACGTTGGCGCGGTGCCAATGAACTGGCCGATCGGCAACGGCCCGAACTTTCAAGGCGTGTTCGATCTGCGCAAGCAACAGGTTCTTCGATTCGAGCGCGCGGCGCACGGCGCGTCCGTGGCCGCGGTAAAAGTCGGCGGCCTGGATGATCCGATGCTGGAGGACGAGATCGGCCCGACGGCCTGGCAGGAGCTGCGCGAAGCGGCCGAGCTTCTCTCGGGCGCAGGGATCGCGTTCAGTCCGCAGGAGTTCGGGCACGGACGCGTGATCCCGGTCTACTTCGGAAGCGCCATCAACAACTTCGGCGTGCAGCCCTTCCTCGACGCGCTGCTCGAATTCGCGCCGCCGCCTGCCCCGCACCCGGCGCACGTCGGAGGCGAGGAAACGATCGTCGAGGCAACGGACGAGATGTTCACTGGCTTCGTCTTCAAGATCCAGGCGAACATGGACAAGCGCCACCGCGACCGCCTGGCGTTCATGCGTGTCTGTTCCGGCGTCTTCGAGAAAGACATGCTGGTGCACCACTCGCGCCTCGGACGCGAGGTGCGGATGACGCGGCCGCATCGCCTGTTCGCGCGCGAGCGTGAGGGGATCGAGACCGCATGGCCGGGCGACGTGATCGGCTTCGTCAATCCGGGCCTGTTTCGCATCGGCGACGCGGTTTCGTCCGGCGCGCCCGTCGAGTTCGCGCCGATCCCTCGTTTCGCGCCGGAGCACTTTGCCGTGCTGCGGGCGAAGCAGGTCACCCGTCAGAAGCAATTCCAGAAAGGGCTGGCGCAGCTCGAAGAGGAAGGCGTGATGCAAGTGCTCTCGGCGCACGAAGGGCTTCGCAGTGAGCCGATCCTGGCCGTTGTCGGCGAGCTGCAGTTCGACGTCATGCAGTCGCGGCTCGAGAGCGAATACAACGTCGAGACGACGGTCGTCGCTCTGCCGTACAAGCTGGCCCGCTGGGTCGATCGCGAAGTGCACGACGTGGCGACGAAGATGAACCTTCCCAGCCGCTCGAAGATCGCCACCGACAGCGCAGGCCGCGCCGTCGTCCTCTTCAGCTCGCAGTGGGAGCTCGACTACGCCGAGAAGGAAAACCCGGACGTGACCTTCCTGTCAGCGGCGTAGCAGCAGCGCGTCGAATCGCTCCCCGTGCCACGCCTGCTCTACGCGATAGCGCGTTTGCAGGAATGCGGTGATGCGCAGACCGTAGTCGATGCCGAAGCCGCGCGAGCCATACTCGCGCACATCGCGCGTCACGATCGCGACGCGGTCGGGCGCGTGCGCAGCAAGCTCGCGAAGGATCGCGCTCTCGACCGCGGCATCGGCAGTTTCGACCGGCGTGAACGTGTGAAACGTCAGCGGCGTGCGCGTTCGCGTCAGGTAGTTGATCGTGACTCCCTCGGGCATGACGGCGAGCGTGCCGTCATGCACCGTCGCGATCAGCGCGTTAAGCGTGCGCGCGCGGTTGACGTTCCAGTCGTAGAACGTTCCGCGCGACGAGACGATCGGGAACGACTTCAGAGCGTATTGCCTATGCTGCTGCCAGAGGTCGCTGACAGCATTCGCGGCGAACGGCACGAGCCACAGAAAAACCATCGCGTTGCGCCGCGGGATGTAGCAGAACAACGTGTATGCGGCCAATGCGAACACGGGAATCGTCAGTACGAAGCCGTACCACGACGGTGAAACGTTGAGCGGAATGCGCAACGTGGAGGCGACGGAAAACGCCGCGAAGATGATCAACGGACTCTCGCGGTCGCGCACGAGGGCCCACCCGAGGGCGAGGTATTGGAGGAGCGCCCAGGCCCGAAAGAAGGAATGGTTTCCGATGAGGATGCCGATGATGATGATCGGGATCGCCGCCGCCCAGCGTCCGGTCCGCATGAGCAGCGCGATTGCCACGATCCCCGCCAGCCCGAGCGCAAGCTGCGTCAATTGATCGCGCCACATCGCGGCGCCGGAGACGACCTCGAAGAAGCGCTGCGCTCTTGCGCCGTGCTGCCAACTGGCGAAAACGTTCTCCGTCAGCCATCCGCTGCCTCGAAAATAGAAGGAGGCCGCGGCGAAGGTCGCCGCCATCGCTCCGATGAACGATGCGGCCTGGCCGAGTTTGAGCCGGCGAGCGAAGGTCAGAATCGCCACGATGAGCAGTGCCGCGATCGCATATTCGACCTTGCACCACGACGCCAGCACGAGCGCTGCGATTGCGACGTTGTTGCGTCCGTAGATGAGCGCTACCAGCGCGACGCACAACAGAGTCATCCCGATCGTCGCGCCGTAGCTGTACGGAAAGAGAAAGTTTGCTCCCCACGTCGAAGCCCCGCAGAAGCTCAGCGCTGCAAACGACAACGTTGCTGCAAACGCCGGCACGACCCCAGCCGCGCGCCGCAATGCCATCCAGAGCGAGACCGCAATCACGAACGATTGCGCGATCCCGATAACCATGTACGACAGCAGCGAGTGACCGATACCGCCCGTAATCAACGCCAGCAGATACGGCGCAAGCGGCGGGTACTGATAGCGGATGTCGCGATAGAGCTTCGCGCCATTTGCCAACTGCTCCGGGATGTAGAGATCCCGTCCCGTGTCGATGATCGGATCGAGCCAGCGCGCGTAGGACTGCCCGAATGCGATTGCCGCAACGGCGACGACCGTGGCGATGAGGGCGAAAGCAACTGCGGGTGTCGCGTTTCGGGTGTCGGGCGTCGGAGAAAAGGAAGCCAGTTCATCTCCGACCCCCGACTCCCGACCTGCGACCCCCGCGGAACTCACTCCCGCATCGTCTCCGGATCAACTCCCAGCGACTTGCAGAAGTCGACATACCCGAACGGCGAAATCTCCGACGGCTTGATCTCGCTCCGTCCGCCCCAGAAGACGTTCGTGTAGCTCACTGGAATGCCGATCGTTGCGAGGTGCTCGTCGATCGCGGCCTTGTGCGCGAGAACGGCTTCCTTCTCCGTTCCGTGCGCCACCGCCATGATGTTCACGTCGCGGAACTCGGCGCCGCCTTCGCGCCAATAGCAGTGCGTGAGGATGTGGAACCGTCCCACTTCGCGGCCCGCCTCGATCTCGCGGCCGTGCGGTACGGCCCAGTGGAAAAGCGCATTGAAGCGCGTGACGCGCTCGCCGGTCTGTAGCGGCTTGACGTGCTCGAGGAACGTCGAGAAGCGGCCGACGACTTTGCGTGCGTTGAGCGATTCCGCCACCTCGTAAAACGTCTCCAGCGGAACTCCCGCCTCGGCAGCGCGCGCCCGCCAAAGATCGCGGACAAATTCGTCCGGCTCGACTTCACGCTTCAGCGCGGTCATCACGCGCCAATCGAGCTCGCTGAGCAGGACTTTCGTCGTGTCTTTCGCTTCGGCAGGAACGTCCGCTTTGGAACCTGGCTCCATCCCCTTGCGCCGGACGTGACCGACGCCGAGGGCGAAGATACGGTTCGCGGGCATGACGCGGAAGTGCTCGGCGCCGGTGAGGCGTCCGATCATCGCGCAGTGCTTTTCGATCGAGTACCCCTGCGGCACCTTCACCGTCGTCCAGAGCCGGTAGTTCGACCCGGGCGTTGCTGCGTCGGTCGAACGGATGACGACGTGGCCGGAGAAGGGATCGTCCTTGACCATGTAGTCGAACGCTGCGTCCAGCTTCCTTTCCGGGTACTGCCAGGCCACCAGCGCACCTTCGGCCAGATTCGTGGCCATGAGCGTCTGGCGCACGCGGCGGATCGTGCCGGCGCGCAGCATGGCGCGGACGCGCTCGATCACGGTCTCCGCGTCGACCCCTGACTGTTCGGCGATCACGCCGATGGGATCGCGGACGAATCCCTGGATACGGTCTTCGGAGATAGCGAGGATCTTTGCGTTGATCGGATCGGTGTGGGCAATCGGAAGCTCGGTAACGGTGGACATAACGCTTCGAAGATAGCATGTGGCAGTGAGTCAAAGCCGGTCACGCACATTGAAAGCACGCCCCTTCCTGCTACCTTGGAATCGCCAAACGCCAAGAGCAGGAAAGGAGCGGCTGCCATGAAGAATCAGGCGATTCAGTATCTCGCGCTGGACG
>Ga0307470_10000304_pt1 | contig 29315 bp, 23 predicted proteins | sample atmos_gasesAM3C__FD_204565 | JGI IMG/M metagenome (GOLD analysis project Ga0307470, IMG submission 204565) | Hardwood forest soil microbial communities from Morgan-Monroe State Forest, Indiana, United States - atmos_gasesAM3C_05 | ecosystem: Environmental > Terrestrial > Soil > Temperate forest... | reverse complement strand
GACGTGGGTGCAGATCGCCACCGTGGGAGCCAATGTCACTACCTACACCGACACCGGCTTGCAGCCTTCGACGACGTACTACCACATCGCGTGCGCGCAGAACAGCGCCGGCACTAGTTGCTCGGCAAATTACAGCACCGCGACGACTCAGGGTACGATCGCCCCGCCAGCAGCGCCGAGCGGACTGAGCGCGGTAGGGCTCTCGTCGTCGTCCATCCTGGTTTCGTGGTTGGACAACTCAAACAATGAGACCGGCTTTCTGGTCTACCGGTGGAATGGCTCGACATGGGTACAGATCGCCACCGTCGGAGCCAATGTCACCAGTTACGTCGACACCGGCTTGCAGCCTTCGACGACCTACTACCATATGGCCTGCGCGCAGAACAGCGCGGGCACCAGTTGCTCTGCAACTTACAGCACCGCGACGACTCTAAACGCTGCGATCACGCCTCCGGCTGCGCCGAGCGGTCTGAGCGCTGTTCCGCTCTCGACGTCGTCCATCAGAGTTTCCTGGGTGGACAACTCGAACAACGAAACGAGCTTCCTCGTGTACCGGTGGAACGGTTCGACATGGGTGCAGATCGCCACGGTAGGCGCCAATGTCACCAGTTACACGGACACCGGCTTGCAGTCGTCGACTACGTACTACCATACCGCGTGCTCGCAGAACAGCGCCGGGGGCAACTGCGCGAGTACATACAGCACGGCCACGACTCTTCACTGACCGGTAAGTTGGGACCGCTGGCGCGCGAAGCGGAGACTCTCGTCGCTGAGCTCCGGCTTGTCGAGCGACAGCTTCATCCGCGCGGGGATCTGTCGTAGCTCGGCCTGGAGGCTGTGCAGAGGGAGGCCCCACTTCCGAGCGATCCCGTACGCGGAAATTCTCTGCGTCGTGAAACGTTATTTTGAGTCACTCGACGGTTCAGAGGACAAAGACATCCATGAAGCTTGCGACAATCCGTGTGCTCCCGGTCGTGGTAGCGCTGCTCGCCGCGATCGGTGCGAGCGGTCAGACATCCAGTACCTCAACGACAACTCCCGACAGTCCGGATGCTTCCTTTGGCGCGACAGGCATTCAGGCGAACGCGAGCGTGACGATGGAGCCTCTTTCGTCGTCGACGAGGGTGCACATTACCCCGATGCGCCGCGAGCCTCAGCCGCACACCTTAACCCTGACCGCGGCTGCTACTGCCTGTGGCAGCGCCTCCGGGTGTGGAAACATGACGTTCCACGGAAGTGCCGTCCAGCATTCGCAGAAGGTCTACACGATCTTCTGGAATCCACCAGGAACATCCTTCCCGGCCGGCTACCAGAATGCGATCAACCAGTTCGTACAGGACCTGAATGGCAGCCCGTATTACGGTATCGCCAGCCAGTACAGTGATTCGTCAGGCCCCATCAGCACGACCATCCTGTACGGTGGAACCTGGCTGGACACGACGAATCCGATTCCTACATCCTTTTTGACGTCGCAGGACGAACAAACGCTCGCGAACGAGGTGGCGCGGGCCAAGGCGGCCAACGGTTGGTCTGACGATCTGAACAGTTACTTTCAGGTTTACACACCGAGCACGGTCAAATCCCCAACCGGTAGCAATGGCTACTGCGGGTATCACAGTTTCCTTTCCCCCAGCCTTGCCTTCGGACTGATTCTGTATCCGAGCGACGTGCCGGGGAACGCCACGAGCTCCGGCGGTACGTGCTTCCTTCCGTCGCCATGGCCGAACGGCCAGTTTGTCGACTCAGCGATCAACATCTCCGCCCACGAGATCATGGAGACCGTGACCGATCCAAACGGTTCGGCCTGGTTCTATGTGGACGGTACAGGCGAGATCGGCGACCTATGCTCGTTCATTTTCGGCACGCGGGACGGCCTTGGATCCAACGTGGCCATCAACGGCCACTCTTACGTGGTCCAGCAGGAGTGGAGCAACGCCAATTCGGGCTGCGTGATCGCCTCTGGGAGCGGCGCGGCTCCCTCGGTGACTACCGGCTCGGCGAGCGCAATTACCACGACGAGTGCGACGCTCAGCGCGACGGTGAATCCGAACGGGACGAGCACGACGCTGTACTTCGACTACGGACCGACCTCCAGCTACGGAAGCACCGCTACATCGGGGGTGGTTGGTTCAGGAACGACCGCGGTGATCCAGTCCGACACCCTCGGTAGTCTTAGTTGCGGGACCACGTACCAATACCGGGCGCGCGCCCAGAACAGCGGCGGTACAACCAACGGCGGCAACCGGACGTTTACCACCAGCGCCTGCGTATCGTCTCCGACGGCACCGAGCGGCATGAGCGCGGTGGCGCTCTCGACGTCATCGATCACGGTTTCATGGGTGGACAACTCGAGCAACGAAACGAATTTCATCGTCTACCGGTGGAACGGTTCGACATGGGTACAAATCGCGACGGTAGGCGCCAACGTCACGAGTTATACGGACACGGGCTTGCAGTCTTCGACGACGTACCGCTACATCGCGTGTGCGCAAAACAGCGCCGGTACCAATTGCCCGGGTACGTATGGCTCGGCGACGACTCAAGGTTCCACGATGACGGCGCCTGCGGCACCGAGCGGACTGAGCGCGGTAGCGGTATCGACGTCGTCCATCACGGTTTCCTGGGTGGACAACTCGAGCAACGAGACGAACTTCATCGTCTACCGATGGAATGGCTCGACGTGGGTGCAGATCGCCACGGTGGGCGCCAATGTCACGAGTTATACGGACACCGGCTTGCAGTCTTCGACGACGTACCGCTACATCGCGTGTGCGCAGAACAGCGCCGGAATGAACTGCCCGGGTGCTTATAGTTCAGCGACGACTCAAGGTTCCACGATCACAGCCCCTGCGGTGCCGAGCGGCTTGAGCGCGGCAGCGCTCTCGACGTCGTCCATCACGGTTTCCTGGGTGGACAACTCGAGCAACGAAACGGACTTCATCGTCTACCGATGGAATGGCTCGACATGGGTGCAAATCGCCACGGTGGGCGCCAATGTCACGAGTTACACGGACACCGGCTTGCAGCCTTCAACGACGTACCGCTATATCGCCTGCGCGCAAAACAGCGCCGGTACCAGTTGCCCGGGGGCGTACGGCTCGGCGACGACTCAAGGTTCCACGATTACAGCGCCGGCGGCGCCGAGCGGCTTGAGCGCGGTAGCGCTCTCGACGTCGTCCATCACGGTTTCCTGGGTGGACAACTCGAGCAACGAAACGGACTTCATCGTCTACCGATGGAATGGCTCGACGTGGGTGCAAATCGCCACGGTGGGCGCCAATGTCACGAGTTATACGGACACCGGCTTGCAGCCTTCGACGACGTACCGCTATATCGCCTGCGCGCAGAACAGCGCCGGAATGAACTGCCCGGGTGCGTACAGTTCAGCGACGACGCAAGGCGTCACGATCACGGCGCCGGCTGCCCCGAGCGGTCTGAGCGCTGTTCCGCTCTCGACGTCGTCGATCAGGGTTTCCTGGGTGGACAACTCGAACAACGAGACGAGCTTCCTGGTGTACCGGTGGAACGGTTCGACATGGGTGCAGATCGCCACGGTAGGTGCCAATATCGCCAGTTACACGGACACCGGCTTGGTGTCGTCGACCACGTACTACCATACCGTGTGCTCGCAGAACAGCGCCGGGGGCAACTGCGCGAGTACATACAGCACGGCCACGACTCAATGACCGATCATTCGTGGACTTGAACGTTCGGGATCGCGTTTGACAGGTCTGGCTGGAAAGCTGACCAATCAACATCTGTCGGTCCCGAACCGGTCGTAGCGCCGACCGTGGCCTCAGGGATGCCACCGGCATGCGTTACAATGCCTTCCCCACCGTGGCCGGCCTTCGTGTCGAGCCTCGCACTTTTCGAAGGAGCAACTACTCGCATGACCGCAACACTCGAAGTCACCCATTCATTTGCCGCTGCCCGCACCGCGGGGCGCGAGCCTTTCAAGGTTAAGGATCTGAAACTCGCCACGCTTGGGCGCGCCGAGATGAGGCTGGCCGAGCATGAGATGCCGGGGCTGATGGCTGTCCGGGAGAAGTACGGGAAGTCGAAGCCGCTGAATGGGGCCCGCGTCATGGGGTCGTTGCACATGACTGTGCAGACAGGCGTTCTCATCGAGACGCTGGCTCTCCTCGGCGCGGACGTGCGCTGGGTGAGCTGCAATATCTTTTCGACGCAGGACCATGCCGCGGCCGCGGTCGTCGTCGGGCGTCCGGAGACGGGCGGGACCGCCGATGATCCGAAGGGAATCCCCGTTTTCGCGTGGAAAGGGGAGACGCTCGAAGAGTATTGGTGGTGTACCTCCGAGGCGCTGCAATGGCCGGATGGAGCGGGGCCGAATCTCATCGTCGATGACGGTGGGGATGCCACGCTTCTCGTCCATAAGGGCGTCGAGTTTGAAGGGAAGGGACACGTTCCTGCATTCAATCCCAGTGATGATCCGGAAGAGTGGGGTGTGATCCTGGATCTTCTTCGCGCGGAATTGAAGCGCGATCCGCAGCGCTGGACTCGCGTGACCGCGGACATCAAAGGTGTCTCCGAGGAGACCACCACCGGTGTACACCGCCTGTATCAGATGATGGAAGCGGGGGAATTGCTCTTCCCGGCCATCAACGTCAATGACTCGGTGACGAAGTCGAAGTTCGACAACATCTATGGTTGCCGCCATTCGGTCGTCGACGGCCTCAATCGCGCCACCGACGTCATGATCGCCGGCAAGCTTGCGCTTGTTTGCGGATTCGGCGAGGTGGGCAAGGGTTGTGCACAGGCGCTGCGCGGCCAGGGAGCGCGCGTCGTCGTTACGGAGATCGATCCGATCTGCGCGCTGCAGGCGGCCATGGAAGGTTTTGAGGTGCGGACGCTCGATTCCGTGGTCGAGCGGGCGGACATCTTTGTTACCGCCACGGGCAACAGGAACGTCATCACGGCCGATCACATGGCCCGCATGAAGGACAAGGCCATCGTCAGCAACATCGGCCATTTCGACAATGAGATCGACATGGCCGGCCTCAAGAAGTACGCCGACGTGAAGCGGGTGAATATCAAACCGCAGTACGACGAATGGGTCTTTGCCGACGGGCACAGCGTGCTGATCCTCGCCGAGGGGAGACTGATGAACCTCGGATGTGCCACGGGCCATCCGTCGTTCGTGATGTCTGCGTCGTTCACCAATCAGGTCCTGGCGCAGCTCGCGCTCTGGCAGAACAAAGGCGAGTATCAGAAACAGGTCTACGTGTTGCCGAAGAAGCTGGATGAGGAGGTGGCCCGTCTGCACCTGGCGCACCTCGGCGTGGAGCTGACGAGGTTGACGGCGGACCAGTCGAAGTACCTCGGCACCCCTGTTGAGGGCCCCTACAAGTCGGATCACTATCGCTACTAGGCCGTCACGGAGGCTCCATGATTAGTGGCAGGGTTAACCCGCTCAGTGGACTCCTTAGCGTCGTCTTCTTGCATAAGGCAGGCACCTGACGGATACTAGATACTTATATTGCACCGGAGCACGGAGTTTCTGGTAACATGCACACATCGATGTGCAAATCGCACAAGAAGGAGTGAATAACGTGCCAAGACCCAGACTGATTGTCTCTGCTCCCGCGTTGTCCGGCGGACAGGCTACCTATGTGTTGGAACGCCTGGTTGCCGATCGTCGAATTTCCCCCGGTGAAGTGAGCCGCTACCTCAGCGATATGCATCGCGAGATCAGCGACCTCGAGTCCCGCCTGCAGTCGCTGCGCGAGCGCGCCGGCGGCGGATCGTCCGGTACCGGAAGCGGTGCCCCGGCTGGTCCGCGTCGCGGACGTCCGCCTGGACGGCCGCCAGGAAGACCACCCGGAAGACCGCCCGGAAGGCCGCCTGGCCGCCCGCCTGGAAGCGGAAAGCGCCGTGGACGTCCGCCCGGAAGCGGCCGCAAAGCAGTCACAGTCTTTGCAGCAGCCGCCACGCCGGAAGCCGCGCCGAGTGGTGTTGTCAAACGCCGCCGCCGCGCCAGGATTACCCCGGAGCAGCTGGCCTCACGTCAGCTTCAGGGACGCTACCTTGGACTCATCCGGCAGATCCCGGCCAGTAAGCGCGGCCTGTACCAGAAGATCGCCAAGGAACGCGGCCGGGAAGCGGCCATCAATGAAATGAGAGCCAACCTGCACCGGTGATTCAACCCTCGTGTGTTCGTGACAAAGGGCGCTCTTCGTGGCGCCCTTTGTTTTTCTCGCTGCTTATCGTCTGCGCCGCGGCGCACGCGCGCGCGACGCACATAACCATCCTGCACTTCTCCGACTATCACTCGCACGCGTTGCCGTTCTACTCCGAGGGGCGTGAGGGGCAGGGAGGGATCGCAAGAGCGGTCGGTTATCTCCGTGGGGCGAAGCGGAACGGTGCGCTGATCTTCTCCGGCGGCGACATGGTCAACAAAGGCTCGCCGGCCTGGTCGGATAAATACAGCTGTGCCGAGTGGCCCTGGTTCAACGGCATCATCGACGCGATGGCATTCGGCAATCACGATCCTGACTATGGCGCCGCAGAGCTGCAGTCCTGCCTGGACACGATCCGTTATCCCGTTCTGAGCGCCAATACGAGCGGCTTGATGCCGTCGCGGGTTTTCGTCGTTCACGGGATCCGCGTCGGCGTCTTTGCGATCGCCGGCAGCGACTTCAAGACGCTCGTCAAAGATCCGATGATGCACTTCAGCGATCCGGTCGATGCAGCGCGCGACGCTGTCCGTGATCTGCGTGATAAACAGCACGCCGACGTCGTGGTCATGATCGGACATGAGCATCTCGACGACGACTTCGCCCTCGCCCGTGCGGTGTCAGGGATCGATTTGATCTTCGGCTCGCATAGCCACCTGAAGCGCGGCCTGATGCGCATCGACGGCACGGCGACCTGGTTTATCTCTCCGTTTCAGTACCTAACCTATATCAGCCGTGTGGTGCTTACCTTCGACGGACACAAGCTCGTCCACGTCGGCGGCAGGCTCGTGCCCGTGGATGCGCACATGACGACCGATAAGACCATCGCACGGCGCGTGGCGACGATGGAGCGCAACCTCGAGCGCGATCCGCAGTACGCGCCGCTGTTTGGGACGATTGGAACGCTATCCGCGCCGCTATCGGTTGACGCGCTTGCGGCGAGAACCGTACACATCATGCGCGATGCCTCTCATGCCGACATCGCGCTCTCGACCGCCAGCAGTTTCCGGCAGGCCCTTCCTCGCGGGCGGATCACGCTCGAAGCGCTGCGTGCGGCGATGCCGTACGACAACGAGATCGTCGTCTATTCGCTTCGTGGCGACGCGGTGGAGAGACTCCTCGCGTACGGCAGCTCGCGGAAGGGGAGCGATTCCTTCGCCATCGTCGCCGGTCCGGGGTCGATCGACCCTTTGCGGACGTATCGCGTTACCACAACCGACTACCTAGCCCGGTCCGCGCCTGGGTATCGCGATTTCTTCGAGGGGCTGACCGCGGAGACGCCTGGATTGCGGGTGCGGGAGGAAGTGAGGAAGTTCCTGGCCGAACATGGACGTGTGATCGCTAATCCTTGACCCGCCGCGAACCATCGATATGATGCGGGGCATGACCGCTGCTGCTCCCGCGACGCCGACTGTTCCGCATCCGCCGCGCGCTTTCTGGATCATGAGCTTCTACCATTCGGCGATCGGCAAGAAGGCCGTGATGGCCGTGACCGGCGTCTTTCTTTTCGGCTGGATTCTGCTGCATATGCTCGGCAACCTTAAGGTCTACACCGGGCCGGTGCACTACAACGCGTACGCGGAGTTCCTGATCACGATGGGGTCGCCGCTTCTGCCGAACAAGGCCGCGCTGGTCGTTGTCCGCGTGCTGCTGTTCATCGCCGTGTGTCTGCACATCCTGGCAGCCACGCAGCTCACGATCATGAACCGCAAAGCGCGACCGATCGAGTACACGGAGCGCGACTACGTTTCGGCCACCTATGCGGCGCGCACGATGCGATGGGGCGGCGTGATCATCCTCCTCTTCGTCATCTACCACTTGCTGCATCTGACGTTCGGTACCCTGCACCCGGACTTCGATCCGGGCCTTCCCGGGCATGCCGCGAACGTCTACCACAACTTCGTGACCGGGTTTCAGGTGTGGTGGGTGAGCGCGTTCTACATCATCGCCAACCTCGCGCTGGGCATGCACCTCTACCACGGCCTCTGGAGCATGTTCAATTCGCTTGGGCTCAGTCACGACAAATTCAATCCGTGGAAGCGATCCTTTGCGACTGCGTTCGCGCTGATCGTCACGGTGGGGAACATCTCATTTCCGATTGCCGTCCTCATGGGCGTTCTGCGTTGACCTCGGCGCAGGCGTTTCGGGACCGCACAGGCAGGTGAAGACTCGATGGCTCTAGACAGCAGAATCCCGCCCGGACCGCTCGACAGGAAGTGGGCGAACGCGAAGGACCACTACAAGCTCGTCAATCCGGCCAACAAACGGAAGTACGACGTCATCGTCGTCGGCGCCGGTCTGGCCGGCGCGGCCGCCGCGGCCTCGATGGCGGAGCTGGGCTATAACGTGCAGTGTTTCGTCTACCACGATTCGCCGCGCCGCGCCCACTCCATCGCCGCACAAGGCGGTATCAACGCCGCGAAGAATTACCAGAATGACGGCGACAGCATCTACCGGCTCTTTTATGACACGGTCAAAGGCGGCGACTATCGCTCGCGCGAGGCCAACGTCTACCGGCTGGCCGAGCTGAGCGTCGACATCATCGATCAGGCGGTGGCGCAGGGCGTGCCCTTTGCGCGCGAGTACGGCGGCGTGCTCGAGAACCGCTCGTTTGGCGGTGTGCAGGTATCGCGAACGTTCTACGCGCGCGGCCAGACCGGACAACAACTTCTTCTCGGCGCGTTTCAGGCGCTGGAACGCCAGATCAGTCTCGGGCGCGTGAAGATGTTCCCGCGTCACGAGATGCTCGACGTCGTTCTCGTCGAAGGTCAGGCCAAGGGGATCATTACCCGCGACCTCGTCACAGGCACGATCTCGTCGTACGCCGCCGACGCCGTCGTCCTTGCCACCGGCGGCTACGCGAACGTCTTCTATCTGTCGACGAACGCCAAGGCGTCGAACGCGACGGCAATCTGGCGCGCTTACCGCCGAGGCGCGTACTTCGCCAATCCCTGCTACACGCAGATCCACCCGACCTGCATCCCGCAAAGCGGCGATTACCAGTCGAAGCTGACGCTGATGTCGGAGTCGCTGCGCAACGACGGCCGCATCTGGGTGCCGAAGAAAGCCGGCGATACGCGGCGCCCCGATCAGATTCCGGAGAGCGAGCGCGATTACTATCTGGAGCGCAAGTACCCAAGCTTCGGCAACCTCGCCCCTCGCGACATCGCATCGCGTTGTGCCAAGGAAGTCTGCGACGAGGGTCGCGGCGTCGGTCCGGGCGGGCGCGGCGTCTACCTCGATTTCGCGGATGCGATCAAACGCCTCGGCCGCAAGGTCATCGATGAGCGCTACGGCAATCTCTTCGAGATGTATGCCGACATCACCGCCGAGGATCCATACACAGCCCCGATGCGGATCTATCCCGCGCCTCATTACACGATGGGCGGATTGTGGGTCGACTACAACCTGATGTCGACGATCCCCGGCCTGTATATCGGCGGCGAGGCGAATTTCTCCGACCACGGCGCCAACCGCCTCGGCGCCAGTGCGCTGATGCAGGGACTGGCCGACGGCTATTTCGTCCTTCCTATGACGGTCGGCGACTATCTGGCTGGGCAACTGGGGAAGAAAGTCGCGGCCGATCGTCCGGAGTTCAAACAGGCGCAGGCCGAGATCGAACAGCGCATCGGCAGACTCGTGTCGGCGAAGGGAACGCGCAGCGTCGACTCCTTCCATAAAGAGCTGGGAAATATCATGTGGGAGAAATGCGGCATGGCCCGCAGCGCCGACGGTCTGAAGACGGCGATCGGCGAAATCCGCACTCTCCGCGATCAGTACTGGCGCGACGTGCGCGTCCTCGGTACAAACGAAGAACCGAACCAGGCGCTGGAGCGCGCGGGACGCGTGGCTGATTTCTTCGAGCTTGCGGAGCTGATGTGTATCGACGCGCTGGACCGCGAAGAGTCCGCGGGCGGGCATTTCCGCGTCGAACATCAGACAGCCGAGGGCGAGGCGCAGCGCGACGACGAGAAGTTCCTCTATGTCGGCGCGTGGCAGTTCACCGGCGACGACAGCAAGCCCGTGCTGCACAAGGAGCCGTTGGTGTACGAGGAAGCGAAGCTGGCGACCAGGAGCTACAAGTAAATGGATCTCACACTAGAAGTCTGGCGGCAACCGTCGCGAACCGCGGAGGGGAAGTTCGTCACGTACGAGGCGAAGGACATCAGCCCGGACGCGTCATTCCTCGAAATGCTCGACGTCGTCAACGAGCGGCTCACGGAGCGGGGCGAGCAGCCGATCCATTTCGAGCATGACTGTCGCGAAGGGATCTGCGGCTCGTGCGGGATGATGATCAATGGCATCGCTCACGGCCCGGCCGCCGGCACAGCCACCTGCCAGTTGCACATGCGGCACTTCAAACACGGCGATCAGATTCGCGTGGAGCCGTGGCGGGCGCGGGCCTTCCCGATCATCAAAGATCTCATCGTCGATCGCAGTCCGCTCGACCTCATCATCCAGGCCGGCGGCTTCATTTCCGTGAATACGGGAAGCGCCATCGAGGCCAACGCGCTGCTCGTGCCGAAGGCGGTGCAGGATCGATCGATGGATGCGGCGGCCTGCATCCAGTGCGGCGCGTGCGTGGCCCAGTGTCCGAACGGCGCCGCGCAGCTCTTCACGTCCGCGAAAGTGTCGCACCTCGGCCTGTTGCCGCAGGGCCAGCCAGAGCGCTACGAACGCGTGGTGCGCATGGTGGAGATCATGGAAGAGCACTTCGGTAGTTGCACGATGTACGGCGAGTGCGAAGCGGTCTGCCCGAAAGAGATCTCCATCGACTTCATCGCCCGCATGAACCGCGACTATCTGGCCGCGAAGTTCAAGAACCGGAAAAGCGAGGCGAACGGATAGGGCGATGAGAGGCGGTCTTGCTCTGCTGGCGCTTTTTGCGATGCCCGTCTTCGCAACGGGCTTTCCGCCTATTGTCACGAAGTCGTTCGCGCCGCCGTCAGTCGCCGTCAATCAAATCTCAACTCTCACCATCACCCTCACGAATCCGAACCCCTTTTCCCTGTTCGGCGCATCGATCACGGATAATTTTCCGGCCGGTCTCGTCAACGCCGGTCCGTTTCCGGGCACGGCGTCGACCACATGCCCAGGAGCCTTCGTATCTCCCGGTCCTAACATGCTTTTCATGAGCAATGGCACGATCGCGGCGAATGGGAGCTGCACGATCACCGCGCCTGTACGAAGCGCAAACACAGGTTTCTATCAGAACGACACCGGCACTCTGTTTACCGGGTTTGGATCGAGCCTGGGAGGTGCCAGCGCTACGCTGACAGTGGTGCCACTGTCGCAGATTCCGACGCTCTCGGGAACAGCGTTGCTCATGCTCGGTGTCATCCTCTGCTGCGGAGCAGTGAGCAGGATGACTCCGACCTGCGGGTGAAACGCTTTCGGGCGTCGCGTCACTACCTTGCAATAGCGAGGTTCGTATGCCCGACAATCCCTTCGTCATTTTTTCGTTCGTGGTTCTTCTGCCTCTGGTACCGGCGTTCCTGCTGTTCAAGCTTCTGCCGGGGGACAAGGTACTGGTGACCGGGCCGCTGGCAGGTCTGCAGGTAAACCTCAGCGGCGCGTTCGGGGGGTACGTTGCCCTGCTCGCGCTCATCACCAGTGTCGCCGCCGGCAGCGGTATGCTGAAGCCGCCGAAGGCGCCTGATCCGGTATGGCACGTGCGCGGATCAATCAGCCTGGAGCAGGATGATGGGACGGCCGATCGTCTTAAGTTCAAACTGCTGCCGCCGTCGAAGGACTACACGGCGGAGGTGGACAGGACATTCGATGTCGATATCCCGATGGCCGACCGAGCGCCAATCCCGCACTTCTACTTCACGGCGAAAGGGTACAACGGCGAGCGCGTCGATCTGGCGGACCCTGGCCGGCCGGGCAATTACAGATCGCACATGGAAAACGCGACGACGCTGGTATTCGACGAGCCGATCGTGCTGCGAAAGGCATCCGTCGCGACGAATAAAACATCCCAGGCAAACATGGTAGGAGGAGGTTAGTCATGAAGAGATATGCGGTTCTCTCAGTCGCAGTCCTGCTCGTTCTTGTTGCTGCTGTTGCGGAGGCGGCTACGGTTCGCGGGACGGTCCTGCAACTCAACGGCAAGGCGAATTCGGGAGCGGCGGTCGTCCTCGAGAATGCGGCCATTGGCGCTACGGCGACCGTCTATTCGGCGGAAGACGGAGTTTTCAATCTGCGGAACGTACCGCCAGGCAACTACAACATGAAAGTGAAGACCGCTCACGCATCGAAGATGTTTCCGGTGTCGGTGGCGCCGCAGGCGACCGTTGACCTCGGGGCAGTGCGCATGCCGTAAGAGGACTACGTCAGTCGGTGTGTGGCGACGGCGAGCAACCGGGCGATCTCCGCTGGTGACAATCGCTCGATGTTCTCGATCATGCCGGCGGCTTCCGCGGCGCGCTCCGTGCCGATCACGCTGCCGGCGGTTGTCGTGAACTTCTCGCGCATCAGGTCGCGGACAGTTTGCCCATCGCTATCTGAACCATCGGCTCCGGCGAAACCCCGAGGAATGGAGACGGAACGACGGAGCCGGTGTCCGTTAGCGAGGCGAATCTCCACGCGCGCGCCGATCGGTTTCGTCGAGCGCCTGGAGTTGATGGGAGCACGCACGCCAGCGGCAGCAGCTAGGACTTCGATCAGACGGAGTGTTTGCGCCGGGCGGCGCCAGCGGCCGGCTTTTCCGAATGCAGTGCCGGCGATGCTCCAGGCGAAAGCGGCGGCTTGCGCGCGCGATACCCGGCGCAATGCGGCACCGATCGGGATGTCGGCCGTGAGAGCTTCGAGCGTGAGGGCCATGTCGTGGCGGCTTCTCACGCGCGCCGCGAGGTCCCAGACGGGGCGATCTTCGATCCATGCTCGCTTCAGCTGCGCCGGCCCGAAGCGGCGTGCAAGAATCGCCGAGGCCACCGTGAACGGGGTGCAGAAGGTGAGGGTGGAGATGCGCGAGCGTGGTCCGTCGAGGTAGGGGGCTGAGTGCGCATCCATCGCCACGGTAAAGAGAGACGCCCAGACGTCGACCGACACCACCTCCTCGGGCGCGAAGTCGTGAAGGCGGATCAGATCGAGGGTGGCATCGATCGCCGAGCACAGATAACCGCAGACCGGGTAGATCTTGAAGCTGTTTGTCTCCGTGTGCCATCGCTCGCCCAACCCGCCCAGAAACTCGCGTACCGGTACGCGCGCGTGCGTGTCGAAGAAGCCTCTGGCATCGTCGAGAAGATCGGCTCCCGCCGCGAGGCCGGCACGAACCGCGTCGACCGCTTCCATCCCCTGACGCACGGGTAAGGCGGCGCAGAATGCTTTGGCATCGGAGCCGAGGAAAGCGGGGAAGAGTGCCTGGGCCGGATAGGAAAGAGCAAATCCCAGAGCATTCGCGAAGGTCTCTTCATCGACCAGCGACAATTTCGCCCGCGCCGCCGCGGCGGCCACGAGATGGAGATGGGTCGCCATCTGGCCGCGCGTGGAGCCGACCGCGCAGACCATGTTGATCCGCGCCGCGACCTCATTGGCGACGATCTGGGCCAGTAGCAATTCGGCGCCCGATCGGCCATTCGCCATCGCCAGCGGCACCAGTACGGAGGAGTGGCCCGTGTGACCGCCGAGCATGACGTCGTCGAAGTCGAGGACCATCGACCATGAGGCCATCAGCATTGCGGCGTGCGCTTCCGGAGCGGTGACGCCGGTGGGAAGGATCATCGATCTTCCCGGCCCTGGAGCAGGGAGGGCCAGATCGATCGCCAGGCCGAGATCGCTGTCCCATCCGCTATAGACCGCGGCGATGGTCGAAAGGATTTGGTTCACCGCTTGCGCGCGAACGCGCTCGGGCACATCCTCCAGGCGCAGGCCGTGAGCCCATCGCGCCAGTTGCCGGAGCGCGGTGTCTTTCACGGCCGCGCGATCGTTGGCGAACGTGGAGCCCCCTCGAGGACTTGCGCCTCGTTCTCCTCCATACGTTGGAGGCGCATCACTATCAATGCTTCGGGGGCTTGATCACGCACGAACACTTCCCACTCTCTCGAATGGCTCAGCGGGTTCCTTCTCGATCTGCTGTCTGCTCCTTTCGGTCTGATTCAGGAGAACGCGGAAACCCAGCTCGGCGGCGAGCCGCTCCATTTCGAGCACCTGCTCGAACGGAAGATCGAAGCCGAGGCCTGTGTCCTCGTAGCGCTGCTCCATCGCCAGCATCATCGTCTCGGCCATGCATGCGTACGCGCTTCCTTTCGCCAGCGACGCGTTGAAGCCGAGGGAGGAATTGCCGGGCAGGCGCACGACGCCGCCGTCGAGCACCATGACGTCAGACCGCCGCGTCCGCACGTGGGCGGCGACATTGGAGGGGCGCGAAACGTCGCAGACCACGGCGGAGCGGCGGAGGTTGTCTTCAGAGATGAGTCTCTCGGTGGTGCTTGTGCAACAGACGATGACATCGGCTTCGGGGAGGTAGCTGTTGGCATCGACGGAGACGACGATCGCGCCGGTGCGGCGGATCAGTTCCTCGCCCAGCCGCATCAGACCGGCGTGATCCGGCCGCTTGGGGATGTCGAAATCGAGCTCGGCGACCCACGCGGCGATCGAACCGGGATGAACCGCGGCGCCGTCGCGTCGTTGATCGATGGTCCAGACGATGCGCCCGGCGACTTGCAGCAGACGATTGCGGCTCTCGATGGCGTGCGACGGATTGCCGAGGAGGATCAGTCGTCCGACATCACGGGAGAGCAATACCGAAAGCGCCTGACCGATGGAACCGCCTGCGCCGACGACAGCGACGGCGCGCCGCGGCAAGCTCCATCCGCGCTCCGCCGCCGCCAGGCGAATGGTTTCCCGGGCGGCGATGACCGTGTAGGAGTTGCCGGTCGTCAACGGCGGCAATCCGTTGCCTTTGAGCGAGAGACCGCCCTGCGTGACGACCGACGTGTAGGCGCCGAGGCCGACGATTTTCGCGCCGCGTTTCTGGGCCAGCTTGACGGCCTCCATGATCTCCGCGACCGCTTTCTGATGCGGCATGGCGCGCAGCTCTTCGGCCCGCCGAGGGACGAGGATGAATTCCCCGTACGCGGCTTTGCCGTTTTCGCCGACGATGCGCGTCTCGCCGATGACGAGTGGATCGAAGTTGTCGGCGATGGCGATGGAAAGCATTCCGATCTGATCATCCGACAGCACCGACAGACTGCCATCGATGTCTGCGTAGTCCTTCCAGGCAAGTGGGTGCACGAGGAATGCGAACCGCCCTTCGCCGCGGCGGGGCTCGATTTTTCGTCGTCCCTCGGGGATGGCGAGAGCGATCTCGATTCCGGGCGTGTCGATGACAGCCACGGACGGTGATGCTTCGAACCCGGTGACCTGGGCGGTGAGCGCTGCCAGGTCGCGGCGGTCGACGCGCTGGAGAACGCGTTCCAGGGCCTGGAGAAAATACTCGCATTCGTCCCACGTCGCGGTCAGCGGCGGCTCGATGCGCAGGACTCCGCCGTGGTTCAGTGTGTAGCCGACGCGGACACCCTCGACATGAAGGAGGTGGCTGACCGCAAGCGCCGTGAGCGCTTCCTGCTCGCCGAGGTAACCTAGCAATCCCGTCTCGACGGAATGACGGTCGAGACCGAAGCGCATGCCGAGCAGGTAACCGCGTCCTCGCACGTCGCCGATCAGGCCGGGATAGCGGTCGCTGAGCGCGCGTAGCGCTTCCTTCAGCCGCGCGCCGTTCTCGGCCACACGGCTGATCAATGCGCCGCCGTTTTCTTCGAGAAGATCGAGCGTCGCCAGACCAGCGCGGCAGGCGAGGGTGTTGCCGGCGAACGTGGATGTGTGCTTCAGCGCGAACTCATCGTTGTATGCGGCGACCGTGGAAAGGCAGGCGCCGATGGGCATCAGGCCGCCGCCAAGCGCCTTCGCCACCGTCATGACATCGGGGGTGATCCCGAGCTCCGAACAGACGAACATCGCCCCTGTTCGTCCGAGGCCGGTCTGGATTTCGTCGGCGACGAAGAGCGTGCCTGTCTCGCGGCACGCTTTGCGGGCCTGCCTGAGGTAGCCGGCCGGAGGTTCCACGATGCCGCCTTCGCCCTGGATCGGCTCGATGAGAAACGCCGCGTACCGGCCGGTTGCGAGACGCCCGCGGAGGGCGTCGAGGTCGCCGTACGGGACGTAGTCGAAGCCGGGAACCGGAGCGCCGAATGGTTTCTGGTATTTCTCTTTGTCGGTAGCCGAGAGCGCGCCGAGCGTCTTGCCGTGGAAGCCGTTGGCCGCGGCCAGGATGTCGTGTCGGCCGGTTGTGGAGCGGCACAGCTTGATGGCCGCCTCCACCGCTTCGGCACCGCTGTTGGCAAACGTCACGTAGCCCATCCCGGGCGGCGCCGCTGCCAGGAGCCGTTTAGCCAACTCGCCGGCCGCGTTCAGGTACGACGGTTGGACGAAGCTCGGCTCACCGCCCTCGCGAACGGCATTGAGCGCCGCCCAGATTCGCGGAGGATTGAATCCGAACGGTAGCGCGCCGTACTGGGCGAGAAAATCGAGATAGCGTCGGCCGGTTTCGTCCCACAGCCAACTCCCTTCGCCGCGCACGAATGTCTTGTCCATTCCCATCTGCGACAAGAGCCGGCCGAGCTCGGGGTTGACGCACGTTCGGAACGGGTGGTCGGGGAGAGGCCGCGGAGTCGGCGCGGATTCGCGGTCGCGCGGAGCGAGAGCGAGCTTGGGACGGCTCGCCGCAATGGGGATCACCGGTGCGATGTCACACGCGGGTCGACTTGGGATCTCGACGCAGATGCGGCAGGCGAGCTCGCGCAGCGACGGGTTACCCTCGAAGAGCCGCTCCATGTCGATCTCGAGGCCGAATGTCTGTTCGATCTCGCCAACGAGCGCGGCCACCACGACCGAGTCGAGGCCGTACACGAGAATGGAGGCGCCGCGATCGATCCGCTCCGGTGACAGCTTGACGCGTGCGGCGAGTCGCTCGACCAGCCAGGTTTCCAGTCGATGCCGGGGGATGGGAGTCGGGTGTCGGGTGTCGGGGGTCGGAGCAGGGAGCACTTGGGTGGCGAGTTGCGGGCCGAGGGTCGGAGCTACGACTCCCGACTCCCGACTCGCGACCCCCGTCTCCCCGAACACGATCTCATCTCGCCACGTCGCGAGCGACGTGAGCTCGCCGGTCAGAAACTCCTGACGCACCAGTGCGCGCTGTGTCTTGCCGCTGGAAGTCTTAGGAAGGCCGCCCGGCCGCAGCAGCACCACGGCCGAGACCTCGACCGCGAATTCCGCGGCCACTGCGCTGCGGATGCGCGCGATGACCGCCGCGGTGTCGAGGTCGCGTCGTGCTTCGCGGCGCACCTCGGCGATGATCACCAGTCTCTCCGCGCCCCCGGCTTCGACCGAAACCGCCGCCACGAATGCAGGGCGAAGAGCTGGATCGCATCGTTCCACCGTCTGCTCGATGTCCTGTGGGGCGATGTTGCGGCCGCGCATGATGATGAGATCCTTGATGCGGCCGGTGACGAAGAGCTCGCCGTGGTGGAGAAACCCGAGGTCGCCCGTGCGCATGAACGGGCCGTCGCCGTCGGTCAGCCGGGCGCGGAAGGTGTGCTCCGTCGTCTCGGGTTGATCCCAATATCCGTTGGCGACGCTCGGACTGGCCAGCCAGATTTCGCCGATCTCCCGTTCGCCGCAGCGGCGACGCGATGCCTGGTCAGCGATGACCACTCTGGTGTCGAGCAAGGCTCTGCCGCAACTGACCAGTTGCGTCGATTGCGGACCCCTGGCCTGAATCGGACGGTCCAGTTCCAGGCTGCCGCGGGAGAATGTCATCGGTTCGTCATGAAAGCGTCCGGTGGCAAATAGGGTGTTCTCTGCGAGGCCGTAGCAGGGGAACATCGCCCCGCGCCGAAGACCGCAGGAAGCGAACGCCTCGGAAAAACTGCGCAGTGTCTCCGCCCGTACCGGCTCGGAGCCGTTGAATGCCACCCGCCACGTCGAGAGGTCGAGGCTGGCCCGTTCCTCGGGAGTGATCCTCTCCACACAAAGCTGATAGCCGAAATCGGGGGCGCCGCTGAACGTGCCGCGATATCGGCTGATGGCGTCGAGCCAGAGCCGCGGCTTCTTGAGAAAGTCCACCGGCGCCACGAGGTAGCAGGGAACGCCGTTGTAGAGCGACGCCAGCACGACGCTGATGAGACCCATGTCGTGGAATAGCGGAAGCCACGAGACGATGACCGTATTGCGATCGTGCTTCACGGCCTCCTTCATCAGGATCTGGTTGTGAAGGATGTTTCCATGGCTGACCATTACCCCTTTCGGTGCGGACGTGGAGGCTGAGGTGTACTGGAGGAAGGCGAGAGTATCGGCGGCGGCATTGGCATCGACCCATGCGTCGGCCTCCTCGACCGGCACCTGATCGGTGAACACCCAATTGAGCCGGGCCAGACCGGGCGACTCCTCGAATCGTCCGCGTAACTGCCGGAAGATCGCTTCCGTCGTCAACGCCGCCGTGGGCCGGGCGTCGTTCATGATCGATTCGAGGCGCTTGAGATTGTGGTTGACCCGCGGCGGATAGCCCGGCACGGCCACGGTCCCGGCGGAGAGACAGCCGTAGAAGGCGGCGATGTACTCCGTCCCCGACGGATAGAGCAGCAAGGCGCGCTCCCCCTTCGCGCCGAGTTGCTGCAGGCGCGCTCCGATGGCGCGGGCGCGCCGGTGCAGTTGGGCGAAGGTGAGACTGTCGCTCTCTTTTCCGCCGGCGAGGAAGGTGTACGCGCGTTGATCGGGAAGCTCCTGCGCGCGCTCAAGCAGCAGATTCACCAGGGTGGTAGCCATGACATTCATGTCGGTTCGCTCGAGATCTCTTCGCGGAAGCGGCGATATATATACGTACTTAGACATCAGTTGTCAAATCATGATGAATCGCTTGCAGGCAGTATATCTCTGCGTTACTATGCATCATCGATTGATTCGCGGAGGAACGATGAACTTCATGAAGCGAGACCGGGCCACTCTGGAGAAGTTCCTGCCAACACTCGACGCGCGGCTGGCCGCCATTCCGCTGGCCGAGATCGAACAGCCCGGCAATCCCGGCCTGGCCATTCTCCGGGAGCTGGAAGGAACCGCGCTGCTCGTTCCGGCCGAACATGGCGGAAAAGGGGCCACGGCGGTGGAAGCCATCCAGATTCACCGCGCCGTCGCCAGCCGCTCGCCGTCGCTGGCCATCGCCATGACCATGCACAACTTTTCGGTGGCCACGCTCGTCGAGTACCTCTTCTATGGCAACTACACCGTCGAACTGTTGCAGCAGATCGCCGGCGGCCAGTTGCTGGTGGCCTCCGGTTTCGCCGAGGGAAGGCCGGGCACCAGCATCCTCGATCCGATGATGAAGGCCACGCCGCAGGAAGGCGGCGGATACCGGATCAACGGCAGCAAGAAGCCGTGCAGCCTGTCGAACTCGATGCACATCCTCACGGCCAGCGTGGCGGTGCCTGGGACGAATGGCGGCGCCAGTCGCAGAGCCGTGGCTGTGGTGCCGGCGGATGCCGAGGGCCTCACGCGCAAGCCATTCTGGAGCAGCCTCGTTCTTCGCGGCGCGGAGAGCGAGGAGGTGTCGCTCACCGATGTGATGATCGGCGATGAACAGCTCTTCTTCCCCGAAGTGGAAGAAAGCCTCGACGCTGTCGAAGCGGGCGGCTTCCTTTGGTTCGAGCTTCTGGTCTCGGCGTCGTACCTCGGAGTGGCCTCTGCGCTGACAGAGCGTGTTCTCTCCGGCGGGCGGGGGGAAATCGGGGAGCGCGTGGCACTGGCGATTGAAGTCGAGGCGGCCATGTCCGCGCTCGAAGGGGTCGCCCGCGCCATGCTGACCGGCGAGCGGGGGGAGGCAATCCTCGTGCAGTCTCTCTTCGTCCGCTTCGCCGTTCAGCAGGCCATCGAGCGGGTGAGCGCCCGCGCCACGGAGCTTCTCGGCGGAATGGCCTTTGTCAAATCGCCGGATGTCTCCTACCTCTTCGCCGCCAGCAGAGCGCTGGCGTTCCATCCTCCATCGCGGACGAGCGTCGGGCCGGCCATCGAAGGCTATCTGATGGGCAAGCCGATGCAGGTGGCCTGAGCATGGACAAATACAACCGCTTCCACACGCCCACGATCTACGCCCTGATCCGGCTCGACTGGGCCATCCTCATGTTCGTCGCCTTTGCCGTGCTGCTGCTGCATTGGCGCGAGGTCCACTGGTGGCGTTTCACATTAGCCTTTCTGCTGCCCGATCTCATCGGCACCCTTCCGGGCCTCTACACCTACTATGCGCGCCGCACGGGCCCGCACCGATCGATCCCTTCCGTCATCCACATTCTTTACAACTTCGGCCACTGCTTCGGCGGAGTGCTCCTCTTCTGCGCCGCGTGGTGGCTGATCACCGGGAGCCTGGAGTGGGCGATGCTGGCCTTCCCAATTCACCTTGCTGGCGACCGGTCGGTCTTCGGCAACATCTACAAGCCTCTTGGCACCGCGTTCGAGCCGGTGCGGCACGACGCCTTCCGGCGTTTTGAAGAGGCCTACCGGGCTGCCGGCAACTGGTGAGGAGTTGAGCATGACCACGACACCGCGCGAAGCGGACTGGGCGGAAGCGCCGAGCCTGATCGAAGGGGCCAGCCGCCTGGAGCTTTCGCCGCGTGATTGCGATCTCGATTACTGGTTCGCCAACGTGCCGATGGGCACGCTCAAGGGTCTGGTACACGGGCATTCGGCGCAGGCTCGTATCCCCGAATACATGCTCCGCCCTGGTCCCCTGCGCGATGCCATCGTCAACGAGTTCGCCTTTCGTTCCATCGCCGAGGAGAAAGCCACCCGCGCCATCACCTACATCGTCGCCAATGCGCCCGATGTCTACACGATGGAGTTCTTCGCCACGCAGCTCGTCGACGAAGCGCGTCACTCGCGGGTCTTCCGCGGACATCTGCTGGAGTTGGGAGTGAAAGAGGACGAGCTCTTCGCCACGATCGAGCGGATCAGCGGCGACGACAGCCGGGCCATCCTCGTTCCGCTCGAGGATTTCGCCCTGCCCATGATTCGCGATCAGCGCGACTTCATCGCCGGCGTGGTGATCCTCACGATCCTCGTGGAGGGCGTGCTCGCGCCGGCGGCCGAGCTGTCCGAGCGCAAATGGCGGCTCCTCGATCAGGCTGCGGCCGAGATCGAGCGCGGGGCGAACATCGATGAGATCCGCCACCTCACCGTCGGCAGCGCCGTGGTTCGCCAATACCTCGTCGATCGTCCCCAGGAAAAGCAGCGGATTCTCGACCTCATCTCCCGCGGCCGCGCGCTGTGGGCGCAACTACCGACGCAGGACGTCATCGTGAAGCGCGAGTTGTATTTCCAGGAGGGGATGGAACAGCAGGCCGCGATCGTCGGCGATTACGAGATCTGGCCGGGCAGGCGGCTCATCGATACGACGCCCGAGGAGCGCCTCATCGCCGCGAGCACCTGGTCGATGGAGATGCAGAACAGCCGGCTTAAGTACATGGGGCTCCCGGAGGCAATCCCGTGACCGACCATGATCTGAACTGCGATGCCAACGACGCTCCGTCGCATGAGCGCCTGGAGGCCGCCGTGCGGCGGGGTCTGCACCTCAGCGAGACCATCCCTATATTAATGAGGGAGGTCGGCGCCTGGGCGAACATCAATTATGTCTACCGCGTCGAGATCCCCGGGCGGCGTTTCTATCTCAAAGTGGTCCCGGAGCGGCCCAAGCGGTTCCCGGTTCGCTTGCCCAGGGAGCGCGTCTTTTCGGAAGGGGAAGGACTGCGCCGCTTTCACAACCTGGCCGGCAGCGAGATCGTCATCCCTGAGCTGCTCTTCATCGACAGCGAGGAGATGGCGCTGGCGATGAGCGACGTGGGCGACGGGCGGGAGGTGTTGCTGACGCTTCTTCCCGACCGATTCGATCTCCTCGGCGAGCAGGCAGGAGTGCTCGGTCGTGCTCTCGGTTCCGTGCATGGCGCTACGCGGGGCGGCGGCACTCCCCGGCCGCCCAAGGAGGAGATCATCATTCGGCGAGTCATCTTCGATGGTCTTCTGGCTCCGGGAGCGAACAAAGCCTTTCCCGAACTGTGGGACGAGGTGCGCGCCGAGATGGAAGAGCACGAAGAGTGTCTGATCCACGGCGATCTCTGGAGCAAGAACCTGCTCGTGCGGGCGGGCGCGCCGGTGGCCGTCGTCGACTTCGAGGGCGTCTGCTACGGCGATCCGGCCTTCGACCTCGGAACGTTGATCGCTGTCGCCCTTCTACCGGCAATCGAGCAGCCGGCCCTCGTTCGCGAGGCGCTCGCGTTCACGGTGGCCTTGCTGCAAGCGTGGACATCGACCTGCGGCTGCGAAGGTTGGTCGTGCGAAGTCGTTCCTCGGGCACTGCGCGCGACGGCCACCTTTCTCGCCGCCCGTGCCTTCGGACCGTTCGCCTATTCGATGAGCCGCTCGGCGAGGAAGCGGATTGGAGAGCTTGCGCATTCGCTGGCGGCGCATCCGCCGTCTGATGTCAAAGCCTTTCGCGCCCGTGTGGCGCTGTGAACAGCGATGCGGACGAAGGCTTACGAATCGATTGACGACCTCGGCCGCGAGCGACTCGAGGGGCTCGACATCGGTCTCGATTTTTCATTTGGAGCGCTTCGGGCCATGGAGCGATCGCTGTGGGGCGAGCTCCTGGTGCGGTACCTGACTGTCGAGAGCGACGACGGGACGGTGCTTGCGTTCACGCCGGTCTACGCCGGCAGCAATCTCAATTTCAACGCCTTGCTCCCGAGGGCGATCCAGACCGGGTATGACGCGCTGGTAGCCAGCCTCGGGATGGCAATGGCCACGCGCGTGGCCGTGGTCGGCAGCCTCATTTCCGACCGCGGATGGATTCCGATGCTCCGCGGATTTGCCGACCGTGCCGGCGCGCTGCGGCTGTTGCTTCGCGAGATCGAACGCGTGGCGAAGCAGCACAAAGCCCAGCTCACCATGCTCAAAGACATCCATCGCGATTTTCCGGCCGAGGAGCGGGCGCTGATGAGGGCGGCCGGCTTCACGGAAGGGTTTTCACTGCCCACCGTCCGCGTCAATACCGCCTATGCCTCCTTCGACGAATACCTGACCAGACACATGTCGAAGAATGGCCGCAAGCACGCGCGCAAGCAGTTCGTCAAAGCCGAGGGAACCTTCACCCTTCGCGTCATCGACGACTTCGAGGAGATGATCGCCAGGGTCTTCCCGCTGCACAGGGCGGTATTTCTCAAGGCCAAGTACCAGTTCGAGGAACTGCCGCCGCGCTTCTTCGTCGAATGCGCCCGATCGACGAGCCCGAAATCAGAACTGGTGATCTGCGAGACGATGGACGGCCGCATCGTCGGCTCGCTGATGATCTTCTACGACGACCGCGAGCAGCAGAACAAGCGCATCGGCATCGACTACAGCCACGCCGAGAGCGGGCTCATTTACAACCTGCTCAACTACACCGGGATCCAGCGGGCCATCACGCGCGGCCTCGGGACATTGTGGTTGGGACAGAGCTCGTACCTGCCGAAGACGCGCTTCGGCGGGGAGCTGGAAGATCAGTATCTATTGATCAAGGCTCACGACCCGGTCTTGAAACCGACCTTGCCGCTGCAGCGTTGGTGGATGTCGCGCTACTCGGCGGCGAACATCCAGGCCGGGATCGAGAAAGGGATGCCGTTGTGAATCGTATCCTCCTGACGGGCGCGGCCAGCCTCACGGGCGCGGAAGTTCTGAGGGAACTGCTGCATCGGCGCGACGTCGAGTCGATCTGTCTGCTGCTGCCGTCGGATGGGGCGAAGACCATGGCCGCTCTGGAGACCTACCTCGAGCCGATGCCGGAGCTCGTCACGACCCTATCCTGCGATCTGCGGTTGGAGCGATTCGGCCTCTCGTCGAGATCGTGGGATGAGCTGGCCTCGTCATTCGACCTCGGCATTCATTGCGCGCAGCGGGAGATCGCCGATCAGGATGTGGAGCTTGCCCGCAAGGCCAATCTGCTGCCCGTAGCGAATTGGATCGATCTCCTCAACCGCAACGCCAAGCTGCGCCTGCACCATCTCTCGACAGCCTTCATCGGAGGGACGCGCCGCGGGCTCCTGACGGAGTTCGATCTCGATTGCGGCCAGCGGTTTCACAACGCCTGGGAGCGAAGCAAGTTCGAGGCGGAGGCGGCGCTGCGCGCATCCGCCGTCGCCGACCGGGTCACGGTCTATCGCCCGAGCCATACGCTGGGCCGATCGTTTGGTGGGTCTTTCAACCTCGGCGGCGCGTTTCCATTACTGGCCACGCTGTCCGCGGCGTCGTTTCTTCCCGGCGACGCCCGCGCGCGCATCGATTTCGTGCCGGCCGACTACGTGGCCTCGGCGATTGTCTCGCTCGCATGCTCCGGTGCAACCGGCACCTTCCATCTCGCATGCGGATGGGAAGACTCACTCCCGGTCCGAACCGTGGCAGCCCTGGCGGCACGCGCGCGAGGACGTTCCCGCGGGGCGCGAATGCTGCCGCGGGCCCTCGCATGGCCGTTGCGACTCGCCTCAAACAGCCTAGCCTTCGCCAACGCCCGCGATCTTCTGAATCAGGGCCCTGTCTTCGACACGTTTCGGAGCGATCGTGCTCTCGCGCCCCTCGGCATCTATCGGCCGTCGCCGGAGAGCTGGCTGGCCAGCTCGGTTCGCCGCGCGTCTCAAGAGCTGCGGAGCGGCGGCAGGTAGCCCGCATTTCTCACACTCTCACGGGAATCGTCGGCACCCTGTACCCCGTCGAGAGCCCTTCTCCCCCCCGCTGAAAAACGCGGTGGGGAGAAGGACGCTCGATGAACACTGTGCCCGCGGTTCCACTCCACACATTCGCGTGAATCCCGGCGGCGGGACGCGCGCCGAGCCAGCCGGCGCGGACGCCAGCGCTCCTGTGGCTACCAGAGCAGCGGCACCAGCGCATCGACTTCGCGGGTGTAGACGATGTACTTCTCGCCGAGTCTCTCCACCATCATCGCTTCTTCGTAGCGGATGCGCCGCACGTACGCAGCGAGCTGGAAGATCAGCGACAGTGCCGCGCCGAGCCACGCGTGCAGGAAGAGCAGCGTCCCGACAAAAAGCAACAATGCTCCGCCGTAGGCGGGGTGGCGGATGAAACGGAACGGTCCCGTGCGGATGACCTGGTGATCGTCGTAGACGGTGATGAACCAGGTGAAGAAACGTCCCAGCGTCAGCACGGCCCAGATGCGCAGGCTCAGTCCGGCCAGCATGATGATCAACGACACGGTCGTGACCACATCCCATCGAAAGCTGTCGGGATAGCGGAAGAAGATCGCTTCGATGATGCCCGCGAGCTGCGTGAGATAGACCGACCAGACGATCTGCGCCGCCGTCCCCCGGTCGCGTTGCGGCGTCGACCCGTCGATCGGTTTGTACGCCGGCTGGAAGATGGAGATCACCACGGCCGCGGCGAGAAGGATCCAAAGCTGCGGATGGCGAAGAGCGGCCGGCCGGGCCAGCGCGGGCAGCAGGTAAATCACCGAGGCCGCCAGCAGGGCGGTGGCAATCTTGCGGATCATGGGCGTGCGCGGGCCCGCTCAGCCGGCCGCCTTGACGATGTCTCGCATGATGGCCAGATGGTGGCGGTGATGAATGTCCGCGAAGAAGAGCCATTGACTCGATGACAGCCACTTCATCCGCGGATGGCGGCTTCGTCCGGGGCTGGCCTTGATCTGCGCGAGATCCCAATCGATTTCCGCCAGACGCTTTTTGAGCGACTCCCTCAGCGGACGGATGTCGTCCATCGTTCCGCTGGCCGGCTCCAGCGGCGGAATGGTGGGGAAGGCGCCCCGAGGGATGAAGCCGCCGATCATGAGGCCGCGTCCCCACATCCCGATCGGCTCCGAGGCGTTCTCGCCGGTCAGCGACTCCTCGAGGCGGTCGAGCACGTAATGACTGGAGCGGTAGAGATGTTCGAGCTGCTGCCCGAACGACCACTTGCTCACTTGCGCCGAGCGCAGGAACAAATGGTCCCCGCACTGCGCCGCCAGATCGTCGGCGAAGCGGGGACGGTCGTGCAACCGGCCGTCCCTGCCGACGGAACCCCATAGTCGAAAGACTGCTTTAGTGATCCGATCCAACGTTATCCCGCCTGAGTCCCCCCATCTGCAGATGAACACAGATGGAGGGACAATCGTCTATCCGCCGAAGGGGCTGAAAACCCGGAAAAGCCCCCGCACGGTTCGCGTCGGGATTCGCCGCGCCACCTCTCCCGGAGCTCTGCCAAGCTCCTTGAAGCCGTCGGCCACGCCGCGGCTGGCGTCGCGGAGCGAGTACCGCACCATGCCGTCGCGCTTCTTCCGCGCCGATTTGCGATTGCGCCGCACGAACGTTCGCAGGCCTTTGGCCAGCGCGTTCGCCGCGCGGTATTGGCCGCGATTGAGGCCGTCGCCCAGCTTCTGCCAGCCCTTGGTTCCCTTCGTGTACTTCTTCTTCCGCCTCCCTCTCTTGGTCTTCTTCCGCTCGAAGTAGATCGGTGCGGTGATCAACGCCTGGGGATGGTGTGCGGGCGCGCCCGCGTGCGCGGCGGACGTTGCCTGCGCATTGGGATCACTACTCTCATGACTCTTTGTCGTAGTCGTTGCCATCTCTGACTCCTCATGTTCCGGTGAGAACTGGTTGGTTGTTAGAAGAAGGCCGGGAAGAGGCCGCCGCCGTTACGGGAGCGCCGGCTCTTCCGGCGTTTCTTCCGGTACAGCAGGATGACCGGCACGAACTGCTTGCCCTCGGCCTGCTCTCCCAGGGACGCCGTCACCTCGTTCACGGCATCCTGCACGTCGCCGGAGAGCTTGCCGCCGCCCCGGGACAGTTGGCGGATCTTCTTCCGGCTGGTCTTGCCCACATCCATGATGATTGGAGCGTTGAGGATCGGTGCCATGTCTGCTGCCTCCTTTTCCTGTTCTCTGACGATGCTCTGTCATGCTGATAGACGGCAAGATATCTCGCATGCGAGCCATATGTCAACCTAGCCATTCAACAGTATCAATATTCTTGCCACACTGGTCACCGTCGTGCAGAATGGCGGGCGGAGCCGATGGCCACTACCGTGAAGAAGGAGCGAAAGACCCGGCATGCTCGTCTCCTGCGCCGGGAGAGGATTCAGCGCGTGGCGGATCAGGCGGCGCGGTGCTGGCAGGATCGGGAGGATCGAATCCATGGCGCCGAGCTTCCGAAGCCGCCGCCTTCCCGGCCGCAGGGAATCGGCGTGGCTCCCGATCGCGATTTCGCTCTTCCGCCGCCGCCGCATCAGGAAGTCTTCAAAGCCGGGGTGTGGGTCACCTTGAGCCGGGTGGGGCTCTGGCTTGGCGGTGCCGCGCGTTTCTTCCTGGGCAATCTGTGGGACAAAGTGCGCCACCGCGACAGCATCACGCGGCGAGCCGAGCGCCTGTGCAAGATCCTGCGGTCGATGGGGGTCACCTTCACCAAGCTGGGGCAGCAGTTGTCGATGCGGCTCGACCTTCTGCCGTACGAGTACACCCGCGAGCTCGAGAACTTGCTCTCGAATGTCGATAAGATCGATCCGGACGTAGCCAAGGCCACGATCGAGAGAAAGACCGGCAAGCCGCTGGATGAGATTTTCGCGGCATTCGATTTCGACACTGTTGGCTCGGCATCGATCGCCTGCGTCTACCGCGCGGTGCTAAGGACCGGCGAAGAGGTGGCCGTCAAAGTGCGGCGGCCGAAAATAGGCAACGATCTGGCGGCGGACATGTGCGCACTGGGCTGGCTCATGACGCTGGCGGAGCTGGTTTATCTGCGCCCGGGATTCACGGCCAACTTCCTGGCCGAGCTGAACATGATGCTGATGGAGGAGCTCGACTTCGTGCGCGAGGCTCGCTTCGGCGAGATCTTCCGCCGCCGCATGCGCAAGACCAAGCAGTTCCACTTCGCCTCGGCGCCGCGCGTCTTCTTCGAATACTCCAGCAACGAGGTCCTGGTCACCGAATTCGTTTCGGGGGTCTGGGTCAGCGAGATTCTGACGGCCATCGAGACGAAGGATGCGCCGGCGCTGGCGAAACTGGCAGCGATGAACATCGAACCGGTCATCCTGGCCCGCCGCATCCAGTTGATCGCGCGCTTCAACAACTTCGAGCACATCTTCTTTCACGCCGATCTCCACCCCCGCAACATCCTGGTCCGGCCAGGCAACAGGATCGTTCTGATCGACTTCGGCTCCTGCGGCTCCTTCGACAGAAAGGAGCTCAACTCCTGGCGCCGCTGGTTCGACGCCCAGAGTGTCAATGACGTGGCCGGCATGGCCCAGGCGGCCATGGCCATCATCGAGCCGCTGCCGCCGATCGACAAAGCGGAGTTCTCGCAGCGTCTGCAGACCATGTTCTGGAACGATCTCTATGCACTCAAGAGCAAGCATTCCCATTGGTCGGAGCGGATCTCGGCCAAGCTGTGGATGGGGTTCCTGAAACTCTCGCGGGAGTTCGAAGTCCCGATGCGCCTGAACACGCTGCGCATGATCCGGGCCTCGATGCTGGCCGACACCATCGCCGCAAAGCTGGACAATGATCAGGATCCGTACAAGGAGTATCGCTTTTACGAGAAGGGAGCGTCGAAGCGGGCCCGCAAGCGGGTGATCAAGAGGCTGCGCACGCTGACCGGACCGCGCAAGATCCCCCGCATCGAGCAGGGGATCGAGTCCGGCCTGAAGTTCTTCTATCGCCTGCAGCGGACATTCGATTCTCTCGACTTCATCGGGATCATTCCCCTCATCGGGAAAGCGGCGGACGCGATCAAGAGGATCTTCCTGACGTTGTTCACCATTGGCGGCACGGCCGTGGTCTGGACGCTGCTGATCATGGCTTACCACTTCCTGTTCCACCACCGCCTCGCAAGCTGTCCGGACCTGCGGTTCTTCTGCATTCTTTGGAACGAGGTCCTGCAGAACCGCATGTTCGAGGTCGTGGCATGGATCCCGATCCTCATCGCCATCCGGCGGATCTACGTCCGTCTCAAGGAGCGCGAATACGACGCGCCGCGGTGAAACGGAGCGCTGGCGGCCTCGCCGGGGGGCGCGGCGGCGGGCCGCCGCGGGGGGGTACCCGCGAATGGGCGG